>OHAY01002679.1_pt1 | contig 13638 bp, 10 predicted proteins | sample 1577191 | NCBI WGS metagenome assembly OHAY01 (sample SAMEA3541504, study PRJEB24748) | human gut metagenome | biome: human gut; feature: human-associated habitat; material: faeces | place: China | collected 2012 | reverse complement strand
CACAAGATCAAGGATGTTCTTCATTCTGACAACAAGTTGGCTAACCTCGACTAATCTTCGAGATTTTACAACAAAAGATATGAGCGGGAATCCGAAAGGGTTCCCGCTTTTGTTTTATCCCCTTTTTTCTCGCAATCATACAATCTGTCAGCAGACAAGGCGCATTGTGCACGATAACATGAAAATCTTTACATTATTTAACCAAGAAAACTTGCATCCTATTGACTTTTTTCCTATATTTGCAATGTACAAACGAAAGAAAAGGACATGTAAGAGGGGGATAAGCCCTATAGTAAATGATAAGCAATAGTAAATGATAACCAATAGTAAATGATATCACTCCTCCCAACATATCATTTGTGTAATTGTAAAAGATGATTTAAACCGAAAGGTGTTTGTTTTTAAAAGCATCGGATGGTAATGGCCGAAAGGCTGGAATCAGAAGATGACAGGTTTAAATGATAATGAAAACAATTAGTAAATGGTATAACTATGAAGAAGTATTTTATGATGGTCATCGCTATGACTATGATGACAATAGGATTTGTTAGTTGCAGTGCATCTGACGATGAAATGGGTGAAACAGTTAGTCGCGTTACCACCAATGAGTCAGGTTTCTCTTTGCTCAGCTATTCCATGACTGCGGGCTCTGCCGTAAGCGAGGAGTCTAACAGTAAGGCTGAGAATGATGAGAAGTTGGTTTGCAAGGTTCTTCCGGGTGGTCAGCTGATGCTGACTCATAAGAATGTAATCTTCGACCAAGGTACAAATATCAAGTTTGCAACTCAGTTGGTTGGCAAGAAGTTAATCATTACCGAAACAGGTGATTATGGAAAGTCTGGTCAGTATGGTTATTATACGCTTGTTGCCAAGGTAGGAACAGTTAAGGATGGTGACTATGTGGTTGTTGTAAAGCGCAATGATCACGTTCGTGAGGAGTTCAAGTTGATGTATGACTCTTCCCGAGCTAATTAAGATACATATAAATAGTAAAATGCAATTCAGATATATAATAAATGATATGAAGTTACAATTATAATGAATGGTATGTTGATATATAATATACGAAGTTAAGACAAATGATAGTAAATGATATGTTTATTCAATAACAGATGTCGCTTCTTTCGACCAGTCTAGTTTTACTTTCTGTTTTCATTTCCCCGTAATGCTTCCATGAGCTGTTCAGGTGTACAGTCTTTTAATATCACCTTATTCTCTTTATCCAACAGGTAAATGGTTGGCATGGCTTTGAGCCCGTAAATCGTGCTCAAGCGGTTATCTGCTACGATGCGGAGCAGACTGAAGTCGGCTGGTATTGTCTGTTTGTCGAGCCATGCAGATATCTTGTGGCAGTTCTCGCAGTCAGGATCGTAGAAATATAAGATAACCTTCTTTTCCCGGTAATCGCTCAACTGATGAGGCTTGCCGTCTTCCAGCATAAAACTGATATTGGTAGCCTGTGTGCCAGGCAGGTTCTTTCTTGCCTGTTTCAGTTTAAATCCTATTCTTTCTTTCTCGGTTTCATCGAAGTATGGCGATTTAGCCATGTCTTCCAGAAACAGGGCATATACCCTGTCGTTGCGCATGGGCGACTCAGGGTTCTCATAATAATGCTCGATGAGGCTTTCAAACTTCTCTTTTGATGGCTTCTGCTGGTAAGCTTTGGCTGTAAAGGCTGCAATACCCTTCTGGGCTATTTCCTGGTCGAAACGTGCCAGAATATCGATGAAGTTGACAAAGCCCTGTTCTGCCATCTCCTTGTTTGCCAGTTCCAGGGTATCGGAAAAGTTGAAGTTGTCCCAATAGTGCTCGCTCAGGTATGCAGCACGTTGCTCTACGCTGCGCAGACTGTCTGGCAGAGCAGGGTATGGGAAACTGTTCTGAGCCTTGGTTGGGGCTAAGGCTCCAACCAGCATGATGAAACTGAGGAATATGAATCTTGCCATCATCTTTATATTGGAATTAATGATATTACTAACGGGTGCAAAATTACAAAATAAAATTGAAAGTGGCAAGGTTTTTTATATAAAAAAAAGCCGCGGAACTATAGAAGGTGAGATCACCTCGGCAACTACAGTTCCAACGACCAGTCTAGTTTAATTTATTGGTTCCCGCATTCTATTTGTATAGTAAATGATAATTATTTTATTACCTATTTCATTGATATTTGGGGGCATTTAAATTTTGAAACGATATGCGCCCCGATACAGATATATGAACTAAACTTTTCTTAAACTTACTATTGATAGGTGAATTCAAACTTCACGGCCTTTCCTTGGTTGAAGTTATCAGCCTTCAGCCAGAAGTATCCCTTTTCACCTTTTTTGGCATTCTTGCGTACATTCCTCAACTTAAAGGGATATGTATAGGTTCTTTCGCCTTTTTCCAGAAGGGATACCGGATCTCTCTTGATTACTTCTGCCTTATAGGTAAACCAACTGTTTGTTTTGCAGTCGTCATTCGTTTCGGCTCCAGTATCACCTATTTCTACCTTCCAGTCTTCTGGATTGATATCATTGGATGCGATTTTGAAATTCACAGGCACCAGTCCGTCAGGATAATCCTTAGGAATGGTGATGGTGAAATCTCCTACACTGTTCAATGCTGCGCCAATATTGTCTCTGTTCTGGAAGTCATAATTAGCCTCACTCACACTATAGAGATGGATGTTTCTATTGAGTCCATGCACTTTGTCGGTGAGGTAGATGATGCCTTCTCGCCAGGTCTTGTCTATCTTGTCCAGCTTGTACTTAATGGTACCGGTACCGGTCTTTGATGCTTTGTCATAAGTATAGCTGGTAACCTCTGGTGCAGCTGCAGTTGCGTATGCCAGATTCTGGGTCCATATAGCCTCAAAATCGGTAGGAAGTTTTGTTGCGGCATCCCTACCCTTATAAGTGAACTGTACAGTCTGTTCTGTCTTTTCACCTGTATTTACAGTCTTATAAGTACCTCCGACGATAGCCAGTTCGTAATTTCCATCAGAAACTCCCGGAACAATCTGTTCTACTCTAATCCAAGGGTTATTGACCGGTGCACCTTTTATCGCTTCCTCAGAACTTCCTTTGCCATAGCTTTCGTCCAGTTTGTCTATGATGATTCTGTATTCATAGTTACGCTTGATGGCGTATGGCTTGTTGTTTTTATCCTGAAGGTATATGAAATAGAATTTACCATTATACTTTATAGTGACCTTAGCAGGGTCAGTTGGCAAGTTACTTTCTTCAAAGGCTGCTGTCGGATTGTACATTTGCCCATTGCTACCTTTCAGTCTCTTAGTGCTTACGGATGGTGTTATATATGTAGGTTTCCATGTCCAATCTTTGCCTCCTGTAGTATCATCGAACTTCAAGCTGTCTCGATTGAATGGTGCTATAGTTCCGTATTGTACACCATTGAAAACAGATATTCCGAAATCGCTGCTTTTAAGGTTCGCGTTTGCTTTTTTAGCCGCGTCGCTCCAAACTGCAGAAATCTTCGCTCTATCTCTTATAAGATGGATGATGTAGTCTTTTTGTTTGTCGGTATTGGTAAGATACTCCTTCAGTTGATTAGGGGTGTCTCTTTTGATATATCCCCAATAGCGAGTCATCACTTCTTGCTTTTCTGTATGATTTGTCTCGAAAGTTGTCATAAGCATGTTTTCATGCATTCCTACCCATTTCCATTGAACGTTATGCCCGTATTCATCTATATCGTTAAGGGAATTATATTGTTCAGTAGCGTTAGCTACTAAGTGGATACGAGAAGTCTTGTTTGGGATTTCTGCTTTGAAATCTCTAAGTTCTGAACTTCCGTCCCCATTTATGTTACCTCCTGATACAGCGGTACTGTCTTGCTCAATTTTATTCTTACTTGTGGTCCAGTAATTACCATCATTGTCTCTATCAAACCCTTCGATGGATTCGAACTGACCTTTAATATTTCCAAAACCAAGAAATTGGCCTTCGTTGTCGAAGCAGAATAGTTTTAAATTATCTTTACTTCTAATACCTTCGTTCATGTAAACTGTACTTCTTGTAGCTGTTTGCTTCTCGAAGCTAGGTATGGCTATATTGAAGTGAGCGGTATAGTAACCATCTTCAGCCTCGTTGCTTGAAGTCTCGTTGTCTACTATACAATCAGTGCAGGCTGTCAACATAAATGTTAACAGCACTGCTATCATACCAATATGTAATCTTATTTGTTTCATATCATTAACCTTCTTTATTCTATACCTTGATCCTCTATTTTCTCGATTTCATCTGGTGTCAAGTCATGTACGCAACGAACATAGGCTCCCTTGTAATAAGCGTTACTTTGTTTTTCAGACTTATCGCCATCGAATGTCCAGTAGGATTCACCTTGTAACAGATCCTTAGGAATAGCGTTATTGCCTGATTGTAAACTAATAATTTTTTTAACCTCTTCTTTTGTAGGCAAACGCCAACCGCTTAGATCAAGATCCTCGCCATTCTTTGTCTTAGCCTTTTCTATGTACTGTTCACAGTATTTCTTGGCTTCGTTGTTGCTGCCTATTGATTGCAACTTACTATTGATGGTTGAGGCAATGATGAAAGCAGGTGATACCGTATTGTCATTTTTATCTGATGGCTTTGCCACGCTATAGGTGTTACTACTCTTTGTCACTGAGTGTTGAATCGTGTATAGGTGTTTATTTTGCCATGGATTCAAAGTACCCGTACTTTCTACATTGAGTGAGTAGATACTAGGGTATTTTTTTACAATGATTTTTTGTTTCTTGTTTGATCCGTTTACACAGAGATTGAAAGTGCAGTATACAACGGTGTTGTGCGCTGGATGCCCAGCGCTGATTTTTATGTAGCCGCAATTTCCGTCACCAGTCTCAGTGTTTTTTCGTAATTCTGCACCTCCTGGTTGGTTGATATTGTTCTCATTTTTGTGTATTGTTCCGTTTGAGTCGAACGAATAGTATGCGTAATCTTGTATATTACATTCTGCTGATGCCATCCATCTTATACTTTCATCTATCTGGCTGTCGTTGTCGTCCATTCCTTTCATACTGATTGTGGTAGGATAAACTATCAGATAGTCAGCCTTGTCGCCTTTTACCTTAGTTTCTTCTCCTTGCGTCCATTTCGTAATTTGCCACTTGAGATAACCAAGGTCGTCATCGTAATCAATATCTGTTTTGGTATCCAGATACTTGATGACGGCATTGACGGTATAGATATAGTTGCGGTCTAACCTCTTGTCACCCTGAGGGTCACGAACCGGTATCTTCAATTCCTTCGGAATATCAGGTTTAGAGTTGTCCTTATATTTAAAGTTGACCTTTGCTACAATCTGTGGCATTGTTTCCTGAGTTTCCCATTGGGTGGAATAACTGTAGGTGGTTACCGTGAAGACCTTATTCCCCTTCTCATCTTCTGCAGATGCTGCCGGGCTCCAGGTATTGTTGTCTGGTATGATAGACGGATCTGCGGTTTGACCAGCAAAGATGGTAGTATTGGTATTGTAATTGATGAGTTTCCACTGAACGTCAGAAATATGGTAATCCTTCACCGTAGAAGAGATGTTCAGCTTGATTTTGGCAGCAGCTCTTACCAGTTCTACCGGGATATTCTGTTCTGCCTTTTCTGTAATCTTGTATGAACCATGACTGCTCATCAGAAACAGCTTCTTGCTGTTGCCTGTAGAGTAAGGCATCCAGATATCATCATCCTTCTGGGTAGCTTTCTGAAGTTCATCCAGGCTTTTGCCTTGCAGGCTCTGACTGGCGTTGGCTGCTGCATAGAATGCATAACTTTGACCTGATTGGAGGTTCAGGCTCTCCTTCCAGTTGCCCGAACCCAGTTCCTCTGCTTTGTTCTCTGCAGGGGCGTCGAACAGACTGTCTATTCTGCGTTCGCTGGATGTTGGTTCGAACATCTTAAAGTCAAGAGAAGACAGAGTTTTTTCATGAAGATTCTCTTCTTCCTTCACTCTTGTGGTCTGCAGGTCGTTGACCATGGGAGTCATGCTCAACTGTTGTGTAGCCGAACCGTTTCCCAGTTCGTCTTCAGCTGAGCATCCTGCCATGAGCCATCCTGCCGTAAGAGCCAAGAGGCATTTTGCGAATCTTATGTCTATATATAACTTCTTCATGATGAATGTTATTTTCTGTTGTCTTTATAATACTTGTTCAAAGTGAATATCCTTACCGGCGAATTTGCCCTCAGTACATCCTTTATATTTGAAACCTGGATTCAGGACAAACTTATCGTTTGGATATTTCGTCAGGAACACCTGCGCCTTTACATTGTGTGGCTTTGCCAGATCCAGTCTGTTCTTTGGCACGACATAGAAGTAGAGCGTCTTCTTCTCACCACTTTGATTGATGATGAAATCATCTATATGATAAGTATATCCAATTATATTGTTTCCATCGTTTTTGTCTGAAATGTTTGTATCGTAAACCGGTTCTTTTTCCGGATATTTGCCATTTTCGTCGCATTCTACGAATCCGAACATCGGGTTGTCTGTCTGGAGAATCCAAGGCTTACCTTTTGTATCGATATCCTTGAGCGTAATCATCGGTCCGAGTTTTGGGAAACCATAATATACCTTGTAGCCCCAGTCTGTCTGATTTCCGCCAGGGATAACCACGTTGGTTGAGGCATCGATGAAATCGAATGTTCCTCCATCCTGCCATTCCTGAATGGTAGGAGTAACGGTGAGCTTGCCCATCTGTCCGTTGAGGAAATAACCATAAACTACCAGTTCTCTGTTTCTGATGGCATTTCCTTCAGAAGGAATATTGAAGGTCTCGTGCTTCTCGGTTGTTCCACCATCTAATGAATAGTAGATGGTGCCTCGGATGGCTTTGTTGGTCTCACGGAGATAACAGAGATTGTGAGAACGGATGTCTGCCTGTTTAAAAGCATCCAGATATTGCTGGGCAGACTGATTACTCTTTTTGATGAAACTCTTAGGATCCTCCACTTCCTTGATATCCGTGTTCGCTACACCTGCCAGTTTCAGAGCGGTTGATACGTAGGTTGTAGCCGAATTGTATTTCTGACTAGTTACGTTCTGGTTGTAACCATTCTCGTTATATGTCGCTTCGTCGGGAAAAACATAGCTGGCAGTAGGGATGGTATTGCCTTCTACTTCAATTCTTGTTACCTTTACCTGACTGGTATTGGCATCAGAACCCGATTTGCGGGCAAAGTAAAAATGGAGTTTCGAAACGGCGCGAACCAGAGGAATCTTGATGCCTTTGTCTTTGGCTCCCTCTTCTGTATCAGCCACATGGCTGTCTACAGAGATTTGAGTGATGGCGCGGGAGATAGGGAGTCCCTTTCCGTCTGGCACTTTTTGGTTTTCTGCAGTACCATCGCTTTTGATGCCGAAAGGTGAGGTAAAGCTGACTTCTTTCAGATCTTTGCGGGTAACAGAACTGAGGTCTTTGCCTTTCATCTGGTCTAGCATGTTGATGCTCTCAGAGTTTGCCAGGATGTAAAGGTCGATGTTCTTTACTTCTTCGCCGCCAATCTTTCTCAGAAATCGGAGGTTCAGGGTATAGTTACCATTCTTCACTTCGTTCAGCGTCTCTGCTTTATAGGAGATAGGAGTGGCTTCATCGCCGGTATTTGATTTGAACACCCACACCTTGATGTTGTGGATGTCGCTCTCCTGAGTAGGATTCGCATCAGTCTCATTGTCGGCAAGAACCTTTCCGCTAGTTTCTCCGGTTCTGGTACTGTTTCCGGTGCCGGTAGAGAAACTGAGGCTCAGATAGGCATTGTCGCCTAGAGCAGTTTCTGTATTTTCGTTCTCTGAACAGGATGCCATTGCGCCTACCATGAGCAAGGCAGCGAGTGCCATACACACTGGGCGTGTCATCTTGGTCAGAGTAGATTGATAGCGTTTCATGTTTTCTTTCTTTTACTTATACTTCTTTCTTTTCTTATTTTCCCAGGTCGGCATTCTGAAGATTCAGAACCCAGTTGTTTACCTTGATTCTTGCATCCATGCTGTAGGTAGAACTTGGAGCTGGCACGTAGAATACCAGAGTGTAATGGTCCTGACGGTCCAGATACTGCTGGTCGCTCCAGTCTTTGCCGTAGCGGTCACTGGCACAGAGTGAGAGAAACCAAGGCAGGGAGTGGTTGAAGATGACTTTGTTGATGCGCTTGTCTGTGATGACGATGCGCTTGTCATCATATTGGCTGGATCCATCGGCAGCGCGACTCTTGTTGTCATCTTTGGTTTCGAACATACGTGATGATGACAGGTCGTAAACCAGCGCCTTTTCTACGTCTTCGCCTTCTACCTCGGTCTTGCCGCTGTGGTTTTCTACCAGTTTCTTCTCATAAGGAAGATAGGTGATTGCCTTTGGCTTTACCTTGTCGCCCTTATAGTCGAGTAGGGCTGCAGAACCTTTGATTTCTACATCGAAGTTTTCGGCTGTGAATCCTTCCTGGTCGGGTTCGAATGGAAGCATCACCACGCGGTATGTCTTGGTACACTTCATCAGACTCAATTTTCCCTGCACATCGTTTTCTCCATCAAAGTTGAGGGAGTCCTGTGCGGTATAGAGTGCGGTGAAGTGCTTGTCGTTTACGGATTCTTCTTCGTTTTTTTTGCCCATTTCCTCTTGCAGGTCGTTGATGGTAGAGATACCTGGGGTAAGTTTAGTAAAGCTAAACTCGGTCTCATCATCACCTTCGGCTCTTGTTCCCATTGCGGCAGGCTGCTTGTCACGAGCCAGGCAGACGAAGGTATACTTGCCTGCTTGCAGGTCTGTGATTTCCATCTTATGACCTGTTTCAAACTTGTCAGCCGACTCGGTATAGTTATCTACGAACTTACCGTTCTTGTCGAATACATAAACGTTGAGGTTCTTCACCTCGGCAGAGAAAGCATCTGCCTCTTTCACATTATAAGTATAGTCGAATTTGAGCGACAATTTAGCTGTAGGGCAGCCCGTGATGTCATCTTTCATGCAGGACGAAAGAGAAGTGAGTGCGATGGCTGAGATGCAAACCAGCTTGCAACATTTGTTTTTGAGGAAAAGTGCCATATTCTTTATCTTTTATAATCTTTTACTTTTACTTATTTTATATAGAGAGTGCCGTAGGTAGCGAATATCTTTGCTTTATCAGCTCTCTGTTTCGTTGCCTTCGGCATCGTTATTTTCTAAGGATGAAAAGTACCAGTCTTTCGGGTTGGGGTATGACGGCACGTCTTTGTGTCTCCCGCCTTTTATACATGGGCGGCAATGTTAGTTATCTTTTAAGAATGTTTTCGTTCTTTCAGAACGATCGTTTGATTGATAAACTCTCGGAGGAGGATTGCTCCCCCGAGAGTCTTAGTATATATATAAGTATTTATATTTTATCTGTCTGGTTTGACGGAATATTACTGCAAGTTAACATTATCTTCGTTGAGAACCCAAGGGTTAACAGTAACAGTAACGTTGAGATAGTAGAAATCATTCTCTGTTGGCTTACCATTAGGAACCTGAGCACCTACGTTGAAGATGTTGTTAATATTGAGGCGATAGATGCTGTTACGCTGGATAATACCATTGATATGATTGTCCTTGATAACATGCTTGTAGTATGTCTTACCTCCCTTGAATACTTCAATATTGTAAAGCTCACGGAACTTTGCTAACTCTGTTTCGTTATTGATGGCATTAGTCAATTCTGTCTTCATTGCAACTTTGTCCTTGCCCTTGAAGAGGTCTGTTACATCCTTGTAATCTTCGAAGATCTGATCGAAAGAGGTGTAGATTACGTTGTTGTAACGATAGAATGTACCATCCGTGAAGTCTGCAGGACCAGTAAACTTGCTGTCATCCAACTTAATCTGATACTCGAAGTACATGGTTGTAGGAGCAGTTGTAGAGTTATTCTCGAAGACGTAGTTTACCTTGGTTGCTTCAGTAGTAGTGAAACCACCATCCTTGTAATCGTAATTGCCACCGAAATTTACTGTTGGCTGGTAGTAGCTGAATCCTTCTGGAATGAGGAGTTTATTATCTGCACTCCAAGTCTGCATCACGTAAGATTTATTTGCCAAGTTAGAAACAGCATAGTTTAACAACTTAATCTCTGCAACCTTCTCCTTAGCATCCTTCATTGCTACCTTCAATGCCGCTGAAGCATCTGCTGGAGCTTCTGCAAGAACAGTAGATGTACCTGGAATTGGAGCATCGATACGAGCTACTACACGCTCAACCTTTATAGGAGCATTGTTTGTTGTAGTTTCTCCATCTTTTGATGTATACTTAACCTTTGCAGGGTTCTGCTTGTTGTTGTTAGCCTTGCTGAAGGTTACAGAATAACCATTACCATTTACCTGTGCATCGTTCTGGTTGAACATAGCAAAGTTGTCGTCGTTAGCGAATGGAGCTGCGAACTTGCTAGTCGCTGTAAAGACGTTTTTGTTGGTAGCTGCGAAGTCCATATCACCTGCAGGCTTGTTGCTACCAGCCAAGAAATATACACGATATGTCTTACCTGCTTCAACTTGCGGAACCTTGATTTCGTAAGTCTTGCTACCATCCTTCTTTTTAGAAGCATCATCTTTAACATCTCCAGACCAATCCAACTTAGATAAGTCTTCATGGAAAGCAATGTTGTTTTTGTCATCTACCAAATACAAAGTACCTTTTTTGATAGCTGCTTCACCTGCTGTTGCTTTCTCAGTAGGATCAAGAACTGAAGTTCTTGTACCGCTAGCATTTGGAGACTGTACAGTCAAAGTCATGTAGAAACCATCTACCTTCTCCTGACCAGCGTTACCATCCAAATCATCATTACTGCTGCAGCTAGTGAAAGACAAAGCTGCGGCTGAAACCAAGCTCATTACGAGCAAATTCATTTTTTTCATAATCTTTTTACTTAATACAAAAAAAGTTATACAATATATTTAATTAATTCTTATTCTCAAAATTAGGTTTCGCACATATTGGCACAATCCGCTGAAAACAGATTGTATTTAACATCATCTTTTAACTTATACTTATATAAATAGAAAGTAAATACTTACTTTAAAGCGACTGGTTTACCTTATCCAGGTTTTCCTGCGCCTCCTTCAAACCGCCAGCAACAGCTTTCTCAAAGTATTGCTTGGCTGTCTGATAGTCTTCCTTCATGGCAGCCAGACAACCGCGGGCATTGTTTGCCTCGGCGCTGTCGCCTGCTTTCAGGAGATATTTCTCTGCACTCACCTTGTCGCCACGTTCGATGGCTGCTGAGGCTGCATTGAGATTGGCAAGCTTATCTTCAGGGAACATTCTTACTGCTATGTCGAATACATTGTTGAATTCGGCGCTACCCTTAGGATAAGTCTGGGCTACCAGATACATCTCCTGGAGAGAGAGCTTCTGAGGACGGGTCTTGATAACCTCTTTAGCCTTTTCTACATTGAATGCCTGAACATCATATTCTATCGTATAATCGGTACGGCGAAGTGATGGCCATACATTCTGCAGGAGATGGTGATAAGCCTGAGGAGCCTTCTTGAGCAATGCTTTCTCTTTGGCATCTGGCTGCATGTTGCTGTTGATGATCTCAAGTGCAGCTTCCTTCTGAGGAATATCATTCTCATTTACATACTTAATGGTTCCCGCCCAGTCTTCCGCTGTAGCTGTGGTCGCAAACAGTTTTGAAGAAATAGGATAGGTCTTCAGGATATGCTGCAAAAGCGCCTGTGTACGGTTAACCGACAACTTGTTGTTGTTGGCATATCCGCCATCTGGTGATGCATAGCCGTGGAGGGTTATCTTGGTGATGGTAACATCCGAATCGTTCTTTACAAGGTCGAGAGTCTTGCGGATATTATCCAGTTCTCTGGCATTGTTGCCCAAATCGTACAGGATATCCCACTTGTTCACCTTGAAGTTCAAACGGGCTGAACCATTCTCCTTTCTTGCCTTTACGGCTTCTGCCTTAGGCTGTACATAAGCGTTGAAGAGATTCTTCGGAGTAGCGAATGCACGTCCTTCCGGATTCAGAATACCTTCGTCGAGAAGTTGCTGGTTGCAGCCACAGGCATCATTGCTGATGGCGAAGTTTGAGTTCTTCATCCAGTCGCAGAACGGAGCTTCATATTCATAATGAAGCGTCTGTGCTGTCTTGTTCTTACGGAGTGCCACGATGAGTGGGTTTGCCGTAGCCGTTTTCTGGTTGCGCTGATAGTAAATATATCTCTTTTTACCCATCACCTCAACGCTCGGCATGAAAAGTGTATCCTTTTCGTTGAGGATCATTGGGGTATAGATGAGACCATTGTTGCTGGCAAGCTGAATTTGGTCGAGATTCAAATCCATAGCCACTTTCACCTGGTTGCCAACCTTTCTGATTGCCTTATTCTGGATTTTCAGATTCTTGTAAGCCTGCTGGGTATTATCGGCTGATATAGGAAGAGCGATAAGCAAGGCTCCGAACATACTACCTATTATATTATATGTATTCATGACAGATTCTTTTTAAAAAACATACACTAAGTTGAGGGCAGCTTTCGTCGGGCCCACATAGTTGTGTGCCTTGTCATCTTCAAGTTTATCTCCGCATTGTGCACAGTTAAACTTATCTGCCTTAGAGTAGATATAGCCTACGCCAAGTTCAGCTTCCAGATTCCAATGTTTCGAGAGAGCCCAAGCGTAGCCGTAAGCTACACCAGCACCGATAAACCATCCTTCATACCGATAGTCTTTCAGCTTAGAGAAATCAGTGCCCAGGAACTTGAAGTCTAGATCCATGCCACCGATGTTGTGAGATCCACCCAAGGCATGGAAGCCGATGAATGAACCCATCATTTTGTTACAGAACCAGTATCTGGCCTCTGGCTGAACGAGCCAGTGTTTCCATTTCTTGTTCTTTGAAAACGTCCAAGGATTGTAGTTTCCGGATACGTCAAGTGTCCATTTTGGTGAAAGACCGAATTCAACACCCAAGTTCATGGTTGTCGTTGCATCATACAGCAAGTTGGTCTTTACCGCTGCTTCCTGCGCTAGAGCAGGACAGATAAGACTGCCGAGTGCCACTAACGCAATTGAAATCCTTTTCTTCATATTCTTCATACCTCAATTAATTTTTATTGAAAAAATACATTGAATGATTTAGAATCACCTTTTACTTACTTATACTCTTTATTATAATAATTACCAATACCTGAAGTTACTGAGAACTCTTGTTTCCTGAAGTTTACTTTCAACTGTTTCTTTTTCCTTTCAGTTTACTTTCAACTTACTTTTTAGCTCATCTGTATCTCAAATTTTTGGTTTACGGCTGCAAAAGTATAGCGAATATTTAAGACGACCAAACTTTTCTGCACTGAAAAATACTGAAAAATGCCCTTTTTAGCAAAATAGTACACTGATTTATGCTTAAAATCGTTAAAATTGCACGATTTTCTGATATTTGAACACGAATTTATGATATAATTTGTAATTTTGCAGCCGAAATCGATAATTCCCTAAGAAATGGCAATTTCCTAGAAAAAGAGCCGTTTGACTTACGAAAGTATCAGTAAGATTTAAGAAAATAACCAAAACGAAATGAAACTGAAGAATGACATTGTAAACCTGATTGTGAGGGTAGAGCATCATTTATGCCCTCAATATTGAGAGTGTAAATTAAACTGTGTCAAGCTACAATAAAAGTAGTTTAACACAGTTTT
>OHAY01002675.1_pt1 | contig 13661 bp, 9 predicted proteins | sample 1577191 | NCBI WGS metagenome assembly OHAY01 (sample SAMEA3541504, study PRJEB24748) | human gut metagenome | biome: human gut; feature: human-associated habitat; material: faeces | place: China | collected 2012 | reverse complement strand
GGTTGACCTTGAACTCCGTCACCCCACCATTATGAAACACCAGGTACTTGGCATCCGACACACTCTCCGGCAGGGTCTGATAACTTACGTACACTGCGTATCTCCCTTTTTCCGGAATATCAGGAATCCACTCGACAAAGGCTTTTTCAGGCTGCCCCTGAGTAGGAATAAAGCGGGCGGTACCGTCTGTAAACGGATTATAATTGTCGGGATACTGCTGGTATTTCTGGGCAAAACCCGGTTTGTCGGTATCCTGCCAGCGGTATTTTTTATCCTCCACTTCCAGATAATGACTGCCTTTTGTGCAGGTATTGTTGTCCACAATCACTTCATGACGCTGCCAGTCGCGCTCACGTGGCGTAAAGACCACTGCCCCCGCATTCTCCAGCATCGGAATCAGGTAAGGCACCACGAACGACTGCGTAAACAGGTCTTCCGTAGTACAGAACAGTCTGGGCCGCTGCCAGCGCCACTCATTCCGCTCGTTCCGGTACACCTTGCCATGGCTTTGCCACAAGGCTATATGCCGTCCCTCCAGTCCCCGGTTGATTTCATACGGACGTGACACATTCGTCACCCACGGATTTCCCTTCGCCTCCAATTTGCCATACAGACGCGTCTTGTCCTGTTTCTTGCGATACGCATTGGGCACCAGGTCTTCAATGAGCTTGCCGTCGGCATACACCTGCAAGGTATAATAATTCACCGGTCCCGGTAGCGACTGCTTCAACAAACGGTAGATGGCCGACACATTTTCTTCCGTAAACGGCTGATAGCCAAAAGCCGGATTGGCATACACACGCAGCAGCTTCTTCTCATGCTCCACCTCAAAGCGTTCCAGCTTGCATTTACCGATACAGGCATACGAAGTCTCATAACTGGTAAAAAAATCTTTCAGACGTTGCTCTGTGGCCTGTTCCAGACTTTGTCCGGACACCGCCCCTGCCAGGCAAAGAAAACCCAGCAGCAAAATAGCAAATTTATTCATACACATTCTATAGGGTTGCCACAAAGGTACAAAATATCACAGATTCTTGTTCATCCAAATAAAAAAAGCCGTCCGGCATCTTTCGGATACCGGACGGCCAATGCATTTATTTTCGACTGACTTTTATCAGTTGTTTTCCGGACGAAGTTTACGTACGGTTACTGCAGTCTGCCACATTTCGCTTTCACGCAATGCTTTCAATTCTGCATTCAGTTTTTCACGATAGTCAGGCTGAGAGTTGCTGTCGATAGAAATCTGAGCTTCGTTTCCTGACTTCACGCTTTGATACAATTTCTGTACAACCGGTTTGATAGCATCGTGGAACGGGCCCATCCAGTCAAGTGCACCACGCTGTGCAGTAGTAGAGCAGTTAGCATACATCCAATCCATACCGTTCTTTGCAAACAGCGGCATCAATGACTGAGTCAGTTCTTCAACTGTTTCATTGAATGCTTCCGACGGAGTATGTCCGTTTTCGCGAAGTACTTCATACTGTGCCAGCAACAATCCCTGGATAGCTCCCATCAAAGAACCACGTTCACCAGTCAAGTCAGAAGTAGCTTCACGCTGGAAAGTAGTTTCAAACAAATAACCTGAACCGATACCGATACCCAATGCGATGGTACGTTCGTATGCCTTACCCGTAGCATCCTGGTAGATAGCATAAGAAGAGTTCAAGCCACGGCCTTCCAGGAACATGGTACGCAAAGAAGTACCTGAACCTTTCGGAGCTACCATGATTACATCTACATCTGTCGGAGGAACTACGCCTGTACGGTCATTCCAAGTGATAGCAAAACCGTGAGAGAAGTACAATGCTTTTCCTGCAGTCAGACAAGGCTTGATAGTAGGCCATACAGAAATCACAGCTGCATCCGACAACAAACACATAATTATAGTAGCTTTCTGGCAAGCTTCTTCAATGCTGAACAAAGTTTCTCCCGGTACCCATCCGTCAGCCACAGCTTTGTCGTAGGTCTTACCCTGACGCTGTCCGACAATGACGTTAAAACCGTTGTCACGCAGGTTCAAAGACTGACCCGGTCCCTGTACACCGTAACCGATAACTGCAATGGTTTCATCTTTCAATACTTCACGTGCTTTTTCCAATGGAAACTCTTCGCGGGTCATTACATTTTCAATAACTCCGCCAAAATTCATTTGTGCCATAATTTTCTTACAATCTTTTTACGCAGCCTGAAGCTGCTAGTTGTTAGTATAATGTTAATCTCTAAAAATCACTTTACTCCGGACTACGACCTCCGAGCCGTTTTTCTTCACCTCTACATCGTATTCGTTTTCGCCTGTCTGCTCCCGATAGAAGCTCAAGGTATCTCCGTAATAACTTTCAGCCACATAGGCCATCTCAAACCTACGGATACGCTTTTCACGGAACATTTCCATAGGGAACAAATCCAGAATATGCTCGATGTACTTGATGCTGTTCACGTGGCCGTTCAAGTCAATGTCACTGTATTTCACCTGACATTCGCCCACCAGCTCCGGATGACTCACCTTGATGCGTCCGGGTTTGTCAATCGGACAGTCCTTCACGCATACATAGTCAACTATCGACCCGCCGTGCAATGTCAGCAAATCGGCCGGCTTGCGGGTTTCCATACTGATCATGGCCCATATCGAACGGGCATAACCGATGGCTTTTCCGTCTTTATCCAGGATGGCAAAATTTCGGTCCGTAAACAGACGGTACACATTTTCCACCCACGTCTGTATGGAGAAACTTTCGTATGCGCGAGGCATATCCTCCAGTTCTATTGCCAGTCGGGAAAGTACCCACGTGTAATGATTCTCATTCAGCGTGGCAATACCAAATCCTCTGTCGGCTGCATGAAACCCGGCGCAGTTCAGCAAATGGTTGCCCAATACGCCCATAGTCAGCCGTTCCATAAAATCCACATGAAACGGTTCGGCTACAAACCGGTAAGTTCCAACTTTACTGTCCTCTGTCATATCTCAATCCTTTTGATTCTGATACCGTTCTTCGCGGTGTGCCAGGTACTCATTCACCCGTTCAAAGCAACTTGTCGAAACGGCAATACGCCCGGAGCGTACAAACTGCAACACACAGTTCAGCTGTTTCAGCTCCTGATACAACGACGTGATGTCATCGCTCATTCCCACCATTTCCACGATTGAAAAAGTAGGATTCACCTCTACGATATGAGCACTGTAACGACGAATCACCTTCGAAGCTTCCGGATTGGCCTGAAACTCCGGAGTAGCAACCTTGTACATGGCTACTTCACGCTGGAAAATCTCCTTATCCGTGAAATAATGCGCCTGAATCACGTCTATCTTCTTCTCGATTTGTGTCACCACCTTATCAATTACATCTGGAGTAGTCCAGCAAGTAATGGTGTATTTATGCACTCCCTTTATGGAAGAAGCCGACACATTCAGACTTTCAATGTTTATCTGACGACGGGTAAACACAGCCGTAATCTGACTCAATATACCGGCAATGTTTTCCGAATGAACGATGATTGTATATAAAGTCTTGTTGCTATTCATAATTCACCTCCTTCTCCTCTCAACATTCCATTAACATATAGTTGACCGAACTTCCCGGAGGAGTTATCGGCAACACGTTTCCTTCTTCTACCACACAAACCTCCAACAGGAAAGGACCGTCGGTCGACAACATTTCCTGAATGCCGTCGTTCAGTTCCTCACGGCTCATCACTCTTCGTGAAGCAATTCCATAAGCCGAAGCAATCTGCATGTAATCCGGATTCATCATCGGAGTAAAGGAGTAGCGACGATTGAAGAACATAGCCTGCCACTGACGTACATTACCCAGGTAATTGTTGTTCATCAATATAATCTTGACCGGAGACTTCTGTTCCATCACCGTGCCCAGTTCCTGCATGGTCATCTGCAAACCTCCATCACCCATAAAGGCACACACCGTACGGTCCGGACGACCGAATGTCGCACCAATGGCAGCCGGAAGACAGAAACCCATGGTTCCCATACCACCGGAAGTAACGATACTGCGAGGTTTCGTGAATTTGAAGTAACGGCAAGCCATCATCTGGTTCTGACCTACATCGGTCACCAGAATCGCTTCATTATGGGTAGCTTCGCTGACTGCATTCACCACTTCACCCATATTAATGGGGCCTTCTTTCGGAAATACTTCTTTTTCGATTACCTGATTGAATTCCTTCTCCTCGTATGGTTTGAAGCTTGCAATCCATTCCTCGTGTTTCTGCGGCTGAATCAGTTCAGTAAGTAAAGACAAAGTGCGTTTGCAGTTTCCGAGCACCGGTACATCTACCACCACATTCTTTCCGATTTCCGAAGGGTCCACATCTAAATGAATTATTTTGGCCTGTTTGGCGTAGGTTTCCAATTTTCCCGTCACACGGTCATCGAAACGCATACCTACGGCAATCAGCACATCACATTCGTTGGTCTTCACATTCGGGCCTAAATTACCGTGCATACCCAGCATACCTTTATTCAGGCGGTGATTGCTTGGCAAAGCCGACAAACCCAGCAAGGTACATCCACACGGGATGTCTGCCTTTTCTACAAAGTTCAGCAACTCTTTCTGGGCATTACCTAATTCTACTCCCTGGCCAACCAGCACCAACGGACGTTTGGCCGCATTGATTAAGGCAACCGCCTCAGCCACTGCCGTAGAATCAGTTTCAGGATCCGGATCATAACTGCGAATGAAATCAACGTTTACCGGCTCATAATCCGTCATGTCCACCTGTGCATTCTTGGCAAAATCGAGCACCACCGGTCCCGGACGTCCGCTACGTGCAATATAGAACGCACGAGCCACAGCCCAAGCCACATCCTCCGCACGGCGAATCTGGTAGCTCCATTTGGAAATCGGCTGCGTCACGCCCACCAAGTCAACTTCCTGAAAGGCATCCGTACCCAGCAATCCGGCTCCCACCTGACCGGCAATCACCACAATCGGTGTACTGTCAATCATGGCATCGGCTATTCCTGTAATGGTATTAGTAGCCCCCGGACCACTTGTCACCAGGCAAACACCCACTTCTCCCGATACACGGGCAAAACCTTGAGCCGCATGTGCAGCCCCTTGTTCATGACGAACCAGAATGTGATTCAATCTGTCGCGATGGTCATACAACGCATCAAATACCGGCATGATAGCCCCTCCCGGATAACCGAAAAGCGTCTTCACGCCTTCATGCTCCAAAGAGCGCATCAATGCTTCCGAACCTGATATTTTTTCTTTACTCATAAGCCTCTCTTTATTCTACGATTCTCACTCCACCTTTATCTGCTGAGCTCACCATGCTGGCGTATGCCTTCAGTGCCTTCGAAACTTTCCGGTCGCGTGTCACCGGTGTCATCGGGCGCTGAGCCAGTTCTTCATCTGAGAGCTTCACATTGATAGAGCGGTTAGGAATATCTATTTCAATGATGTCACCATCTACAATCTTACCGATGTTACCTCCGGCAGCTGCTTCCGGAGAAATATGTCCGATACTCAGTCCGGAAGTTCCTCCACTGAAACGTCCGTCGGTAATCAGCGCACATTCTTTACCTAAATGTTTGGATTTAATATAAGAGGTAGGATACAGCATCTCCTGCATACCCGGACCACCTTTCGGACCTTCGTGAGTAATGACTACTACATCGCCGCTCACAACCTTACCCCCCAAGATTCCCTCGCAGGCAGCTTCCTGTGAATCGAACACCTTGGCTGGTCCAGAGAACTTCCAGATGCTTTCATCTACTCCGGCTGTTTTTACCACACAGCCATCCTGTGCGATATTTCCTTTCAATACAGCCAAGCCACCATCCTTGCTGTACGCATGCTGCAAGTCGCGGATGCATCCGTTGGCACGGTCGGTATCCAGTTCCTTATAAGTGGAATTCTGTGCGCCTAACTGAATGCAGAACTTACCGCCCGGCGCACTCGAATAAATGCGCTGTGCCTCTGCATCGACTTCCGGTACACAAACTGCATATTTTGCAATAGCTTCCGCCAGTGTCGTACCGTCTACACGGCGAACCGTAGTATCCAGCAGTCCGCCCTTGGCCAGCTCACCCAGAATGTTCAGAATACCTCCGGCACGGTTCACATCCTGAATATGGTACTTCTGTGTATTGGGAGCCACCTTGCAAAGACAAGGCACCCGGCGTGACAACATATCAATGTCGTCCATCTTGAAATCCACCTCCGCTTCGTGAGCTACGGCCAGCAGGTGAAGCACCGTATTGGTAGAACCACCCATGGCAATATCGAGCGTCATGGCATTCAGGAAAGCCTGACGAGTGGCGATACTGCGTGGCAGCACACTGTCGTCTCCTTCCTCATAATATTTATACGCATTCTTTACAATCAATGCGGCTGCATCCTTGAACAACTGCTTACGGTTGGCATGAGTAGCCAAGATGGTACCATTTCCCGGAAGTGCCAGACCGATAGCCTCATTCAGGCAGTTCATAGAGTTGGCAGTAAACATACCTGAGCAGCTTCCGCACCCCGGACAAGCATGACGTTCAATTTCAGCTACGTCTTCATCGCTCACCGTCGAATCGGCCGACTTAATCATGGCATCAATCAAATCCAGATGTTGTCCGCCCCACTCTCCGGCCTCCATCGGTCCACCAGACACGAACACAGTCGGAATATTCAGACGCATGGACGCCATCAGCATCCCCGGGGTAATTTTGTCACAGTTGGAAATACATACCATCGCATCTGCCTTGTGTGCATTCACCATATATTCTATGCTGTCGGCGATGATGTCGCGCGAAGGCAAAGAATACAACATCCCGTCATGCCCCATCGCGATTCCGTCGTCGATGGCAATGGTATTAAATTCTGCCGCAAAGCATCCCAGCTTCTCAATTTCTGCCTTGACCTGCTGACCGATTTCATGCAGGTGAGTATGCCCCGGTACAAATTGTGTAAAAGAATTCACGATGGCGATAATCGGTTTTCCCATCATTTCCTTTTTCATTCCATTGGCCACCCACAATGCTCTGGCACCTGCCATGCGGCGACCTTCCGTGCTCATCGAACTACGTAACTGATGTTTCATTTTCCTCACTCTTTAATTAAAAAGCCTCTCTCATCGTCTGGTGAGAAAGGCTTTCCATATTATCACAACTGCATGATTACATACACGAAACCTTCTCACCTCTTGGTGCCACGACCACGACGCGAATAATATGCAGGACTGCCAGGTTTACCAATGTATTCAGTGTAATCATATCTGTCTTCTCTCGTTTTTTGTTTACAGATGCAAAGGTAAAGGGTTTTTTGTAACACGCAAATAAAATGACACTTTTTTTTCAAATAAATTATTATTCGTAAGAAAGTCCACATTTTTGTTGTCAGTTTATCATCTTTATATTTTCATATTCAACGCATAAATTTAGGCAGATTCATCTCTGTAAAACTTCTGAATCTAAGTCTTTTCATCCTATTGTTCTTCCCCACCCCAACGTCTATTTATTTAAGAATATATCTTGATATACCTTATTTTATTTCATTTAAAGATTCCAATTCTTATTCTTTTTTAATATCTACGCGTTTTTTAGAAAAAACATTTGGATATTGATGTTTTTTTATATCTTTGCCACCAATTAAAATTCAACTTTAAAAACAACTAAAGCTATGAAACATTTTGGAAAAATGATTGTTGGTGCTTGCACCGTTTTAACCTTAACTTGTACACCTGCCCAACTGCTTGCTCAAAGCCTTTCACCTTCCACTCAGTGGGAATGGAATAAAGGTACCATCGTAATAAAATCCCCGGAACGTCCAGCCGGACAGGAGTCTGTCATCGGTCTGACTGTACCTAAAATGAACGTTGTACGCGTAGGTTTCGTAGGACTGGGAATGCGTGGTCCGGGAGCAGTGGAACGTTTTACTCACATTGCCGGAACTAAAATCGTAGCTTTGTGTGACTATGAAAAAGAACGTGCAGAAAAATGCCAGAAATACCTGCAGAAAGCTTGTCTTCCTGAAGCAGCTGTGTATTCAGGTGCAGAAGGATATAAAGCGCTCTGCGAACGCGAAGACATTGACCTGGTATACATTGCAGCCGACTGGGATCACCACTTCCCGATTGCCAAGTATGCCATGGAGCATGGAAAGAACGTAGCCATCGAAGTTCCTTCGGCTATGAATCTGGAACAGTGCTGGGAACTTATCAACCTGTCTGAAACTACTCGCAAGCACTGCATGATTCTGGAAAACTGCTGCTATGACTGGTTCGAAATGAACACCCTGAACATGGCACAGCAGGGAGTATTCGGAGAAGTACTCCGCGCACAAGGAGCTTACATCCACAACTTGGATGATTTCTGGCCTTACTACTGGAAAAACGGAAAAGAAGACAAACTGGGATGGCGCTTGCGTTACAACAAGGAAAACCGTGGCGACGTATACGCTACTCACGGCCTTGGCCCTGTAGCTCAGGCATTGAATATTCACCGTGGTGACCGTATGGCTACCCTGGTAGCAATGGATACAAAATCGGTACACGGAAAAGCATTGGTAGAAAAAGCAACCGGCGAACCTTGCGATGAATTCCGTAACGGTGACCACACTACTACACTTATCCGTACAGAAAACGGTAAAGTAATCGAAATCCAGCACAACGTAATGAATCCTCAGCCTTACAACCGTCTGTATCAGCTGACAGGAACAAAAGGATTCGCTAATAAATATCCGGTAGAAGGCTATGCCGTAGACGCTGATCAGATGAAAGCTTCTGGCGTACAGCCGAAAGTAGACAACCTGAGTTCTCACTCATTCCTTCCGGAAAAAGAAATGGAAGCACTGGTCAACAAATACCAGCATCCTATCTTGAAGAAATACGGTGAAATGGCAAAAGAAGTAGGTGGACACGGTGGTATGGACTTCATCATGGACAGCCGTATGGTATACTGTCTGCAGAACGGTCTGCCATTGGATATGGACGTATACGACTTGGCTGAATGGTGTGCATTGGCCGAACTGGGAGCTATCTCTATGGACAACGGATGTGCAGCTGTAGCCTTCCCCGACTTTACTCGCGGACACTGGAACGACGTGAAAGGCTTCCACCATGCATTTGCTACTCCGGAAGATGAAGCCGCTGCCGAACTGGCTGCTGAAACTGCTACCCTTTCACTCAAAGCACAGGGTATGAAAGAATGGTTGGCAAAATCAAAGAAAGCTGAAGTATCAAAAGAAGAAGCTGAAGCACGCGTAAAACAACTTTCTGATCAGCTGGAAAAGACTCAGAAGAAAGCTAACGGTGCAGAAAGCAAGGAACTGAAAGATGCAGTAAAACAAGCAGAAAAGATGCTGAAACAAGCTCAGAAAATGCTGAAATAATCATATTTTACCAAAGGTATTAGTTCCTATATACCTAAAACTAAAAGGCCGGTCCCAATTTTGAGAATCCGGCCTTTTTCTTTATCTGACACCAGGCATTTTCGGACTGCTCCATCCTGTTTAAATTCGAATATATAGATAAACCTTAGAGTTCCCACAATATTTCTCCATAGAAATGCATCTGTCATTTTGTTCATTTTTTCTTCTCCAAGAAAGAAAATTCAACCCTCAGGGTTTATCCTTGTATGTACCTGCGAAGGAGAATGAGTTTAGAAAAATCAAGAAGAAATAGGATGTTACGCAAGAAAAGACAGGAGAAACCAACAAAGATATTTTATCCGCAAAAAGGGAATAAATAATTAAAACAAACGTCATTTAGTCACTTTAAAAATTTTTCTATTCCCGCTTGAAATAGAAAATAAAGTCCTCAAAAGTCTTCATTTTAAGGTCCGCGAAAAAGACATAAGTGCGTTTGTTCCAAAACTCCTAAGAGTTTTCAGAAAAACGCAAGGACGTTTTAGGCAAAACTCCTTTGCGTTTGACTCCGAACGCCAAAGCGATTTTTCCGGATTTTCATTTTTCATTCTCCCGTAACGACCGTTCCATTCCTCTTCTACCCCTCTACAGACAGCTGTAGCACAGGTAAGATTTTCAATTCCCAAAAGGCAGATGCACGGATAGAACATTTTGTCTAAAACTACGGTTAGCAGATTTTTCGAATTCAATACTTTTTGTCAGCAATTACCCACAAAGAACAAGCATTTTAACAAAAAAAAGAAATGTCATTCCCAAAGCAAGAAAGACTCCTGAAAGCCTTTGCGGGAATGACATTCCTTATTTCAATCTATCTTTGGCGGCGCACTCACACGCCCGGCATCTTAAATACCCAAAGATTTCTTCACTGCATCTACTTTTTCTTTTGCATCAGCTACGGCACCTGCATAGCACTTCGGACAGTGCATTTCGCCCTTGATTTCCATGTAGAACTTAATCTTAGGTTCTGTTCCGGAAGGACGTACAGAAACTTTTGTACCATCGGCTGTAAAGAACTGAAGTACGTTTGATGTTTCCGGCATATCCAGGTCTGTAGCTTTTCCAGTATTGTCGGTAGCCTTCAACGTCTTGTAGTCTTTCACCAGTACTACTTCCGAACCACCTAATTCTTTCGGCGGGCATGCACGGAAGTTGTCCATCATGGCCTTGATTTCGTCAGCACCTGTCTTACCCGGTTTCACTACGTTGACTGTTACTTCCAGTGAGAAGCCATATTCTACGTAGATTTCCATCAGCACGTCATACAAGGTCTTGCCCTGGTCTTTAGCCCATGCACAGATTTCAGCCAGCAATGAACATGCAGAAACGGCATCTTTATCACGTACGAAGTCTTCTGCCAAGAATCCGTAGCTTTCTTCACCGCCACCGATGTACTGTTCCTGACCTTCGCGCAGACGGATTTCACGGGCAATCCATTTGAAGCCGGTGTAGCAGTCAAGCATCTTGATATGGTTCTTGTCAGCTACCTTCTTAATCAGTTCCGTAGTAACGATGGTCTTCACGATGAATTCGTTGCCTTTCATCTTGCCCATAGCGATACGGTTCTTGATGATGTAGTACAAGAAAATCAAGCAAGTCTGGTTACCGTTAATCAATACCCATTCGCCCTTGCTGTCCTTGCAAGCCATACCTACACGGTCAGCATCCGGGTCGGAAGCCATCACGATGTCGGCATCGATTTCTTTTGCCAGCTTGATGGCCAATGTCAGTGCTTCTGCATTTTCCGGGTTCGGAGATACCACTGTAGGGAAGTCACCGCTCTTCACCATCTGTTCGGCTACGCAATGTACGTTTTCAAAGCCCCACAACTTGAGTGACTGCGGAATCAGTGTCATTCCGGTACCGTGAATCGGAGTGTACACAATCTTCAGGTCTTTCTGACGCTGGATTACTTCCGGGTCGATAGACAATGTGTGTACCTGACGCAGGTATTCGTCGTCAATTTCCTTGCCTACAATCTGAATCAGTTCTTTATTGCCCTGGAACTTGATTTCGCTTACGCTGGTAATCTTGTTCACTTCGTCGATGATACCTTTATCGTGTGGAGCCAGCACCTGTGCACCGTCTTCCCAGTATGCCTTGTAACCGTTGTATTCTTTCGGGTTGTGAGAAGCAGTGATATTGATACCGCTCTGGCAGCCCAGGTGACGGATAGCAAATGACATTTCCGGAGTAGGACGCATATCTTCGAACAAATATACCTTGATGCCGTTGGCAGTAAAGATGTCGGCAGAAATTTCTGCAAACTTACGGCTGTTGTTACGGCAGTCGTGACCTACCACTACTGAAATGTCTTTCTTTCCGGCAAAGCATTTGTTCAGGTAGTTAGCCAAGCCCTGAGTAGCAGCACCTACTGTATAGATGTTCATTCTATTGGAACCAGCTCCCATGATACCACGCAAACCACCTGTTCCGAATTCCAGGTCTTTGTAAAACGCATCAATCAAATCGGTCTTATCCGGATTTTCAAGCATGGCTTTTACTTCGGCCTGTGTTTCGGCATCGTATGCTGCGGTCAACCACGTTTGAGCCTTCTCTGTACACTGTTTAATTAATTCATTGTTTTCCATGATTATAATGTTTAATAAATAATAAATCGTTCTATAAGAGACAGACAAAAATAAAAGATTCAAAGAAATTATCCTAATAAAAACCTTCGTATTTTTTAGAGTCAATCCAAAAAGATTGTAGCTTCAGGATTTCTTAATATCTTTGTAACCGCTTAACAAATACGAAAAATGAGACAAAAAATGATACTGGCACTGGTTTTGGGAGGAATGCTGTCTGCCCAGGCCCAGCACGTCCAGGAGAGCAAGTTCTGCTCTCCTTTTGATTTTCCGATTCTGCTCAGTGCCAATTTTGGAGAACTTCGTCCGAACCATTTTCACAACGGACTGGACATCAAGACGCAAGGCGTTACAGGTAAACCGATTCACTGCATTGCCGACGGTTATGTGTCGCGCGTGGCAGTGCTGCACGGAGGATACGGACAGGCCATTTACGTGACGCATCCCAACGGACTGACTTCGGTGTATGGACACGTGATTTCCTTCGCAAAAAATATACAAGCTTACGTACGCCAATATCAGTATGCGCATGAAACGTTTGTGTGCGACCTGAAATTCCAGCCCGGACAATTCCCGGTGAAAAAGGGAGACATCATTGCCCTAAGCGGTAATGAAGGGGCTTCGGCCGGACCTCACCTGCACCGGGGTGTGGGCCAGCGTTTGGGCGGCCTGGGCCGGGCTTACGCCAAAGGCCCCGCACAGCGCAATGGCGCACAGCGCATCCGACGCGCTGAACTCGCCGGGGGAGAGCACCCGCACGGCGGTGGAACTGCCGCTATGCTCGCACAAAAAGTCGATGCCCAGCGCGGTCTCACTGCGGAACTGGGCCAGCGCGGTGCCGTGGTAGTCGGCGGCGCGCTCGATGCCGTAGCTGGTCTGGTGGCCGCCAAAGCCGATGCGCATGAATTCGCTGGTGTCGTCGTCGGCATTGTAGATCATTTCGCGAGCTTGGTAGTCCGCAAACAGACGATGCTTCGCGTTTTTGTAGTCCTCGAAATCCGGGTGCTCGCCGGGGCCGATGTGGTCCTCGGACAGATTGGTGAAGGCCACTACCTCAAAGGGGATGCCGTCCACGCGGTTGTGGCGCAGGGCCTGGCTGCTCACTTCCAGCACCACATGGTGCACGTTGGCGTCCAGCATTTTGCGGAACAGCCGGTGCAGCTCCAGGCTTTCCGGCGTCGTATTGGCGGTAGCCTCGTGCACGCCCGCAATGTCCACGCCGTTCGAGCCAATGTAGGCACAGGGCAGGCCGGCCTCGGTCATGATGGCAGAGGTCAGCAGGGCGGTCGTCGTTTTTCCCTTGGTGCCGGTGATGCCGATGATGTGCAGCTGGTCAGCCGGATTGCCGTAAAAGTCGGCACCGATGACCGCCAGCGCGGCGCGGGTGTCTGCGGTGATGATTTGCGCGGCATCGGCAGGCAGATCCAGCGCATGCTCGCACAAAAAGGCGCGGCAGCCGTTTTTGTAGGCGCTGGCGGCGTAGGTGTGGCCGTCCAGCCAGGCACCCACCAGGCAGACGAACAGCGAACCGGCGCAGGCCTTGCGGGAATCGTAGGTGATCGCGGTGATGTCGGTGTCCGATGCACCGGTGTGGGGGATGCGGTTGACAAGGTCGTTTAACTTCATATAAAAACTTCCTCTTTATTTAAAAGCCTTCCCCTGAGGGGGGAGGTGGCGCGAAGCGCCGGGTGAGGGCAGAGTT
>OHAY01002674.1_pt1 | contig 13666 bp, 8 predicted proteins | sample 1577191 | NCBI WGS metagenome assembly OHAY01 (sample SAMEA3541504, study PRJEB24748) | human gut metagenome | biome: human gut; feature: human-associated habitat; material: faeces | place: China | collected 2012 | reverse complement strand
TGTTGCTCAGGTACTTAAAAAAAATATTTTATAATAGTGTTGCGGAATTAAGGTCAAACTGATATTGCTATGTTGTTTAATCAGCAGCGTTTGGATAGAATGACTTCTTCCGCTCTTGTGGAGTACTTGGATCAGACTACCAACTGGCGTAAACAAGGTAATATTGGTAAGTATTCTCCTGAACAGTTGTCTATGTTTGTCAAGTCTCGTTATTGTCAGTCACCTTCTGAATTGATGGCCTGGTCTGAGTATCTTGATGCAAACTATGACCGGTTATCTGCTGAAATGCAGTCCATGTTGGATGAACAGAAACAACAGCCACAATTAGATAAGCCGGAAGATACCCCTGCTCTTTCTCCGGCTTCATCAGAGTAATGAGCGCTGTTTCTACTGTACTTAATCCTTTTGCTGCCATTGGTGGTATTGCGTCAACAGCAGGTAACGTTGTCGCTGTCAATAAAACTAATCAGGCTAATAAAGAGATTGCTCAGATGAATAATGAGTTCAATGCGGAACAGGCTCAGCTTAGTAGAGATTTCCAGTTAGATATGTGGAATAGGAATAATGCTTATAACTCTCCTGCAGCAAAGCGTCAAAGAATGGAAAACGCTGGTTATTCTCCTTATGCTGATATGCCTGGTATGTCTGTTGTCGGTGGTTCTGTTCCTTCTGGTGCATCTGCCTCTGCAGCTCAGACTCCTGCTATGCAGGCTGCTGATTTTTCGGATATTGGTCAGTCTATTTCCCAGGCTGTTGATTTAGCTATCAAGACAAAGGCCACTGATTCTGATGTGTCTTATAGGAATGCTCAGACTCATCAAATACAGATTGACAATCAGACCCGAGCCGCTGAGAATATTGCGCGTATTGACAATTTGATTAAGAATTCTAAGTATTTGAATGATAAGTCTGTTTTTCAAGGTATTCAGAATAAATACGCTGAAACTGCTCAGATCAATGCACGTACTATGGAGACTGAATCTATTAAGAATATGCAGGCTACAAGGCAGCAGCTTTATGTTCAGACTGCTCTTATGAGCAAAGAGTTGAACGGATTCGATGAAAAGCGTAAGTTGGAATTAGGCTTGCTTTCTGCTCAAGTCTATTCTCAATGGCAGAGTGGTCAGCTTTCTTTTGAACAGGCTAAGACTGAATTATCTAAACGTGCTAATTTAGATGCCGATACCGGTCTTAAAAATGCTCAGACTGCTGAGCAACAGCGTGCTACTGAGTATAATAAGCTTGAGTTTACTCAAAAACGTGCTGCTGATACTTTGCTTAATATTCATTATCAAATGATCAAGACCAGGAATAATAGTAGTTCTGATAGTGCTACTCAATGGTTTGGTCGTGCTTATAATTTTGTAGGTCGCTTTGGCGACAAAATAGACAAAAAATTTAATTTACCTACTTGGAATGATATTTGGCATTAATTTTTTATGTTTGTATGTCTAAATATTTTATTTTTATGTTTACATCTATATTTTTACTTTGTTGTGCGTTGTTTATATTTTTTCTTATTGTTCGTCTTATTTTATCCATTATTCATTGGTTGGATAGACATTAAGTATTTTAAATTTAAGCCCCTCTATGGGGCTTATTTTATTGTGTAACCTAGTCATTTTCGCGAAGCGTGCTACGAGGTCTCTGATTACCTCGCATCTCCCTCCTTGTCCTACGTTACGAAAAATGACAGGATTTAAAACTAGTGCTTATGTTTCATGATGTATTTGAGTTCTTCGATTTTCTTGATGCTCTTCCCCCGGTTCTTCTTGGTATGTATGATGGTTACACTTTTGGACATTACCAAATTGTTGTGCTTTTTTCTAATCGATTTCCTGATAGATACTCCTGGAAGGTGATTAAATTCCCCTACCCTATAGGGTAGGGGAGAGCTTTAAAAAATATGTAAAATTGTTATTATCTATTCTTAATCTAAGTTAATCATTATACCAATTATAATACAAACATTCAATTACATATTTTATTGAATAATAATAATTCAATATCAATTAATTCCAATAAAAAAAGCTATCTCATTTTGAGATAGCTTTTTTTATTATTTATTCTAGACTATATATTAATAACCTAATTCTTTTTCCAAAGCATCGTATTCTGCTTTATTCAACTTCCAATAGATATTCAACAAGAACTGACCCCATAATTGTTTGTTATCCGGTTTCAATTCTTTTGCTTTTTCATAGAAAGGTTTAGCTTTTTCGTACAATTCCTTAATTTTAGCTTCATTTGTAGCATATTTAGGATCATCCATAGACAGTTTAGAATTTTCTTCTACGATAACCTGTGCTGGGAAGAAATAACAATCTCCAATCTTAGAATAAGCTTCTGCCTTATAATCACTTTCCTGAGCAATTATTTCATTAAATGTTTTGATAGCAGCTTCATAATCCTGTTTTGTATACTGTAGTACACCTTTTACATACAAGAAATATGGGCTTGGATTTTTAGCAAGAATTGCGTCAATCTGAGTCAAACCTTCATCTACTTTATTCTTCTGAATATAGTAATCCATCAAGTTTGCTACGAAATATTCCTGAGTTGGGAATTTTTCTACACCTTCTTTGATTGTAGCCAACCACTGTACTGAATCAGCAGCTTCTTCACTCTTATACAACTCAGCCAAAGCCCACAATGCTCTGAAACCTTCTTCCTTGTGCTCTTTACCTACAGCTGCATATTTGATTACTGCATCTTTATCCTTGATTGAGTAAGCAGCATATGTAGCGTATGCGGCATAGAAAGGAACTAAAGTATCATTTTTTACAGCATCTTCTGTTTCAAAAATAGGGTTCTTAGAAGTATCAATGTACAATCCTAAAATCTTAACAGCATTTGCATAATCACCATTATTCAAAGCAGTACCACCAAGCACATACATATTTTCACGTACGCTAGGATCAGCCAAAACCTTTACAATTTTCTTTCTCAATTTAGGCTTTTTCAATTCACCACTTTTTACTTTAGCCTGCTCAATTTCATCACACTTCAAATAGTATTCATACATTTTAGTAATACTATTTCCCAATTTCAGTGTATCTACCGGGCTATCACTTGGCAAACCATTTCTCAAGAAATACAATTTTTGATTTTCTCCATCATAAATAGATTTCTGAAAATCACCAGCCAACTTCCAAGTTTCTGGATCATTAGCAGTAGATGGATCAACCAAAGCCGGCTCCAAAATTTCAGCAGCTTTTACAGGGTCACTCTTTGCAGATTTCGCTTCCTTCACAACGCTTTCCTGAGCGTTGGCTGCATATACAGAAAACAATAAAGCAACTGCACTTAATAATACTTTTTTCATAATTGTGTTTTTAATTTAGTAATACAATTTTTCGTCTTAGTTTTTGTCTATATGCTCTTCATTCTGTTCTGGTAATTCCTGTTCCGAAGAAGATTCAGCAACACTTTCTTCCTCAGCTTCAGAAGTAACCTTACAAACAGAACCTATCTGATCATTTCGCTTTTCAAGGTCAATCAGACGAACTCCTTGAGTAGCACGACCCATTATACGAACTTCGGCTACTTTCAGACGAATAGTAATACCAGACTTGTTGATAATCATCAAATCATTTTCATCTGTTACTGATTTAATGGCAACCAATTCACCTGTCTTATCCGTAATATTCAGAGTTTTCACACCTTTACCACCTCGATTTGTTTTACGGTAATCTTCAATATCAGAACGTTTTCCATATCCATTCTCAGAAACAACCATAATTGTTTCTTTCTGAGGATCTTTAATACAAATCATTCCTATTACCTCGTCTTTTCCATCCTCATCCAGTGTAATACCGCGTACACCAGTAGCTGTACGTCCCATTTCACGCACTGCACTTTCATGGAAACGGATGGCACGACCATTGCGGTTCGCAATTACAATTTCATTGTTACCGTTAGTCATACGAACTTCAATTACGCGGTCGTCTTCACGTATAGTAATTGCATTAACTCCATTCTGACGTGGACGAGAATATTGTTCCAACAGTGTTTTCTTAATAACACCATTCTTTGTACAGAACAATACATAATGACTATTGATAAACTCTGTATCATTCAAATTCTTCACACGCAGATAAGCTGTTACCATATCATCAGCATCAATATTCAGCAAGTTCTGAATAGCACGTCCCTTCGATGTCTTATTACCCTCCGGAATTTCATAGACCTTCAGCCAGTAACATCTACCTTTCTGCGTAAAGAACATCATCGTATTATGCATTGTAGCAGGATAGATGTGTTCGATGAAATCCTCGTCACGAGTTTCACTACCTTTCGAACCTACTCCCCCACGATTTTGAGCACGGAATTCAGAAAGTGGTGTACGTTTGATATATCCCAAATGAGAAATTGTAATAACCATCTCATCATCTGCATAGAAATCTTCCGGATTAAATTCTTCCGAAGCATAGACAATTTCCGAACGACGTTTGTCACCGTACTTTTCTTTCACTTCTATCAATTCATCCTTAATGACTTTCTTACACAACTCATCATTAGTCAAGATTTCTTCGTAATATTGAATCTGCTTCATCAGTTCCTCATATTCAGCATGCAACTGATCCTGCATCAAACCAGTCAACTGGCGCAAACGCATTTCAACGATAGCACGTGCCTGAATTTCAGACAACTGGAAGCGTTCCATCAAATTAGATATAGCCTCATTAGGAGTTTTGGCTGCACGAATGATACGAATTACTTCATCAATATTATCCGATGCAATAATCAAGCCTTCCAAAATATGAGCGCGTTCCTTCGCCTTACGCAAATCAAACTGTGTACGACGAATAACCACTTCATGGCGGTGTTCTACAAACAGACGAATTAAATCCTTCAGATTCAGCAATTTCGGTCGTCCGTGTACTAATGCAATATTATTTACACCAAATGAAGTCTGCAATGCAGTCATCTTGAACAATTTGTTCAATACTACACTAGCGTTGGCATCACGTTTTACATCAATTACGATGCGCATACCTTCACGGTCGGATTCATCGTTTACATACGAAATACCTTCTATTTTCTTTTCGTTTACCAAAGAAGCAATATTTTCAATCAGCTCCTTCTTATTTACGTTATAAGGTATTTCATTAACGATAATTTTATCGTGTGTAGGGTGTGATTCTATATCTGTTTTGGCACGCATCACCACACGTCCCCTACCGGTTTCGTATGCATCACGTACCCCACTGATTCCATAAATGTATCCTCCAGTCGGGAAGTCCGGTGCTTTTACATATTGCATCAAGCCGTCTACATCTATTTCATTATTATCGATATAAGCAACACAAGCGTCAATAACCTCTGCCAAATTATGTGTAGGCATATTGGTAGCCATACCCACAGCAATACCAGATGCTCCATTTACCAAAAGATTCGGAATACGGGTTGGCATCACAGTTGGTTCCTGTAAGGTATCATCAAAGTTATTCTGGAAGTCCACAGTTTCTTTATAAAGATCCTGCATCATCTCTTCACCTATTTTTTTCAGACGAGCTTCCGTATAACGCATGGCAGCAGGACTATCACCATCAACCGAGCCGAAGTTACCCTGTCCATCTACCAACGGATAACGCATTGCCCAATCCTGAGCCATACGTACCAATGCACCGTACACAGAAGAGTCTCCATGCGGATGATATTTACCTAATACCTCACCTACGATTCTCGCAGACTTTTTATATGGTTTGTCTGAAGTATTTCCCAGTTCCATCATTCCGTACAAAATACGGCGATGCACAGGCTTAAAACCATCTCTTACATCTGGGAGGGCGCGTGCTACGATTACAGACATAGAGTAGTCGATGTACGACGACTTCATTTCCTCTTCGATGTTGATTTTTATAATTCTGTCTTGCTCTTGCATTTAAATTAAATTTATTATTATATCTCTTTAGTTCGATTGTTAAAAACCATGCTAAAGTACGACTTTTTATTGAATTGGCAAAACAAAAGCTCCAAGTTTTAAAAAGCATTCTATTTTTCAAAAAAAGAAAGAAAAACATTGTTTACGAACATAAAAAAGGACTTTCACCATAAAAGACACGTACAATATACACATTCTTTCCTATCCCGAAAATCTCGTTGCATAACAAACTACTTTATTCTAAATCATTTAAACATCTACACATAGAAAGTAAACAAAAGAGCCACTACACGAAGATCAAACAATCAAAAAATTAACTTTCAGAACATAAAAACGCAATTTTCAAATTACAGCAAAAAAACAACAAAATGGCACACTATTTGTTAAATACAAATAATAGAACTTTGGTTCTATATTTATAATGTATATTTGCACATTGGAGAAACATGAATTTTATGGACAATCAAAATCAATTTACGCCACGAGTATCCGATATCATAGTATACAGCAAAGAGGAAGCTAACCGACTACGTAACAAGTATATCACCCCAGAACATTTGTTACTAGGTGTGATACGTGAAGGTACAGGAAAGGCTATTGAAATTTTACAAGATTTATACATTGATTTGAAAACTGTAAAGAAGGAACTTGAAGCCTCTTTGCGCGAAGAAGTTGATGAAACAGATACATACAACGAGAACATTGGTTTCAACGATCTTACAGCCAAGTTACTTAAAATGAGTCTATTGGAGTCTCGCCTTATGAAATGTAAGTTCGCTGACACAGAACATATTTTATTAGCAATTATGAGAGAAAGCCAAAGCAAAGCATGTCAAATATTAGAAGAACATGAAGTTACTTATCAGAAAATAAGAGATCGTCTTATTCCTAAATCAGAACCTCAAAGTGGTCTTGATTTTGGAGAAGAAGATGAAGAAGAGGAAGGAATCCGCCGACATGGAAACGAGAACAACTCCCCTTTTGAATCTGATACACAACAAACTACCCGTACCCGCCAACAAAAACCTACTAACGACACCCCTGTACTCGATTCATTCGGTACCGACATGACAAAAGCCGCTTCAGAGGGCAAACTAGATCCGGTAGTAGGACGCGAAAAGGAAATTGAACGTTTAGCACAGATTCTAAGCCGAAGAAAGAAAAACAACCCTATTCTGATAGGCGAACCGGGAGTCGGTAAATCTGCCATTGTAGAAGGACTGGCATTACGCATTGTGGAAAAGAAAGTATCACGTATCCTGTTCGACAAACGCGTGATAGCCCTTGATATGACTGCCGTTGTAGCAGGAACCAAATACCGCGGACAGTTTGAAGAGCGAATTCGTTCTATCCTTAATGAGTTGAAAAAGAACCCGGATATCATCTTGTTTATCGACGAAATCCACAATATTGTAGGTGCAGGATCTGCTGCCGGTTCTATGGATGCTGCCAATATGCTGAAACCAGCGTTAGCCCGAGGAGAAATACAATGTATCGGTGCTACTACATTGGACGAATACAGACAAAATATCGAAAAAGACGGAGCTTTAGAGCGACGCTTCCAAAAAGTATTAGTAGAGCCTACTACTCCCGAAGAGACATTGCAGATTCTGAAAAATATTAAGGAAAAATACGAAGAGCATCACAACGTAAACTATACAGAGGAAGCTCTTGAGGCATGTGTCAAATTGGCAGACCGCTATATAACCGACCGCAACTTCCCCGACAAAGCGATTGATGCTTTGGATGAAGCAGGTTCACGTGTGCATCTGACCAATATCACCGCGCCCAAAGAACTGGAAGAGCAGGAAAAGCTGATTGAAGAAACCCGTAACCATAAAAACGAGGCAGTACGTTTACAGAACTTCGAATTAGCTGCCAGTTTCCGGGATCAGGAAAAGAAATATATAGAGAAACTGGAGGAGATGAAGCAAGTGTGGGAAGAGAGCTTGAAGGAAAACCGAGAAACAGTAGACGAAACACAGATAGCAGATGTTGTTTCAATGATGTCTGGTATCCCGGTACAACGCATGGCACAAGCCGAAGGAATCAAGCTTCGTGGAATGAAAGAGGAGTTGCTGTCTAAAGTCATTGCACAGGATAAAGCCGTAGACACCCTGGTGAAAGCTATCCGCCGAAGCCGTGTTGGACTGAAAGACCCTAACAAGCCTATAGGAACATTTTTGTTCTTAGGACCTACCGGTGTAGGTAAGACACACTTGGCCAAGGAATTATCCAAACTTATGTTTGGCTCTGCCGATGCACTGATTCGTATCGATATGAGCGAGTACATGGAAAAATTTACAGTGTCTCGTCTTGTAGGAGCTCCTCCGGGATACGTAGGCTACGAAGAAGGTGGACAACTGACAGAGAAAGTACGACGCAAACCCTACTCCATCGTATTGCTGGACGAAATAGAGAAAGCGCACTCCGATGTATTCAATCTTCTACTTCAGGTAATGGATGAAGGAAGACTGACCGACAGTTACGGACGGACAGTGGATTTTAAAAATACAGTCATTATTATGACTTCCAACATTGGCACCCGTCAACTTAAGGAGTTTGGAAAAGGTATTGGATTTGCAGCCCAAACACGCATCGACGAAAAAGAGCATTCACGCAGCGTAATCACCAAAGCACTCAATAAATCGTTTGCTCCGGAATTCATCAATCGTTTGGACGAAATCATCACTTTCGACCAGCTGGATATAGAAGCACTCCAGAAAATTGTCGAAATTGAATTAAAAGGGCTATATAAACGTATTGAAAGTCTGGGATATAAGCTTTCTATCGACGAAGAAGCAAAGCGCTACGTAGCTTCTCAAGGATATGATGTACAATTTGGTGCACGTCCTTTGAAACGGTCTATCCAAAACAATCTGGAAGACGGTTTGGCCGAACTGATACTGAATGAAGACCCTCAAAGCGGTGATACATTACATGTTTACATGGATGAAAACGGGAAAGAAATCCGCATGAAGGTAGAGAAATAAGTTTTATTGGCTTGAATACAGACAAAATGTCAGACGATATTCGTCTGGCATTTTTTTTGCGATAAATACCACGTAAATTAGAAAACATAATAATTAAAACTTATAAAGATATGCAGAAAGGTAACATTGGGGTTACTACTGAAAACATATTCCCCATCATCAAAAAGTTCTTGTACAGCGATCATGAAATATTTCTTCGCGAATTAGTATCAAATGCCGTAGATGCAACCCAAAAGTTGAAAACATATGCTTCTAAAGGTGAATTCAAAGGAGAAATGGGCAATCTTACCATTCATGTAAAGGTAGACAAGGAAACAATTACCATTTCGGATAGAGGTATTGGTCTGACAGCTGAAGAAATCGAAAAATACATCAACCAGATTGCATTCTCAGGAGCCAACGATTTCCTTGAAAAATATAAAGACGATGCCAATGCCATTATCGGACACTTTGGTTTGGGATTCTACTCAGCATTCATGGTAGCCAAAAAAGTAGAAATCGTAACTAAATCTTATAAAGAAGGGGCACAAGCTGTAAAATGGACTTGTGACGGAAGTCCTGAGTTTACACTGGAAGAAACTGAAAAGGCAGACCGAGGTACAGATATTATCCTGTATATTGACGATGATTGCAAAGAATTCCTTGAAGAATCTCGTATTCAGGGATTGCTGAATAAATACTGCCGTTTCTTAGCTGTACCGGTAGCATTTGGAAAGAAGAAAGAATGGAAAGACGGAAAGCAGGTAGAAACAGAAGAAGATAATCTGATAAACGATACATGCCCTATTTGGACTAAAAAGCCAAGCGAGCTGCAAGACGAAGACTACAAAAAGTTCTACCGTGACTTGTATCCAATGTCGGACGAACCTTTGTTCTGGATTCATCTGAATGTAGACTATCCATTCAACCTGACTGGAGTGCTGTACTTCCCGAAAATCAAGAGCAATATTGATTTACAGAAGAACAAAATCCAATTGTACTGCAATCAAGTATATGTAACTGATTCTGTAGAAGGTATTGTACCCGACTTTCTGACGCTGCTTCATGGAGTAATCGATTCTCCGGATATTCCGCTGAATGTATCACGTTCTTACCTGCAAAGCGATTCGAACGTGAAGAAAATCTCTACCTATATCACTAAAAAAGTAGCAGACCGCTTGCAGTCTATCTTTAAGAACGACCGCAATGAGTTTGAATCAAAATGGGATGACTTAAAGATTTTCATCAACTACGGAATGCTTACTCAGGAAGATTTCTATGAGAAAGCAAACAAGTTTGCCCTACTCAAGGATACAGACGGAAAATATTATACATTCGAAGAGTATCAGACGCTGATTAAAGACAACCAGACAGATAAAGAAGGAAACCTTATTTATTTGTATGCAACCAATAAAGACGACCAGTATACTTACATTGATAGTGCAAAGAACAAAGGCTACAACGTATTAATTATGGATGGCCAGCTTGATGTTCCTATGATTAATATGTTGGAACAGAAGTTGGAAAAGAGTCGTTTCACTCGTGTAGACAGCGATGTAATCGACCGTCTGATTGTGAAAGAAGAGCAAAAAGGCGAAGAGTTAGCTGCTGATAAACGTGAAATGCTGGCAACTGTATTCAAAGGACAGCTTCCTAAGGTACAGAAAACAGAATTCCATGTAGAAACTCAAGCCATGGGAGAAACTGCAGCTCCGATTATCATTACTCAGGCCGAATATATGCGACGTATGAAAGAAATGGCTTCTATACAGCCAGGTATGAGTTTCTATGGAGAAATGCCGGATATGTTCAACCTTGTATTGAACAGCGACCACAAACTGATTAAACAAGTACTGGAAAATGCTGAAAGCTCTTGTTCTGAACAGTTAGTTCCTGTTGAATCGGAAATTGCGATGTTGAAACTGCGTCAAAGCGAGTTGCACAAAGCACACGAAGGCAAAAAAGACGAAGAAATTCCAACAAGCGAAAAAGACGAACTGAACAACATTGACAAGAAACTGGAAGAACAGAAAAACCTGAAAGATTCAATCATCAGTGCTTATGCAGCAGGAAATAAGGTTGTACATCAGTTGATAGACCTGGCACTGCTTCAAAACAATATGCTGAAAGGAGAAGCTCTGACCAATTTCGTAAAACGAAGCATTGAAATGATTTAACAATATTCGTTTTGTGATATAAAGCATAAGAAAGACTAAGGTAAATCCCCTTACTTGATATGATATCTGTATTATCATGCTCAAGCAAGGGGATTTTTTTATCGTCTTTAATAAAAACCCGACATTATTTGATGTCTGAATCACTTTTTCACTATCTTTGGAAGAAACGTTGTAACTTACATTTTCCGAATGAAAAAAATACTCTATATTTTTTGTTGCCTGATACTATGCACATATTCTCTTAAAGCCCAAAAAGTTGGACTGGTATTAAGTGGTGGTGGAGCCAAAGGAATCACCCACATTGGTATTATCCGTGCTTTAGAGGAAAACAATATTCCGATAGACTATATTACAGGCACCTCCATGGGAGCGATTGTCGGTTCACTCTATGCAATGGGATACTCTCCCGACGACATGGAAAAGCTTTTAAAATCGGACGACTTCAAACGCTGGTATTCGGGTAACATTGAAGAGAAATACATTTACTATTTCAAGCGAAACGCTCCAACTCCCGAATTTATAAACATACGAGTATCTCTTAAGAACCCCTTAAATAAGGTAAAAACACAGTTTTTGCCTCCCAGTGTAGTGGATCCTACACAAATGAATATTGCTTTTTTAGAGCTTTTCGGACAAGCAACAGCTTCTTGCCAAGGTGACTTCGACAAACTGTTTGTCCCTTTTCGCTGCGTAGCTTCGGATGTATACAATAAACGTCCGATTATCTTCCGAAAAGGAGATTTAGGGGATGCAGTCCGCGCCTCCATGAGTTTTCCTGCCATGTTTAAGCCCATTGAAATCGATTCTGTTTTAGCATATGACGGAGGTATCTACAATAATTTCCCTGTCAATATCATGACTGAAGACTTCCACCCGGATATTATCATAGGAAGTGTAGTCAGCTCCAATCCCGGAAAACCTGAATTGGGCAATATTATGGGACAACTTGAAAATATGATCATGCAAAAGACAGACTATACCCTTCCCGATTCGCTGGGTATTCTGATGACTTTTAAATACACAGACGTCAACTTAATGGACTTTAAGCGTTTTGACGAACTGCACGATATCGGATACAACCGTACTATCCAACTGATGGATTCTATTAAATCCCGCATTTCCCGCCGCACCAATTACAGACAATTGGAACGCAAACGTATGGTATACAAAAATTACATGCCCGAACTTCGCTTCCGGAAAATTATAATCCATGGTGGTAATGAACAGCAGAAAAAATATATTGCCAAAGAATTTCATTCCTCAGAGAATGAAATTTTTTCTCTGGAAGATTTTCGTGTAGGATATTTCCGGTTAATGTCGGACAATATGATATCTGAAATCATTCCCCATGCAATATACAACAGCTCTGACCATACTTTCGACCTTGACTTAAAAATTACCATGGCAGATGATCTTTCTCTTCGTGTAGGGGGAAATATAGCCTCCAATGGCTCCAATCAGATCTATGCGGGTGCTACTTATTATAACCTGAACAATTATGCGAAAGAACTTTCATTAGACGGACATTTAGGTCAGATTTATAACAGCATACAAATTGCAGGAAGACTGGACCTCCCTACCCACCTGCCTACATCCTGCCGTCTGGTAGCTTCACTATCCTCTTTTGATTATTTTAAGCAGGAAAAACTATTCACTACTGGAAGTACGGCCGTATTCAATAAAAAGAAAGAAGATTTTGTCAAGCTCTTTGTTTCTTTTCCCTTTTTAAGCAGACAAAAGGCTGAGTTTGGTATAGGTATAGCCAAATTGCAAGACCAATACTTCCAAACCAACGTGATAGATTTTAATAATGCCCAACACGACCGTAGCCGCTACACTATTTTTGGCGGTTCAGTAGCTTTAGACGGAAACACATTGAATAGCCGGCAATATGCAACCGAAGGACGCAGAGAAAGACTTGTTGCGCAAATCTATACCGGCACAGAACGTTATCGGGCGGGAACAGAAGCCTCCGACCCATACAAAGGAAGCTATAAGTATATCCAGTCGTGGTTGCAATTGTCGTACGAAATGGAACGTTACTTCCCTTTAACATCGAAGTTTTCTTTGGGAAATTACATCAAGGCCTATTACTCTTCCCGAAACTTCAGTCACAACTATACGGCTACTATGATGCAAGCTGGAGAGTTTGCCCCAACTGCACATAGTAAAATTACCTACAACGAAGCTTTCCGGGCTAATCAGTTTATCGGCGCGGGTATCATGCCGGTGTATCAAATTACTCCGGTTTTCCAAGTTCGTACAGAAATCTACGGATTTGCCCCCATATTCCCTATAGAAAGAGACCAATCTTCGAATGCTACTTATGGAAATTTATTTCATCGGATAGAATATATGGGAGAATTATCTTTAGTGGTTAAGTTACCTTTCGGAGCTATCAGCGCCTATCTAAACCACTATAGCTCACCATCTAAGAACTGGAATATAGGTATTACATTAGGATGGCAAATATTCAATTCACGATTCATGGACTAAAAAAGTTCACAAAAAGTTGCCCTAATATTTGGATATATCATAAGAAGTCCATACCTTTGCACCCGTCAAACAAAAAGATATGGCCGCGTAGCTCAACTGAATAGAGTAGCTGACTACGGATCAGCCGGTTACAG
>OHAY01002662.1_pt1 | contig 13717 bp, 8 predicted proteins | sample 1577191 | NCBI WGS metagenome assembly OHAY01 (sample SAMEA3541504, study PRJEB24748) | human gut metagenome | biome: human gut; feature: human-associated habitat; material: faeces | place: China | collected 2012 | reverse complement strand
CTTCGATTCCGTTTGACAGACGAACTCTGGCGATCTTTCTCAGAGCTGAGTTAGGTTTTTTAGGTGTAGCAGTTTTAACTGCTGTGCAGACACCTCTCTTCTGTGGTGCAGAAACGTTTGTGCTCTTCTTTTTCAGAGAGTTGAAGCCCTTCTGCAGAGCAGGTGCTGTAGATTTCTTTTCTGAAGTCTGACGACCTTTTCTAACTAACTGGTTAAATGTTGGCATTCTTTTCACCTCCTGTAATATTCCGCATTTGCGGTAGTGGTTGCTTAAAATCATTTTCAGGTGTGTAGATACATAGATATAGTGTATCGGCACACACAATTCACATTATATCGGCAGAAACAGCGTCTGTCAAGGCTTTTTATGCAGTATTTACAGGAATTTTATGCACTTTTTTTATGCATATTTTTCAAAGAGAATATCCTGATGTTTTGTATCTTTCTCAGAGTAGTTGCAGATGAGATCTGGCATCGACTCTTCATCATCCACGATCAAAATTTTTTCACCCATATACATCATCTCCATTTTCCATTACAAACGTTGCATTCCACAACTTCTGTTTATTTTCACTGCTTCTATATTTACTGTATTGTACGCCTAAAATCCATGAAAACCTGGCTGGCTTTGCTGGACTTTTTCTTTTAAAAGTGATATTATATCGCGTAAGCAATTAGCTTACCAGCATGCTCTTTATGCTGGCATTTTCGCTATTTATAATTATGGAGGTGAATCGCTATGTTGAGGACAATATTGAAACCACTTTCTTTCGTACCTGCCCTCATTATGATGTATATTATCTTCTCCTTCTCCGCTCAGGACGGAGATATGTCCGGTCAGCTCAGCTACCAGGCAAGTGTGAAGATCATCGAAACAGCCGACTATGTTTTTAACGCCAATCTCAGTTACGATCAAATCGATGAGTGGGCAAATAAAATCGATTTTATCACCCGCAAACTGGCACATATGACCGAATATTTCGCTCTTGCTATCGCAGTATCCTTTCCATTATATGTATATGGACTGCACGGCATCCTTCTGATGTTTCTGGCGGGGCTGATCTGCGTCGGATTCGCCTGCGGAGATGAATTCCACCAATCGTTTGTCGCCGGACGAAGTCCTTCGGCAAAAGATGTCTGTATCGATAGTGTCGGCGTGTTTTTTGGGATCATCGTCGTCCGCATCATCGGCTGGACCGGACGGAAGACGGTCTTTAAAGAAAAAGTCAAAGTAAAACAGAAAAAGCCAAAGAAAAAGCTCTTTGGCGGTAAGTCAAAAACAACTTACTATGATAAATACGGCAATTACCAGCCACCACAGCCGGATGACCGCTATTACCAGAATCCAGGATCTGGATATGGTTATGACAACCGTGGGCAGGATTATGGTTATGATAGTCGCTATGACAGCCGCAGCGGGCGTAATTATTACGAACAGCCGGGCGGCAATCCGAATTATGGTTACGATAACCGCGGCGGCCGCGATTATTATGGTCAGCCGGAAGGTAACCCAAATTACGGCTATGACAACCGCGGCGTTAATCCAAATTATGGTTATGACGGTCGCAGCAGCAATCCGAATTATGGCTATGATACCCGCAGCGGCAATCCGAATTATGGTTATGATACCCGCAGCGGCAATCCGAATTATGATTATGATAATCATGGACATCGTGATTATTATGAACAGAGCAGCAAAAATCCGGAAAACGGTTATGGATACGACAACTGCGAGCAGAATTACTGCGAATCACAGACTCCTGACCGCAGTAACCGCGATTACTATGAGCAGCCCGTCAGAGAATCGCAGTCACAGCAGAGTACCAGAACCTGGTCAAGGGAAGAAGTAGAAGCCGGACTTCATCCGGAGCATACATCACGTACTTCCGACAAAAAGGCTACTAATCCAAACGATCCTTTCTGGTCTCCAGAACAGGAAATCGACTTCAATGCCAAACCGGAATATGCCGAGCGAAATTATCAGGAAACAAATGATCCATATGATCATGACTGGGGATTTGACCGTTCCGAAAATGTTTCCCGACAGCCATCTTATTCACCAGAAAAAGAACAGGCTCCATATGAGAATCCGGAAAGTACCGTTCCAGACGAACCTGCGGAAGATCCAAGACAGACTCCTCCGGTACAGCACCGAAGAAAAAAGAAACATGAAAAAGACTGGTTCTTTGATCTGTAAAGGTTTGTTGCTCGCCACTTGCAGAAGTGGGAGTCTTCTCGACTGAGATAAAATCGGAAATTGAGTTTCGATTAAAACTAAACGAAAAAATGCAAGTACTTTCGTCATCCGACAAAAATACTTGCATTTTTTGTTTTATCATTTTTCGTTTTTTGCTTATTATTCTGTTCCCTGTTACTCTGTTTTTTCGCTGCTTTCTTCCTGCTTCTGTCTCTCTTCTTCCTTCTCCTGCTGTTCTTTCACAAATTGCTGTAATTCCTGTTTGTGCTCTTCACTGAGACCATGATCGCCCTCAAGAGAACGTAAAAACACCAGCAGAGAACCATCATAGGCAAGATTCAGGTATTCCTGAACACCTTTTGCTATAAATTCTTTTCTTGACATGTTCACAGAATAATAGCGACGTTTACCTCTTTTGGTAGAAGACAGGATTTTCTTATTCTTCAGACGTATCACAAAACTATAGGCCGTCTGCTGTTTCCATACATATCCTTTTGTCTCCATGTACTCCATGATTTCATTCAGATGAATCTCCTCCTGATCTGCATGTGCCCACATGTAGTCCATAATGTGCTGTTCCGCTTCTGATAAACTGTAAAAAGCCATACTTTATCCTCCTAATCGTTTGTAATATAATACAATGCTATATTACATATCTTATCAAAAAATCGCCAGATGGTCAAATCAAAAATTCGAGAAATTTTGTTCCGTTTTGTGATCATTTACAGAAAATAATGCATGAAACAGAAGAGGCCTACAGTTGAGAATCATCTCACCTCTGATATAGTATGATTGCAAACACCGCTGTCAATGCCTCTACCACCGGAAATGCCAGCCATACGCCGTTTGCTCCCAGTATTTTTCCAAACAGAAATGCTGCCGGAATAATGACAATGACATATCGCAGCAACGCAATACAAAAAGATGGTGTACCCTTTTTCTCAACATGGCAACAAAAAAACGCCACATAACTACCTTTCGATAGCTATGTGGCGAAAAAAGAACTTTCTTAAAAAATCCACACCCTGTACGGATTTTGTTATTCTCTTTATTCTTCGGTAGAATCCGAATCTTCCGCTGTCAAATCGATTTCATCGAAATCGTCTGCAATATTCTCATCTGCATTCTCTGCTGCGGCAGTTTCTGCATCTGCTGCTGTTTCTTTCGAAGTGATCTCTGTCTGCTCTTCCGACATTTCTGTTTCATCCAGCATCAGATCGTCATCTTCCATTTCATATTCATCCTCACCGGTATCCAGTTTTACGTTGCGGTAACGTTTCATACCGGTTCCGGCCGGGATCAGTTTACCGATGATAACGTTCTCTTTCAGACCAATCAGCGGATCGACTTTACCTTTGATAGCTGCTTCTGTCAGAACTTTTGTAGTTTCCTGGAAGGATGCTGCTGACAGGAAGGAGTTGGTTGCCAGGGATGCTTTTGTAATACCAAGCATTACCTGTTTTCCTTCTGCAGGCTCTTTGCCCTGAGCGATCATCTCTTCATTGATATCCTCGAAATCAAGGATGTCTACCATGGTTCCCGGCAGAAGTTCCGTGTCTCCGTTATCCTCTATACGGATCTTCTTCATCATCTGACGAACGATTACTTCGATATGTTTATCGTTGATCTCTACACCCTGCAGACGGTATACACGCTGTACTTCACGCAGCATGTAATCCTGAACAGCGTTTACGCCCTTGATTCGCAGAATGTCATGCGGATTTACACTACCTTCTGTCAGTTCATCACCAGCATCCAGATAAACTCCATCCTGTACTTTGATACGTGATCCGTAAGGAATCAGATAAGTCTTGGACTCACCTGTCTCACTGTTTGTCACAATGATCTCACGTTTTTTCTTGGTATCTTTGAGGGTTGCCACACCGGAAATCTCAGTGATGATAGCAAGTCCCTTAGGCTTACGTGCCTCGAAAAGCTCCTCGACACGAGGAAGACCCTGTGTGATATCGCCGCCGGCAACACCACCGTTATGGAAGGTACGCATGGTCAGCTGTGTACCCGGCTCACCGATAGACTGTGCTGCGATGATACCTACGGATTCACCAACCTGTACCGGCTCACCGGTTGCCATGTTGGAACCGTAACATTTCGCACAAACACCAACATGTGATTTACAGTTCAGGATCGTACGGATCTTGATCTGTTCAAATGGTTTGCCGTTTGCGTCCACACCTTCACTCATGATACGTGCTGCACGTTTCGGAGTGATCATATGGTTTGCTTTTACAAGGATTTCGCCGTCTTTATTCTTAATGGTCTCGCAGGAGAATCTTCCTGTGATACGCTCCTGCAGGCTTTCGATCTCTTCCTTGCCGTCTGTAAATGCTTTTACATACATACCCGGAATTTCTTTGCCTTCGCAGCAGTCCATCTCACGGATGATCAGATCCTGTGATACATCAACCAGTCGTCTTGTCAGGTAACCGGAATCGGCTGTACGAAGAGCGGTATCGGACATACCTTTTCGAGCTCCATGTGCAGACATGAAATATTCCAGTACGTCAAGACCTTCACGGAAGTTTGACTTGATAGGCAACTCGATCGTATGACCGGTTGTATCTGCCATCAGTCCTCGCATACCTGCCAGCTGTTTGATCTGTTTATCAGAACCACGGGCACCGGAGTCAGCCATCATGAAGATGTTGTTGTACTTATCCAGTCCGTCCAGCAGCTTTCTGGTCAGAACATCATCGGTTTCTTTCCAGGTCTCTACAACTTCTTTGTAACGTTCTTCTTCTGTGATCAGACCACGTTTGTAGTTCTTTGTGATGTGGTCTACAGTCTCCTGAGCCTGCTTGATCAGTTCCGGTTTTTCAGGCGGAACGGTCATATCGGAAATGGATACGGTCATAGCTGCTCTTGTGGAGAATTTATATCCTGTTGCTTTGATATCATCCAGCACTTCTGCTGTCTTGGTAGCTCCGTGTGTATTGATAACTTTTTCCAGGATCTGTTTCAGCTGTTTCTTTCCTACATGGAAATCTACTTCCAGCTTCATTTCGTTTTCCGGAATGCTTCTGTTTACAAAGCCCAGATCCTGAGGCAGGATCTCGTTGAACAGGAAACGTCCCAGTGTGGACTCTACCGTACCGGTCTTTGTTGTACCGTCCGGCATGGTCTTTGTCATACGCACTTTGATTCTGGTCTGCAGAGTCAGTGCTTTGTTTTCATAAGCAAGGATTGCTTCGTTCACGCTTTTGAAGTACTTGCCTTCTCCGATCGAACCCGGTCTTTCCTGTGTCAGGTAGTAAATACCAAGGACCATATCCTGTGAAGGAACGGCTACAGGACCGCCGTCGGACGGTTTCAGCAGGTTGTTCGGTGAGAGAAGCAGGAAACGGCACTCTGCCTGAGCCTCTACGGACAGCGGCAGATGTACAGCCATCTGGTCTCCGTCGAAGTCGGCGTTGAATGCGGTACAAACCAGCGGATGCAGTTTGATCGCTTTACCTTCTACCAGGATCGGCTCAAATGCCTGAATACCCAGACGATGCAGTGTAGGAGCACGGTTCAGCATAACCGGATGCTCTTTGATTACTTCTTCCAGAACGTCCCATACTTCCGGCTGAAGTCTCTCTACCATTTTCTTTGCGTTTTTAATATTATGTGATGTTCCGTTTGCTACCAGCTCTTTCATAACGAAAGGTTTAAACAGCTCGATTGCCATTTCTTTCGGCAGACCGCACTGATAAATTTTCAGTTCCGGTCCTACGACGATAACGGAACGTCCGGAATAGTCAACTCGTTTTCCGAGCAGGTTCTGACGGAAACGTCCGGATTTACCTTTCAGCATATCGGACAGAGATTTCAGAGCACGGTTACCAGGTCCGGTTACCGGTCTTCCTCTTCGACCGTTATCGATCAGGGCATCTACTGCTTCCTGAAGCATACGTTTTTCGTTTCTGACGATAATATCCGGTGCTCCAAGCTCCAGCAGTCTCTTCAGACGGTTGTTACGGTTGATGATTCTTCTGTACAGGTCGTTCAGGTCAGAAGTTGCAAATCTTCCTCCGTCCAGCTGTACCATAGGACGCAGATCCGGCGGGATAACCGGGATAACAGTCATGATCATCCACTCCGGACGGTTGCCGGACTCACGGAATGCTTCTACAACTTCCAGTCTCTTGATGATTCTTGCACGTTTCTGTCCGGTAGCTTCTTTTAAGCCTCTTTTCAGCTCTTCGGATTCTTTTTCCATGTCGATGGCTTCCAGAAGCTCTTTGACAGCTTCTGCACCCATGCCGACACGGAATGTCATACCGTATTTTTCTCTGGCTTCCTGGAACTCTCTCTCAGTCAGTACCTGTTTGTACTGCAGTTCGCTGGTTCCTTTATCCAGAACGATGTAGTTGGCAAAATACAGTACTTTTTCCAGTACTCTCGGTGACAGATCCAGCATCAGTCCCATTCTGGAAGGGATACCCTTAAAGTACCAGATATGAGATACCGGAGCTGCCAGCTCGATATGTCCCATACGCTCACGGCGTACACTTGATTTTGTTACTTCAACTCCGCATCGGTCACAGATAACACCTTTGTAGCGGATTTTTTTATATTTACCACAGTGACATTCCCAGTCTTTGCTTGGTCCGAAGATTCTTTCGCAGAACAGACCATCTTTTTCCGGTTTCAGCGTACGGTAGTTGATGGTTTCCGGTTTCAGGACTTCACCATGTGACCATTCTCTGATCTTATCAGGAGATGCTAAACCGATTTTAATGGCATCAAACGTAATTGGCTGATACGTTTCATTATTTGTTGTTTCTGGCATGTATGGTTTCTCCTTTCACTTCCGGCTTACTCTTCCTCGAAAACTTCATCCGGGCTGAAGATTGCTTCATCCGGTGCGGACTCTTCCTGTACATCAACCAGCTCGTCGCCTTCAAACTCCTGTTTGGTATAGCCGTACTCGCCGAAAGAGGACTCCTCTTTTCTGTTGTAATCTTTGTTGTCGCCCTCGATGACAGAACGTAAGTCTGTGTCTCCATAGTCAACAGTTTCCATAAGTTCTACTTCTGTCTGGTCCTCCTTGAGCACTTTGACATCCAGACCAAGAGACTGAAGCTCTTTGATCAGAACTTTGAAGGACTCCGGAATACCAGGTTCAGGGATGTTTTCACCCTTGATGATCGCTTCATAAGTCTTAACACGTCCGACAACATCATCCGATTTAACAGTCAGGATCTCCTGCAGTGTATAAGAAGCACCATATGCTTCCAGAGCCCAAACCTCCATCTCTCCGAAACGCTGTCCGCCGAACTGAGCTTTACCACCCAGAGGCTGCTGTGTTACCAGGGAGTACGGGCCTGTGGAACGTGCATGGATCTTATCGTCTACCAGGTGATGCAGTTTCAGATAATGCATGTGTCCGATGGTTACCGGGCTGTCGAAATATTCTCCGGTACGTCCGTCACGCAGTCTTACTTTACCGTCTCTTGACAGCGGTACGCCTTTCCAGAGTGCTCTGTGGTCACGGTTGTCATACAGATACTGCAGAACTTCCGGCAGAAGCTCATCGCCATGTTTCTTTTCGAATTCTTCCCACTCCAGATTGACATAATCGTTTGCCAGATCCAGTGTGTCCATAATGTCTACCTCGTTTGCACCGTCAAATACTGGTGTTGAGATATTGAATCCAAGTGCTTTTGCAGCCAGGCTCAGATGGATCTCCAGGACCTGACCGATGTTCATACGAGACGGCACACCCAGCGGATTCAGTACGATATCCAGCGGACGGCCATTTGGCAGGAACGGCATATCTTCAACAGGAAGGACACGGGAAACCACACCCTTGTTACCATGACGACCGGCCATCTTGTCACCTACAGAGATCTTTCTCTTCTGTGCAATGTAAATTCTTACGGACTGATTTACACCCGGTGCCAGCTCGTCACCATTTTCTCTTGTGAAGACTTTTGCATCTACGACAATACCATATTCACCATGCGGTACTTTCAGGGAAGTATCACGTACTTCACGTGCTTTTTCTCCGAAGATTGCACGCAGCAGACGCTCTTCTGCTGTCAGCTCTGTCTCGCCCTTCGGTGTTACTTTTCCGACCAGAATATCACCGGCACGCACTTCTGCACCGACACGGATGATACCACGCTCATCCAGATCTTTCAGTGCTTCATCACCGACACCAGGAACGTCACGTGTGATCTCTTCCGGTCCCAGTTTGGTATCACGTGCTTCTGCTTCGTATTCCTCGATATGGACAGATGTGTATACATCGTTCATAACCAGTCTCTCACTCAGCAGAACGGCATCCTCGTAGTTGTAACCTTCCCAGGTCATGAATCCGATCAGAGGGTTCTTACCAAGAGCGATTTCGCCGTTGGATGTGGAAGGACCGTCTGCGATAACCTGTCCGGCAGCAACTCTGTCGCCCTTGAAAACGATCGGACGCTGATTGTAGCAGTTACTCTGGTTGCTTCGTGAAAACTTGGTCAGACGATACTCATCTCTTGTACCATCATCGTTGCGAACCACGATACGTTTGGATTCAGAAGACTCGATCGTACCATTTTTCTTTGCAACCACACATACACCGGAGTCAACCGCTGTCTTTTCTTCCATACCGGTTCCTACTACAGGAGCTTCGGTTGTCAGAAGCGGTACAGCCTGACGCTGCATGTTAGATCCCATCAGAGCTCGGTTTGCGTCGTCGTTCTGCAGGAACGGAATCAGTGCAGTAGCAACGGAAAATACCATCTTAGGAGACACGTCCATGTAATCAAACATGTGTCTTTCGTATGCCTGTGTCTCTTCACGGTAACGACCGGAAACGTTCTTGCTGATGAAGTGTCCTTCTTCGTCCAGAGCCTCATTCGCCTGTGCTACATGGTAATTATCCTCTTCGTCCGCAGTCATATATACTACTTCATCTGTGACACGCGGGTTCTTAGGATCTGTTTTATCGATTTTACGATATGGTGCTTCGATGAAACCATATTCGTTGATCTTTGCATAAGATGCCAGTGAGTTGATCAGACCGATGTTCGGTCCTTCAGGCGTCTCGATAGGACACATTCTTCCGTAGTGGGAATAGTGTACATCTCGAACCTCGAATCCGGCTCTGTCTCGTGACAGACCGCCAGGACCCAGGGCGGATAAACGTCTCTTGTGTGTCAGCTCACCCAGTGGGTTGTTCTGATCCATGAACTGGGACAGCTGGGAAGATCCGAAGAATTCTTTCACGGCTGCTGTCACCGGTTTGATGTTGATCAGAGACTGTGGAGAAATGCCTTCCAGATCCTGTGTTGTCATTCTTTCACGAACGACTCTCTCCAGTCTGGAAAGACCGATACGGTACTGGTTCTGCAGCAGTTCTCCGACTGCACGGATACGACGGTTGCCCAGGTGGTCGATATCGTCATCATGGCCAATGCCGTACTCCAGATGCATGTTATAGTTAATAGAAGCAAAAATATCTTCTTTTGTGATATGCTTCGGAATCAGCTCATGGATATTTTTGTGGATCGCATCCTTAATATCTTCTTCGCTGGCGTTTTCTTCCAGTATTTTTTGCAGTACCGGATAATATACTAATTCTGTAACACCTGCAGATTCCGGATCAAAGTCAACCCATTCGCCAAGGTCTACCATCATATTGGAGAGAACCTTTACGTTACGCTGCTCTGTCTGGATCCATACAAACGGAACGCCTGCATTCTGGATCTTGTTTGCAAGTGCTTTATCTACTTCTGTACCAGCCTCAGCCAGGATCTCACCGGTAGACTCGTCTACAACATCCTCAGCCAGAACCTGTCCGCAGATGCGGTTGCGAAGCAGCAGTTTTTTGTTGAACTTATAACGTCCGACTTTTGCAAGGTCATATCTTCTCGGATCGAAGAACATGCTTGTGATCAGGCTCTCCGCACTGTCAACTGCCAGCGGTTCGCCCGGACGGATCTTTTTGTACAGCTCGAGCAGACCTTCCTGATAGCTCTCGGAAGTATCTTTTGTCAGGCTGGCAAGGATTTTCGGTTCTTCACCGAACAGATCGATGATCTCCGCATTGGTTCCGTAGCCAAGTGCACGGATCAGAACGGTGATCGGCACCTTTCTGGTTCTGTCTACACGAACATAGAAAATGTCATTGGAGTCTGTCTCGTATTCCAGCCATGCACCACGGTTCGGAATAACAGTAGAAGAATACAGTTTTTTACCCAGTTTATCATGTGCGATTGCATAATAGATGCCAGGAGAACGTACCAGCTGGCTGACGATTACTCGCTCTGCACCGTTGATCACGAAGGTACCGGTTGCTGTCATCAATGGCAGATCTCCCATAAAGATCTCATGCTCATTGATTTCATCGTTCTCTTTATTATGAAGTCTTACTTTTACTTTCAAAGGTGCAGCATATGTTGCGTCACGTTCTTTACATTCTTCGATTGAATATTTTACGTCATCTTCGCACAGCGTGAAATCCACAAATTCCAGGCTCAGCTTGCCGCTGTAGTCTGTAATTGGCGAGATATCATCAAAAACCTCTTTGAGTCCAGATTCCAGGAACCATTTATAAGAGTCCACCTGTATTTCGATCAGGTTAGGCATCTCAAGAACCTCTTTCTGTCTGGAATAACTCATACGGAAGCTTTTGCCGCTTTTAATTGGACGTATTCTGTTTTTCTCCATTGACATTTCACCCCTGTTCTTTCTATCTAAAAAATTCAAGTCACTTTTGGCACTTTTGGGCATAGTTATACCAAAAAGCATACACTTTCACAATAGTGCACTTTCCATACTACCACGTCTGTTTGTCAATGTCAAGTATCTTTTTTATTGACGCAAAAACCGGCCAGGATTACTCCTGACCGGTGTAAGTTCTGTTTTACAAAAAAGCAGTTACAATTATTTAAGAGTAACTTTTGCTCCTTCTGCTTCCAGTTTTGTTTTGATGTCTTCAGCTTCTGCTTTAGATGCAGCTTCTTTCAGAACCTTAGGAGCTCCGTCAACTACTGCTTTCGCTTCTTTCAGTCCCAGACCAGTTACTTCACGAACAACTTTGATAACTTTAACTTTGTTAGCACCAACTTCTGTCAGTTCTACGTCAAACTCATCTTTTTCTTCAGCTGCTGCTTCACCAGCACCTGCTGCTGCAACTACAACACCTGCTGCTGCAGATACACCAAATTCTTCCTCACATGCTTTTACTAAATCATTTAACTCTAATACAGATAACTCTTTGATAGCTTCGATAAATTCAGCTGTTGTCAATTTTGCCATTTTATTTTCCTCCATTATTTTTATTTTTTCAGGCGGCATTTTCTATGCGGCCTCTGTGATGATTCTTATTCTTATGCTTCTTCCTGTTTCTCTGCAATCTGGCTGATAACGCGTGCAAAGTTTGCGATCGGAGACTGGATGCTTCCAAGCAGTTTGCCCAGCAGTTCTTCTCTTGAAGGGATGCTTGACAGTGCTGTGATACCTGCCTCATCGTAGTAAGCGTCTTCTACAACACCTGCAACGAGTTTCAGTGCTTTCACATCTTTTGCATATTTAGCCAGGATTCTTGCAGGAGCAGTTGCATCATCTTTGCTGATAGCGATTGCGTTCGGTCCTTCCAGATGTTTGCAAAGTTCTTCACAAGGTGTGCCTTTGAATGCAAACTTCATCATTGTGTTTTTGTACACTTTGTAAGAAACACCGGCTTCTCTGAGCTCTTTACGCATTGCAGTATCCTGCTCTACGGTGATTCCGCTGTAAGTAACCAGTACGATGGAAGCCGCATCTTTGATCGCCTCACTGATCTCTGCCACGATCGGCTGTTTCTGTTCTACTTTTGCCATTAACTTTTACCTCCTTATAGATTCTGCCCGGTGTGCCATAAAAGCCCACCACTGAATATTCTGGGAGGAATTCATAACAATGAAAAACCTCTCTGTCAAACTAACAGAGAGGTTCTGTAATCATTCTCTTAAGAATTCTTCACTCCTCGGCAGGCGTTTTAACCTTATGCCTAACGGCACCTGCTGTCTCTGGCAGTTTTCTGTAAAACTATAGCACATCTGCCACTGTTATGTCAAGGAGTTTTTGCATTTTTCTGATTAAGAATTTTTGTATTTTTTTCTGACCACTTTTGACCAGTTGCTCTGCATTTTCTTACCGCCCGCTTTTTTATAAGTCCGGATCTTGTAATAGTAAGTTTTTCCTTTGCGTGCCTTCTTGTCAAGATAACTCTGGGTCTTTCCCTTTTTCACAACATGGATCTTTTTATATCCGCTCTTTTTCTTTGTGGAGCGATAAATATAATATCCATTTGCACCGGATACTTTTTTCCAGGTGATCCGGATCCCTTTTTTCTGAAATTGTGCATCCCAGACAGCCACACTTTCGTATAATTCTTCTTCGGAAGAAAAACGATAAAGAAACAGGCTGGCTGGTTTTAAGGAAGCCAAGGTAGGCGAACAATGCGTGATCAGATATTCTTCAAACATAATCACAATCTCCTTTTTGCATCGATTCCGACAAATATTCTGCAATATTCAAAAATCCTAAAGCTATATGCAGTGCTGGTACGCTCGCATCAAAGCAGCGTTGCATATCAAATTTTAGTATGCACCATAACTCTGTAAATCATTCAATCTACTGGTTAGACATATCTAACTCATGGGTGCATTATACGGTCTGATCCTGTAAAAATCAAGCGAAAAATGTGATAGAAATTCTCAATAAATTCGACCGTTTTTTGTTGACGGAAAAGGCTTCTGCATGGTATTTTTATAAATAGTTAGCAGAAACTAACCAAAAATCTTGTGAATAAATCGTGTGACTCCATTCTATATGCATCCCTGACTGCTGAAAACAGGGTATGCACCCGGATGCAATGACGGATCCGGGACAGAAGCTGTCACCAGAAAGAAGGATCAAAGCATGATGAATTATTTAGAAATCGAAAAAGTAATCGGAAGAGAAATTATCGACTCCAGAGGAAATCCTACAGTAGAAGCAGAAGTTATTCTTGCAGATGGTACAGTTGGACGTGGCGCAGCTCCAAGTGGTGCATCAACAGGTGAGTTTGAAGCATTGGAGCTTCGTGATGGCGACAAGAACCGTTTTGGCGGCAAGGGCGTCCAAAAGGCAGTAGAGAATATCAATACAACGATCAATGATATGTTAGTTGGAATGGATGCATCAGATACATATGCTGTTGACCAGGCAATGATCAAGGCAGACGGAACAAAGGACAAGTCAAATCTTGGTGCAAATGCAATCCTTGCTGTATCAATTGCAGCAGCAAGAGCAGCAGCTATTTCACTGGATGTACCTTTATATCGTTTCTTAGGCGGTGTAAGCGGAAACAGACTTCCGGTTCCTATGATGAATATTATCAATGGTGGATGCCATGCATTATCATCCGGTCTGGATGTTCAGGAATTTATGATCATGCCGGTTGGCGCTCCTTCATTCAAAGAGTGTCTCAGATGGTGTGCAGAAGTATTCCATGCACTTCAGGCAATCTTAAAGGAAAGAGGACTTGCTACATCAGTT
>OHAY01002661.1_pt1 | contig 13723 bp, 9 predicted proteins | sample 1577191 | NCBI WGS metagenome assembly OHAY01 (sample SAMEA3541504, study PRJEB24748) | human gut metagenome | biome: human gut; feature: human-associated habitat; material: faeces | place: China | collected 2012 | reverse complement strand
ACGGAAAAACGGAAGGCAAACTTGCAAACTTGCAAAACTTGCAGCATCTCCACACACACACGTGCGCGTACATTATAATGCAACAAAATAATAAAGCATAAAAAAGAGAGCGGAAGACAGACGGACGATACCGGAGAGAACTACAACGGAGGAAAGGATAACAGAATGCAAAAGGCGGAAAGGGAGATACGTGACAAGACTTCCGGTGGAAAAGAGCAGGAAAGCCTGACAAGGAGAAAATAAGAAAGCGGAAGACAAGGACTAGAACAAAACAAACACTGACCGTAAAGGACCGACTTCCTGAATCTGCGGCAACCACACACTTTAACCTTAATACAATTCACATAATTCTGCGGAAGACACGTATCCTGCATGCGAAAAACCTCCTAGCTACTTTAAACAAGGTACGTTACTAACATACAGGCCTCTATGTTAGTAACGTACAAGGTCACACATTACTAACCTTACGGAACACACGTTACTAACCCTTCGGAACACACAAACTATACAAAAGCACATAGCATCCCGTCCAATACCCAGATACTCCGTCAGAAAAGCTGCCGGCTGCTGTTCACCTACCGCTCATCGGTTACCATAACCTCCAGAAAGATTTTCTTCATCCCCCCATTACAAAAAAACAGGATAGAACCAGACCATTCACTACCTAGAACTAGGAAAAAAGATGGAAGCCAACACACCACTCCACCTCTTCCTCCACTCTACCCTTCACACTCTCATCGGATTGTATGTCATTACTTTACCAGGATATAATAATCCATCGCCATTATAATGTACGCATACGCGCAATCGCGCGCGCTCGTGTGTGTGTGTGTGTGTGTGTGGAAAGACTGCAAGTTGTGCAAGTTTGCAAGTTTCCCCCTTGCATCATCTCATAAAAGGAGCTGAAAAAACAAAAGAAACAACAAGAGAATAATCACCAAGAATTAAAATATCAACAACTTTCAGGCTCCTCGCTCCAGCTCCAAACAGACCTTATAAAAAATAGAGAATCAGCAAAACGAATTACATAAAAAACAATCACACATAAAATTATTGTCTTTCACACTTTGCTTTCTTTATATTGTAGCGATAGGCTCGACAAGCCAAAACAAAGTATATCGCACATTGTATCCATAGGATAATATATTGCTGACTGATTTCAGACATACTAGCTCCCATAGAATTTATCTTAACAAAGGCCAAAGTTCCGGGAGCCGCAGGAACCATATAATGAATCCATTGCCAATACCAAGGCATTAACTCCAGCGGATAAGAAACTCCGGACAGGAAAATCAATCCTACAGAGAAGAAAGCTACCAACAACAATGGAGCATCACTATCACTGAAAAATAACGAACAGGCCAATCCAAAGAAACTGGTAGCAAGAATATAAGGTATCATAAGTGCCACAATTTTCCACGGATATGCTAAATGAGGCAATTGGAAAACTAAAGGAAGAAGCCCCAACAAAAAGACAGAGAATAAAGCATAAAAGACTAAATAAGTAAATGATTTTCCTATCACTACGGATGCCATACGTAAAAAAGAAAGATCCCTTCCTTCAGGGCCTGCAAACATCAGTATATCTCCAGTTTCACGCTCTTTCCCACTCAACATGCTGATAACAAATATCAACGTCTGAAAAATAACAACCATCAAAACGGCAGGTATCAAATAAGTACCATAACCATCGGTATAATTATACAGGGCAGTACCTACCACATCGACAGACCTTGTTTGAACCACAGATTGTATATCATCCTGAGGTAGAAAAACCACTTGCTCGGGTCGGACATCATCATTCACAGCAAGCATGGCTCCAGCAGACGCTTCCTGCATGGAAGCAAAATAAAGGAAAGCCGTAGTGGTGCTGTACATAATATATATCGCTTCTTCACCACGCCCCACACGAGCGTCAAAATCCGCGGGAATGTAAACAATACCCACCACTTCATCATATTTCATCAATTCCTTAGCAGCAGGCAAATCAGCATTGTTTGTCAATACCCGTGCCTGCGGAGTGGCATCCAGCAAACGGATGTAACTGCGGCTTAACGGAGTGCGACTCATATCCACTACTGCCACCGGAGCATCGCGTACCACATTGGGAGCATACATATAGTTATAAAGTAATCCATACACAAAGATGCCACCGCTGAGTACCAATAAAATGGAATAGCGGGTACACATCACACGAAACTCGTGCCAAGATACAGCTAATATATTATTCAATATCGTCATATTTCCGACTGATTAAAGAGCGTTTCAAATGAGGTAACAACAATAAAGGAGGAATAAGGAACAACAGCAGACAGGCTACATTGCCCCACATATACGCATAACCATAGTTGCCATAAAGCAGATTCTGTCCAATCTCGACAAAGTGACGGACGGGGAAAAGATAAGAGGCATAGTACACCGGTGCAAACATGTGAAGCACCGGAAAGGTAACCCCGCCAAGGGTAGCACCTAACGATCCTACCATGGAAACGATACTGATAATAATACTCAACGCAGGAAAAAGAGAGAACAGAAAAACCGCCAGCGCCTGCGTAGCAATGACCAATAGTGCCGAAGTAAGATTCAACGCCCAAAAACCACAATCCATCGGTATATGCATGGCACCAAAAAAGACATAGTTTGCCAGAATACTCATAACGATGAAGATAAAACTGTATGGAAGTAACTTGGCAGTGACCGCCACCCAGATATTCCCATCTGCCACTGCCAGCCAATTGGCTGAAGTATGGAATTTCCCTTCACTGCCAATGGAGTATGTAGTGACCAACAACAAGATAACTTGCAGAAAAACAAAGAAGAATGGCTGTGTAAGATAGACCGAATAATCCATATCAGGATTAAATAACGGATGATTCTGTGTGGTGACCGGTAACAGAAAAGATTCTATCTCTTCCTGATTTATACCCAATGCCACAGCATGAGTGACAATGGGAACTACCGAGATGCTTTTCAACAAACTTTGAAATGCTCCGTGAATCTCACTTCCCACACTCATCAATGCATAATGGTAATAATAAGTCAGAGCTGTTTCCTTACCATCCATCACCTTTGCTTCAAAACCAGACGGAATACTGAGGTATCCATAAATACTTTTCCGCTGCACATCTGCCCTGGCCTCCGCTTCATCGGCATAATGCCGAGTGATGCGGAAAGTGGGAACAGCCTCGGTCATACGAATTATCTCACGAGAAGTGGCTGTATTATCACCATCCACAACACCCACAGGCAGATTCTCCATCTGTCCGTTACCAAAAATTGTAGCCATAAAGAAGATAGAAAACAAAGGCAAGACGATACACGATGCAAAATAAATGCGCCGGGAAACCATACGGTCCAGTTCACGTTTCAATACCGCTATAAAAGGAGATTCTTTCATTCAAGTAGTTCATTTATATTTACCATTCACTGCAATCAGAATAACATAGCTATCCTTCTATCATTTCAATTCATCCAGATTTACCAAGACGGACATACCCGGTCTTAATCCCTCCATCGGCTCTACAGGCAGCGCATGAATTTCAAAAGTTTTCATATCGTATGTCCCCGTCTGCTTGGTAGAACGCCAAGTGGCAAAACTCCCCAACGGGCTGATGTAATTGATTTTAAATGCCTTGTTTTTTACATCAAGAGCCGGAATATCTCCCATAAAATTCTCGTTCATACGGAAATAAGGCATATAGTCCTCACGGACATTAAGCACTACATGACAATCATCCAATACTACCAGACTCATAATGGGAGTCCCCGCTCCTACCAGTTCTCCACGCTTGGGGTAGATGGTTGATATCTGTCCGTCTTCGGGAGCTGTGAGGCGGGCATCCATCAACAAGGCCTGAACCTCATTCACAGTGCCCCGAGCCGCATCCACCAAGGAGCGGGCACTCTCTTTATCCTCTTTCTGCGCTCCGTCCTTCACTAACAGGAATTGTTGATGCGCCGCCCGTTCGGCGGCAACAGCAGCTTTATACATGGCTTCCACTTCATCTTTCCGCTGGCTGGTGACCACGCTATCTTTGTAAAGCGCCTGAATACGGTCATACGTCACCGTGGCCAGTTGCAAGTCACTCTTTGACTTGTTCCACAATTCTTCTACCGAACGGACTATCTGCCGACGTGTACCGTCATCTATTTTCTTATTCTGAAATTTCGCAATATCTTCCAAGGCATTTACCTGCTGGAACTTCGCCCAAGCCTCAGGACTGTTAATCACAACCAAGGTGTCACCCATCTTTACATACTGTCCCTCCCGGACCAAAAAGGTATCAATTCTACCGGGAAGTTTTCCGGAAATCCGTATTTCAGTAGCTTCTATCTGCCCCTGCAATACAACCGGTTTATTGCTCATAGCTATAATCCCAATGGCAGACACCATAACAATGGCCACAAGAACAACGATAAAAGCGACTCCTAACTGTTTCTTCTCTTTTTCCATATTGTTTTCTTTTTTTATTATTTCCCGAATATAAAGTTCTCGGTTTGTCCGGTACGGCTATACTGCCAAAAACTTTCGGGCATTCCGCAAGTAGAGAGCAGAGATGCCAGTGCCACATCATATTTATAATAAGCCAGCAAAAAAGCAATCTGCACCTTGGATAACATCGTTTCCGCATCAATCACATCAGTAGAGGTAGCCATTCCTTCCTGAAAGGATTTTTTACGGATACGTACCAATTCACGACTCATCTCAATCGTGGTGTTGAGTGCGGCGACATCATCCTTTGCATTCTGAATTTCGCTATATAACTTGTCTACCAAAACACCCAATTCATTCTGAGCCTTTTCCCTTCCCAGTTGCAAAGTTTGTTTAGTAAGACGTGTCTGACGGATATTGGCTTCACGGTTCAGTCCGTCGAATATATTCCAAGTAAAACCCACTCCTACCAAAGTACGGGGCATCAGGTTTTTCGGAAGATTCTCTGCATAAAGTGTCTGCTTTCCAAACAATGCAATGGTAGGAATATATGCACTTTTACTGATTTTCAATTGATTATCAGCCATCGCCTCCTGTATTCGCAATTTACTTACTATATAGCTGCCGGTACTTACCAGATTCTTGAAATAAAGTTCATCGGGCAGATCATGGTTCATAAACAAAGGAGAACTGGGGTTGATGGATATGGCGTCTTCCACATTCAACAAGACTTTCAAGGCATTTTGCGCCACATTCAAATCTTTCCGGGCAGATTCCAACTCACGTCTGGCCTCGTCCATAGTGACCTGAGCAAAGAGGCGTTCGGCCTTATTTATCATACCGTTCTCCTCCAGCTTCATGGCATTACGGTAATGTTTCTGCAAGCCTAAAAAGGTTTGCTCGCGTACATCCACCACTCTTTGCGCCAGACGCAAAGCATAATAAGTTTCCACCAACTCCGATTGCAAAGTAGCTCCCGCCTCTTCCCTACCTGCTTTGGCCAAATCTACCATACGGTTGCCGATACGGCTTGCAAAAATTCGTTTTCCGCCTGTAAAAAGCGGCCACATCACATTAGCATCTATGGTCGTCAGGTTACGTTCTAATAAAGGAAAAGTAAGGGTATGCGCACCTATATTATCAAGAATAGAAGAAATAAATTTATCATCGGGCACAATGGAATGTACAAAGTCTTTTGCCGGATCGGTAAATTGCCTTAAAGGTTCCTTGACCTCAATATGGTTGGACAAATGGACGTATGCACCCGATGCATTCAAAGACGGATACCAAAAAGCATTCATCTTTTGTCGCTCACTGCGTGCTATATCTACAGCCTTATCCGCCATTTGCAACGTGCGGCTGCCCTTGTTCATCAGGCTGGCAGATTGTTCCAATGTTAAAGATAATTCCCCGTTTTGAGCTGATAATGAAACCGGGAACAAAAGAACACATAAAAATATTTTATAATGCATACACTGTTTAGTTTCTGTTATGTTGTAATAAACAGAAAACCAAACAGATTGTTTGAACAGGATTATTTATTAAATAACTCGAAAGTGAATTTAAAACCAAAGGTATCAAATTGCCCGTTGATAGTGCTTACAAAAGCCCCCACATCAAATATATGTGTGCCGATGCCATAACCCAACTCGATATATGGATTAAGATGTGGCATGAACAGGATACCACCATACAAACGCTCCTGCTGGACTAATCCCAGCCAACGGTTTAAAGGTTTCAAGAGAATAAAAGGAGACTCATAGGTGAAATTCCCCCGCCAGTACTGACGTGAAGAGTTATACCAACGTCCGTCCAGCAATTGGAAAGTGCCACCAATATCATCATTCCATCCTTCGGGAAGATTACGACGGGCAAAGTTAGCAAAATCCACGAAATACATATCTTCCTGCTTGGTAAACATCCCCCCCCCAATGCGATAACCGATACTTCGGATTCCGCTCAGTTTCAAGTTTTGCTGTATATCAAACTCCCAACGTTCATGAGCACCCGTACTCTTGAATACACCTTTAATGCCCCGTTCATAATCCAGCATAAAAGTAGGCATACTGGAACCTACATTCATCTTCCGGCGACCGTTCATGTAATAATACATACCGGGAGTCCATTCAATACGTATACGAGGTGCAAAACTATTGTATTCTGATCTGATACCTCGCAATGCAGCCCAATCCTTATCAGGCAACGGCTTTTCAAGAATGACTTTCGAATTATTTATCAGATACCTCCAATGTACGGAAACACCTGCTTTAATAAACAAGCCGTTCACTATTTCTATATTATGGAACAGATTGAGATACACATCCTTGAAATAGTCCAATTCCAATTGGTCAAAATTAAAGGTACTATCGGGCAATTGCTTTAGCTGATCCAATACGACACTACTATATATGCGGTTACCGTTACCTACACTAACCTCAAAACTAGCCTGCTTTTCCGGCCAATATTGCCAATCGGCATCCGCTTTCACATAAAGTTCCTTATGTGTAAAATTATAACCTATCTGCGGACTGATTCTAAGTATACGTCCATCATGAAAAAGCCGACTGTATTTAAACTTCTGCTTATACGAAAAGCCCCTGCTGTGGCTATAATCCAACAGCACCGGATTAATAAGTGGAGAACAATGCACACTCCCCATACTGGACAAATTCACATTGTAACTACTGATAAGCATGTCACCCAACTCCCCCCAAAACTCCAAATGTTCATTCTTCTTTTTTTTCGGTACGCGTAAAAGCGTATCCTGACGTAAAGCATAACTTCTATACAAAGAATCCTCCAAAGCGGACAGCGGAATGGGACGCAGCTCATTGAACTTTTCCTTATCTGTTATCAGCTGTTCCGAATCACAAGTCAGCTTATAGGATTCCGTCAGGTCATGGCGATGCTTCTTTTGAGATTTACGCCGGGCGGCTCCTTCATAAAATTTAATTTCATTGTATTTCAACCAGGCTCCCATATCCATTTCCAGATGGTTACCTATAAACTTAAAAACAAGATTCAAATCAAACTGCACCGGCAGAAACTCCACATCGCCCTCCTCTCCCATCTTGACACGGACCTTGAAGCGGATCACATCATAAACGCCTTCAATATAAAGTTCACGAATAGTCCATATCTGATCACTAACCCACATATATCCACTGACCAACTGTGTACCACGGAATTTGGGAATAATAAGTATTTTATACCGCTGGCAATCGGGAGGACCGGCTATAGAATCCAATAAATAATGATAATATCTGCTAGATTTCTTATCCAAAGGAGAAAGAAGTTTATCGGACATCAATGAAGAAGAATAGATATTCATGTTCAAATAATCCATCACATCCGTTATCTGTCCCCTGTTACGTGGAAATGTAGTGGATACCGCTTTTATCTTACGGTCGTATATATCAGGGGCCGTATAATGCAGCTCACTAAGAGATTCCATAAGGTAATCATTGATGTGTTTTTCGAAACGAAACATGGACGGTACATAGCGGATAAGGTGATTGCGCTTATGTACCTTTACTTTTCCTTTTATATATAAATCAGCCTTATACTCATCAATGATACGGGAATAGAACGGCGAAAACTGGAAAATACACTGAAGAATGGAATCGGACACCATCGGCTTGTCGGGCATATCAACCTTTTCCCTCTTAGCCTGAACAGCTAAAGGTAACAAAAGACAAAATATAATCAACCTGACAATCCGTATATAGTGCATCAATGTACTTTCTTTTCATTGTTTGAAGAGCAAATATAAACAAAAACCAACAGGCTGACGCATGATAATACTTAATTAACATCCTTAACAGAAATGAAAAATGATTAGCGATATAGCGAATTATTAATCAAAAAGCAGTATTTTTGCAGCCAACAACCAGTAAAAGAAAGACAACATGTCCAAAATGAGATTTTTTGCTCTACAGGAGTTAGCCAACAGACGCCCCGTTAAAGTTGACTACCCCTCTGAAAAGTTAGCTGATTATTACGGCAACCACGTATTCGACCGTAAAAAAATGCAGGAATATCTGCCTAGTGAGGCTTATAAAGCAGTAATAAACGCAATCGAGAAAGGTACCCCTATCAATCGTGAAATGGCCGACATGATAGCCAATGGCATGAAGAATTGGGCAAAGACCTTTAATGTTACCCACTACACTCATTGGTTCCAGCCTCTGACTGACGGAACTGCCGAAAAGCACGACGGCTTTATTGAATTCGGTGACGACGGTAATGTTATAGAACGCTTCTCGGGCAAACTGCTTATCCAACAGGAACCGGATGCGTCCAGTTTTCCCAACGGCGGTATCCGGAACACATTTGAAGCACGTGGCTATACGGCATGGGATGTTTCTTCTCCGGCTTTCATTGTAGACAGCACACTTTGTATTCCTACTATCTTCATCTCTTATACAGGCGAAGCACTCGACTATAAAACTCCTTTGTTGAAGGCATTAGGTGCTGTAGACAAAGCGGCAACTGAGGTTTGCAGAATGTTCGATCCAAACGTAAAACGCGTATTCGCCAATCTGGGTTGGGAACAAGAATACTTTTTAGTGGATACCGCACTATATAATGCACGTCCGGATCTTTGCCTGACCGGACGCACCTTGATGGGACACTCGTCTGCCAAGGACCAGCAGCTAGACGACCACTACTTCGGTTCCATCCCTCCACGTGTAACCAGTTTTATGAAAGAATTGGAATTGGAATGTCACCGTTTGGGTATCCCGGCCAAAACACGTCACAATGAAGTTGCCCCCAATCAGTTCGAACTGGCCCCGATTTTTGAGGATGTCAATTTGGCAAACGACCATAATCAATTGGTTATGGATTTAATGAAACGCATCGCCGCCAAACATAATTTCACTGTACTACTTCACGAAAAACCATTTAAAGGAGTTAACGGTTCGGGTAAACATAACAATTGGTCACTCTGCACCGATACCGGCATCAATTTATTCTCTCCGGCAAAAACTGCCGAAGGAAATATGTTGTTTCTCACCTTTATCGTTAATGTGCTGATGATGGTATACAAAAACCAGGACTTGCTCCGCGCTTCCATTGCAAGTGCCGGAAACAGCTACCGTTTAGGCGCCAATGAGGCTCCCCCTGCCATTTTATCCATATTCCTGGGCAAGCAGTTATCTTCCATCCTCGATGAGATAGCCCGTCAGGTAAGCAACAGTAAGATGACAGCCGAGGAAAAGACTACGCTAAAGTTAGGTATCGGACGTATCCCTGAAATTCTATTGGACACGACAGACCGCAACCGTACCTCTCCTTTCGCTTTCACGGGAAACCGTTTTGAGTTCCGCGCCGCCGGTTCATCAGCCAACTGTGCCGCGGCAATGATTGCCATCAATGCGGCAATGGCCAACCAACTGAACGAATTCAAAGTATCCATTGAGAAGCTCATGGAAGAGGGTGTCGGCAAGGACGAAGCTATTTTCCGCATTCTGAAAGAAACAATCATCGCCTCGGAACCCATCCGTTTTGAAGGAGACGGCTATTCCGAACAATGGAAACAGGAAGCTGCCAAACGCGGACTGACCAATATCTGCCATGTGCCGGAAGCCTTGATGCGTTATATGGACAACCAGGCACGTTCCGTGCTCATCGGCGAACGCATCTTCAACGAAACGGAGCTGGCCTGCCGTCTTGAAGTGGAATTGGAGAAGTACACAATGAAAGTACAGATTGAAAGCCGCGTTTTAGGTGATCTTGCCATCAACCATATCGTACCGACTGCCGTTATCTACCAGAACCGTTTGCTCGAAAACCTGCGTGGACTGCGCGAAACTTTCACTCCGGAAGAGTATGAAATACTCAGCGCTGACCGCAAGGAACTGATACGTGAAATCTCCCACCGCGTAACAGCCATCAAAATGCAGGTACGTGAAATGACGGAAGCCCGCAAGGTTGCCAACCACATGGACAATTACAAAGACAAGGCTTTTGCATACGAAGAAACAGTACGCCCCTATCTGGAAAGCATCCGCGAGCATATCGACAATCTTGAAATGGAAATAGATGATGAGATATGGCCGTTGCCGAAGTACAGGGAACTGCTGTTCACCAAATGATAAATGAACGGCTTTGCTGATAAACCGACTTCAAATTATGAATGATGAACCTGCCGCATTGTCATGCCAAACGGTAATTCATCATTCATAATTTAAAATTCCTTCCCCCTTTCCTTGCACTTTTTTGATACAAATGTGTCATTTTTAATTTTTTCTTTTTACATTTGTGCTGTACAACACAGTTTTGCAGCATTTATGGTAAAAATAAATTTATCCGATATTAATGTTCCGGAGTTGATTCCCGATATATGGTCACCTCTGAATGAAGAACAGCGAGAGTTTCTTGCCAACCATTTTACGCTTCAGAATTATAAGAAGAACGAGATTATCCATTGTGAAGGCGAGACACCTACTTGCCTGATGTGTCTGCTGAATGGAAAAGTCAAAATCTATAAAGACGGTGTGGGCGGAAGAAGCCAGATTATCCGTATGATCAAGCCCACTGAGTATTTCGGATATCGCCCTTATTTTGCCAAAGCGGATTATGTAACCGCTGCCTGTGCATTTGAACCGTCATTGGTCTGCCTGATACCCATGACTGCCATAATGACATTACTATCGCAAAACAATGAACTGGCGATGTTCTTTATCAGACGACTGTCTATTGACCTCGGTATCGCCGACGAGCGTACGGTGAACCTCACCCAAAAGCATATCCGCGGCCGTCTGGCAGAATCGCTTATTTTCCTCAAAGAAAGCTATGGCCTGGAAGAGGACGGTTCTACTTTAAGTATCTACCTGTCCCGTGAAGATTTAGCCAACCTTTCCAATATGACAACATCCAATGCTATCCGCACCCTCTCACAATTTGCTGCGGAACGCCTGATTACCATTGACGGAAGAAAAATCAAAATTATCGACGAGGAAAAGCTGAAGAAGATAAGTAAGATAGGATAAACTTCTAAAATTAAAAATTGAGAATAAAAAAATAGGGCTGCGCGGTGTTTGTTATACAACACTTGTATTGCGCAGCCCTATTTTTTTATTCTCAATTCCCAATTTTTAATTTAACAAGAATCTTTCCGCCTCAATCGCTGCCATACATCCTGTAGCTGCCGCTGTGATGGCCTGACGGTAATGAGGGTCGGCAACATCTCCCGCTGCAAACACTCCGGGAACCTTTGTACGGGGAGTACCGGGTTCTGTCAGTATATAGCCCGTTTCGTCGGTGTCGACATACGGTTTGAAAATATCGGAATTAGGCTTATGGCCGATAGCCAGGAAAAAGCCGTCGATAGCCAGGTCATAACGCTGTTCGTCCGCTTCACCCATACGCTTCACCAAGTGTACGCCTTCCACACCGTTATCTCCATATAATCCTACCGCATTGTGTTCAAACAAAACTTCTATTTTCTCATTCTCCATTACACGCTTCTGCATAATCTTGGAAGCACGCAAGAACGGTTTACGCACAATCAGGTACACTTTGCTTGCCAGACCCGCCAGATAAGAGGCTTCCTCACAAGCCGTATCGCCGCCGCCAACTACCGCTACGACCTTCTTCCGATAGAAGAAACCGTCACAGGTAGCACAGGCGCTGACACCCATGCCGGCATATTTCTTCTCGTCTTCCAGTCCTAAATACTTGGCAGCAGCACCGGTAGCAATAATAACGGTTTGCGCTTCAATGACCTTTTCTTCATCAATGGTTATCTTATAGGGAGACTTACTCAAATCGGCAGCCGTAGCCACGCCGAAACGCAAGTCCGCACCGAAGCGTTCAGCCTGTTTGCGCAAATCCTCCATCATCTGCGTACCGCTGATGCCTTCCGGATAACCGGGAAAATTCTCGATATCGGTGGTGGTGGTCAACTGTCCGCCGGGTTGAAGCCCCTCATAAAGCACCGGAGAAAGATTGGCACGTGCAGCATAGATAGCTGCGGTATATCCGGCAGGACCGGAACCTATAATTAAACACTTTACTTTTTCTGCTTCCATATTATTCTTTTTTATTAGTAACGTTTATCATCTTAAATCAACCAATTCCGCTGTAGGATATGCTTTCCTGTCAAACACAAAAAGGCTGTCATCATAGTTCTTGCCCGTCTGATAGGAATTTATGAACACTACTGCCGCATCTTTGCTGCCCCGCTGAACCATACTCAGTTTTAACGGGCGGAACGAACCTTTTTCTATATACAGGATAATACATTGCATATCCTGACTGCGTTTGGTAGCGTTCATCACCACTTTATACGCCGTATCATCCGAAGCATTGCCGGTTTTAGCCACTTTCAGCTTATAATCCTGCTTATAAAGCGACAACCACGAATAAGGATTGATGCTCTGCAACTCTTCCGGAGTGGGTTCGGAAACATTAACCTCATCGCTCGAAGCAAGATAACTCCACTGTGTGCGTCCGTCGAACCATGTCGTCACTCCTTCCGTCTCCAGCAGAAATTTATCGCCTTTCAAACGGATGGAACCGTTCGTATTCCCTTCAGGCGCACGGACGGAGAAAGTGATTTTGACCCCACCTTCCCTGCGAAAAGCATCTGCCGCACGGTCAAGTATATCTCTGGCATCCGGCTGCTGTGCAACCATAGGGATAGTCAGGAAAAGCATCCAGACTGTGAATAAAAGACTGTTGATTTTCATGTACTTCAAACGTTGATTTGTTACAAATTGTTCAAACGCGTTTCCAAGTCCGTTATATCCACGCAGAACACCTCACGCGCTTTACTGCCTTGTGCCGGGCCTACAATCCCGGCTTTCTCCAACTGGTCCATAATACGCCCCGCACGGTTATAACCGATGGCAAATTTACGCTGGATAAGCGAAGTGGAACCTTGCTGCTGATACACTATCAGCCGGGCGGCATCTTCAAACAGCGGGTCAAGACGTCCCATATCCACATCGCCCAAATCGCCGTTTGCATTTTCATCCACATACTCAGGCAGGTAGAATGCAGTGGGATACCCCTGCTGACGGGCTATGAACTTCGTTATCTCCGCCACTTCCGGCGTATCGATAAACGCGCACTGCACACGAACCGGGTCCGCACCTTGCAGGAACAGCATATCGCCGCGACCGATCAACTGGTTGGCTCCCGGCCGGTCGAGGATGGTACGGGAGTCCACCATAGCCGACACCCGGAAAGCGATACGTGCCGGGAAGTTGGCCTTAATCGTACCCGTAATGATGTTTGTTGTCGGTCGCTGTGTAGCGATAATCATATGTATACCCACGGCAC
>OHAY01002659.1_pt1 | contig 13733 bp, 5 predicted proteins | sample 1577191 | NCBI WGS metagenome assembly OHAY01 (sample SAMEA3541504, study PRJEB24748) | human gut metagenome | biome: human gut; feature: human-associated habitat; material: faeces | place: China | collected 2012 | reverse complement strand
AACCACAGGTATTCACAATCTTTGTGATATGATCTTCTGCATCGTAAGATACTTCTGTCTTTGTTCCATTGCTTCTAATGACTTCTGTCACACGATTCAGTGCATCATGCTTGTAAGTGGTTACTTTTCCATTACGATCTGTCAATTTTACCAGATTATCATTTAAGTCATATTCATAGCTGACCTTGGTACCATCCGGGTATACGATTGCCTGTAGATTATCTGCGTCATCATAGACGTAGCTGACATCCTTTTTCGAACCGCTTGTCACTTTGGTGATTCTTCCGAGCACATCGTATTCGTAGCTGCTCTTACCAGTCTGATCCTTCATGGATACCCGTTCCCCGGCACTGTTATATGCGTAGGTCACGTCCTTTTCGGATTTCTCTCCCTTTGCGTCCTGGTATGATTTCTCCAACAGGTCATTCAGTTTGTCGTAATCATACGTGGTTTTCTTGCCACTTGCCTGTGTATGTCCGGTCAGTCTGCCTTTTTCATCATAGTCGAATTTCTCTGTTCTTCCTGCCGGATCTTTGATGGATGTCAGGTTGCCTTCTAAGTCATAAGTATAATTCGTTGTCTTATTTGCTGCATTGGTAAAGGTCACCAGATTGTCCATGTTGTCGTAACCGTAAGTTGTTACACCGCCAAGGGCATCAGTTACTTTGGTCAGGTTGTCATTCTTGTCATATTCCAGATGGCTCTTTAATCCGGTCTTATCTGTAACAACCTGAATATTACCATGTGCATCGTAATCAAATCCCGTTGTGAATCCACGCTTGTCTGTAATAGAAGTTACCCTGCTGTCCTTATCATAGGTATAGGATTCCTTCTGTCCCAGTGCATCGGTCTCTTCTGTTACACGATTGTCTTTATCGTAGACTGTCTTTGCAACATAGCCCATCGGATCTGTTACAGATGTAACATTATAATTCTTATCATATCCATAGCTGGTCTTTCTTCCACCCGGCTTTGTGATGTCTGTAATATTTCCTGCCGGGTCGTAAGTATAAGCAGTTATCTTACCAAGCGGATCAGCTGCAGAAGTCATCTGGCCTGCCAGGTCATAACTGTAGGTATTGCTCCGTCCAAGTGGATCTGTCTCCTTCACCAGATTGCCATACTTATCGTATGTAAAGCTGGTCGTTCCATCCAGTGCATTGGTAGAAGACTTCATGTTATGGAGCTTATCGTAAGTATAAGTGGTAGTACTCTTTAAGCTGTCGCTTTCTTTTACCACGTTGTCCACTTTATCATAAGAGAAATTCTTGGTATAACCCAGTGGACTGGTCATACTCTTCAGACGTCCGGCTTTGTCATAACTATAGGTATACTCTCCGCCATTCGCCTGTGTCATCTTTGTGACATTGTCATTCAGGTCAACACTGTACTGTGTCTCATTTCCCTTTGCATCCGTTACAGAAATGACATTGCCATGCTTATCGTAATCATATTTGGTAACTGCTCCCTTTGGGGAGATCTGTTCTGTCAGATTACTTAAGCTGTCATATTTGTATTCCGTAATAAGTCCCATCGGATCTTTGGATTTGGTAAGATTGCCAATGGCATCATAACGGTATTCATTTGTTTCTTTTAACGGAGAAGTCTCACCGATCTTGCGGTCCAGTTCATCATACTGGTAGGTTGTCGTATTTCCATTTCCGTCTGTCTGGGATACGAGATTGTCATTTTTATCGTAAGCATACTTGGTAACCGTACCGTTTTCATCGACAGATTCCGTCACATTATCATTTCCGTCATACTTAAAGGTGCTGGATGCTCCCAGTGGATTTGTCTGAGAAATAACCCGGTCTTTCTTATCGTAAGCGTATTTATATGTGGCTTCCTCTTCTTCTGTCATGGATAACTGGTTGCCGACTTTATCGTAAGTAAAGGTGGTTCGATGTCCTTCTGCATCCGTTACCGCTGTAATACGGTCCATAACATCATATTCGTAAGCGGTTGTACTTCCATCTGCCTCTGTCAGTTTCAGGAGTCTGCCGTACTGATCGTACTTGTATGTTGCTGTCCGGCCGAGTTCATCGGTCTGTGTCAGTACATTTCCGGCACCATCATATGTATAATCCATACTGTTTCCGCCATTGTCGGAGGAATGGATCAGGTTGCCTGCTCCGTCATATTGATAGGTAATTACGAGTCCCTGTGCATCCGTACATTTTACAAGCTGTCCGATAGCATCGTACTCCATCAGCACCTTGTCCCCTGTCGGCAGTATTATGGATGTGTTATTTCCCTCTTTATCATACACATAGCTGTACGCATTGCCGAGGGCATCTGTCATCTTTGTGCTGTTGCCCTGTGAATCGTATTCGTAAGTGGTCTTTCCTTTCAGGGCGTCCACCGTCTGTTCCAGATTGTCGGTGGAATCATATTTCATTGCTGTAATGTTGCCCTTTGCATCGGTTACCGATGTCATGTTTCCATTACCATCGTAAGTCATGGTACTGGTATTTCCATTTTCATCGGTAGAGGATACCAGATTTCCATTTAAGTCATACTTCATGGATACGGTATATCCAAGGGCATCTTTGGATGTAGTCAGATTTCCTGCCTTGTCGTAAGCATAAGTATCTGTTCTTCCCTCTTCATCGGTAGAAGATACCAGATTACCTGCTTTATCATAAGTATATGTGGTAGTTCCACCTTCCGGGTTGGTTTCACTTAAGCGGTTTCCTGTATTATCGTAGGTATAAGTCCAGGTTCTTCCACTGTCATCTGATTTTGATACCAGATTGTCTGCCGCATCATAAGCGTAAGTGGTAACTGCACCTAATTCATCTGTCTCTTTAGCGAGTCTTCCGCAGTTATCATATTCCTTGGAATGGCTGCTTCCATCTCCATAGGTAATCTTGGTTTCGTTTCCTAATGCGTCATATTCATATTTGGTTATATTACCAACTGCATCTTTTGACTGAAGCACCTGTCCCAGAGAATCAAACTTGGATACGGTTGCATTTCCATTTCCGTCGGTATATTTTTTCAGATTTCCTGCTTTGTCATATTCATAGAGCTTTGTTCCAAAATCTTTATTACTCTCTTCTATGACACGTCCCATGCTGTCATACTTATAAGTAATTGTATTTCCTTTTGCATCGGTTGCTTTGACCTGCTGATAATTCTTATCATAAGCGTAGCTGATCTGATTTCCTTTCGGATCTGTACCACTGGTCATGTTGTACATCTTATCGTAAGTATAAGTGGTGGTGTTCCCCAGTGCGTCAGTACTTGCTGTAATATTTCCCACACCATCCAGCGTATAAGCAGTCACACCGCCATCGGCTGCTGTCTTGGAAGTCAGATTGCCATTCGCATCGTAACTGTTCGAGGTTACATTTCCAAGTGGATCTGTCATGGTAACTGCACGATTCATCGCGTCATACGTGAATCCCCATGCTGCTCCATTTCCATCCACATATCCGGTCATGTTCGGTCCGTCATACGAATACGTTGTTGTGACACCTCTGCCGTCTGTCTGGGATACCATACGATGTTTGTCATCGTAAGTATAGGTAATGGCTGTTCCATCCGGTTTTGTAGATGTGACCATATTTCCATTACCGTCATAACTGTAAGTAACCGTTGCTCCGTTATATCCGGTTACGCTGGTCAGCTTATTCTGGTCGTTATATGTGTAGGATGCTGTCTTTCCATCCTCTCTTGTCTCCGTTGCTACATTGCCAAATGCATCATACGTATAAGATTTTGTTCCTGCTGCTGTGGTTTCGGAAGCAAGCTGATTTTCTGCATTATAAGTCTTTTCACAGGTTGTTCCATCCGGATATTCAATGGATGTTGTACGGTACTGATCATCATAATGATAAACGGTCTTATTTCCTTCGTTATCCGTTGTTGTAGTAGAATTCTTTCCGTACTTAAAAGTTGCTGTTCCTTTTTCTGCATCGGTCTGCTCTACTACTCTTCCTTCTTTATCGTAAGTATTCTTTACAACCGTATTGCCATTCTCATCTTTCCAGCTTGTCATACGGCTGTCATCATCATATTGGTACTCTTTTGTTGTTCCGTTCGGGTCTGTTACAGATATCAGATTTCCCTGCTCATCATATTTGTAAGTAACTTTTCCACCATCTGGAAGAGACAGTTCCTTGATATGCCCGAATTTATCCTGCTTTACCCCGAATGTTTTTCCGGATGGTGTGGTAATCTTGCTCAGATTATAATCATCGTCATAATCTAATACTGTCTTAAATCCATTCACATCCGTTACATATCGTAAGATTCCGTATTTATCAAATGACCAGACGCTCTGATCCGCATCTGTCAGTTCCCATCCGATGTAGTCATGGTCTGTATCTTTATAGCTGACTGCTTTTAAATCGTATACATAACCATCCGGAGCAGTGTAGCTTCCATCTTCATTCTTATCAAAGATCAGATAACTGCCGTCCCCTCTCATATACAGAAGGCTTCCGTCCTCCATCTGAGAAAGTGACTGGTCATAGTTAAAGCTCCATCCACGTCCGAACATGGAATGCTGGTCTGTTCCTTTGGAATTGTAGCTTCTTGTAATGGAGAATTCCCCATTCAGCTCATTCATCGTCACATCGGACTGATCCATATAGAAGTTACCGGTATTTAAGTTGACCGGCTCAAATCCAAATTCACAGTGCAGCCCTCTTCCCATCAATGCTCCGTCAATCCGCATCTTATCCTGATCCGTAAGAGGTGCCGGACTATATGGGACATTGGTCTGTGGGTTACGGATAAAGATCGTATTATTCGCAACAACCAGTGCATCCATCACCTGATTGTCTTTCATAATGTTCTTAAGCGGAACACCATAATATTTTGCGATCTTTGGAAATGTATCAAACTGTTTGACTTCATAGATCACAAAGCTGTCACTGGTCACTTCTTTTCCTGTTTCCAGCTTTCCATCAATCTCTTTCGATGCTTTTGCTTTGATCTTATAAAGCTTGTCTTTCGTCAGCCCCGAATACAGTGCACTCTGCCAGTTGGAATCTTTGCTGTAATACTTATTCGCCTCCGGGAACTGCTTATTGTATTCTGTACTGTCTGGATAGGAATACAATGGTTTCGCATCTGTTTCGTGATGCTCTTCTTTTTCCTCATCCGGGAGCAGATAATACTCTACGGTAGATTTGCTCTTTGCGATTCCGTCTGCAAATACGGCATCAAATTTCAGTTTTCCATTGGTATTCTTTTCTGTCATCGGGCGAAGCAGGATGGTTGTCTCATCCAGTGACATATCTCGCAGATATGGATCTTCTGCCGGAGACCACTGGATACTGAGTTTCGGTCCATAGGCTGAATTTCGGTTATTCAGCACTTCACACTGCATGGATGCCCCAAGATTATTTGCCTCTGCAATCGCTACCAGTGCAAATCCGTTATTCGCATAAGTCCCCTGCACCCAGGCATTCACCAGATCTTTGACATCATAATTGATATAGCTGTTCCTTGTGGTACTTGCATTCTGTACATCCTGGAATGTAAGCTGCACTGGTTTGGTTTTCCATGTAATCGATGTGTTCCAGGTCTGATCCACACGGTAAAGACCAAACTGCGATGTGCCACCACTATATGCTGTCCGCTGGCTCACTGCAAAGGTTGCGCTGTCGATTTTTGAATCTTTCGGAATCTGACTAAAATCAGAATTGACTTTGATATAAGTCCGGCAGTTCTGATGTGCAGTACCAAATCCTGCAAGGTTTCCGGACTTAATACCATCATCAAATCCGACATACGGATAATTGTTGTCACCAATCTGACTGGTAGGACTTCCCTCTTCCACACCGATCATGTTAAAGGAACTCTTCTGAATCTCCACTGGTGTCGGATCGATCCTGACCGGATACTGACGTTCTTCTGCCGAAAGCCAATCCCTGTCTGGTTTTACGGTCAGGATTGTTTTTCCCTCTTCTTCCCGAAGTTCCAGAGTGATCAGGAAACTAATCTCCCCGGCAGCGTCTTCCATTGATGGCGTCTCCAGAAGATACTTCGCATCTTTGATTGTCTTCCCTTCCGGATAGATATAGACCTGATTGTCTTTTACTTCTGCCTGATACCCCGGAATCTGCAGCTCGTATTCATAGACTTCCCTGTCTGTTGGCTGCTGAAGCACGATATCTTCTTTAATACTGGAATCCAGTACTGTATACTGAACATCTGCACCTTCGTAAACTTCATTATAAAGGATCGAATTGTCTTTAATAACGGAATGTGTATAATCTCCATCTACCGGAATGATTCCGATTCTGGTCTTTCCATTTTCAATCGTTACACCATTCTCTTCTGACATCTGTTCCGGAAGAAGGATGGCATAATCATTTGCCTTGTTCTGATAAACTTCCGTTTTCTCTTCCTTTTGGTCATCCTTCGATGCACTGCTGGCTTCCTGTGCTTCTTCGGATGCCGGAGTATCTGCTTCTTCTGGTTTTACAAGTGTATTATCAACCAGCTCGGTATCTCCATCCTCATTCTTATAAGTTCCGACATAGCCTCCATAAACGGTTGTATACTGCTTGTCCCCTGTCTTATAAGTCTTGGAAATGGCATCATAATCGATCAGTTCACCTTCCGGTTCTTCCGGAATCGGATAATAATCCTGTGGTTCTTTTAGTTCCACTTCTTTTTCCTGCGGATTTTCTTCTGTTTCTTCCGCTGGAGTTGTCTGTTCTTCCTGCGTCTCTGTATCTTCTGATGGCGTCGTTTCATTTTTTACGTCCGCATCAGACTGTTGACTCTTATCTTGTTCTCCAGATGTGGAATCTGTGATCCCTGCTTCTTCTTCCGTCAAAGCCTCTGGTCTGGAGAAATCTGCATTCTTCTGTACATCCTCAATGGCTTCTTTTGCCTGTACAAAGATAGGTTCTGTTCCCTGCAGTGCCATCAGGACTGCAAGTACTAAGGCTATAGCCGACTTTCGAAATCTCTTCATAGTCTCTTTCTCCCTGTCACTTTTTCTTAACTTTTCTTTTGTTCCCTATTCAGTTGTCGGAATCTCTACCCTCCCTCTTTTCGTTTTTCTTACTATAAGCTAAAAAGTGACAGCTTTTTTGCGTTTGGCGGAATTGACCTTGAATCTGGCAAAAATAACCTTTTCGGAAACAACTTGTTTTTCTATTCTCCCAGATTCATATACAGGAAAAGCCGGATCTGAAACTCATGATCCGTAGATATGATCTCCATATCTCCCTGATGCTTTTCCACAACATATCTCACATTTTCGAGTCCGATGCCATGTCCTTCTTTCTTTTTCTTGGTACTCAGATACCGTTCCCCTTTCCGAAGTACTTTCTCTTTTGCGCTGTTTTTTACCTGCATCCGCAGTATCCCTTTTTCATAATGAATGATACAATTCAGACTCCGTTCCTTGGATTCCATTGCACCACGAATCGCATTATCCAAAAGATTCCCAATTACAATACTCAGATCAAACAGTTCTGCCCCGATATAGGGTGGCAGATGCACGCTGATCTCCAGTTTCTTCAATTGATGCCTGTATTCTTGTAGGATATAATTCAGCAGATTATCTACGATCTTATTTTCCGTATACGAAATGGGGACTGTATCTTTCCATACGTTTTCTATCTGATCCACATACCGGAGTATTCCCTGAAAGTCTTTCGCCTGTGCCATCGCCCGAATGGTATGCATATGGTGTTTGTAATCGTGCCGCAGTTTGTTCAATCGCTCCTGCGAATTCTGCATCACATCCATACGTTTCGCATACTGCTGTAACTGGATCTCCATATATCCGCGATTCGTTTCTTCCTCATAGCTTTTCTGCACTTCATCATACAGATAAAAAATCAGAATATTGATAAACAGAAGAAACAATACCATACTTTCCCGGATGCGATGTTCCTCTGGATTCATGATACTGATACAGACAGCAATACTCAAAACAGGCACCGACAGCATCACAAGCCAGTGGTTGGTTTTAATCTGATAACCACGCTTTAAATTCAGTTTTCGTTCCATCAGGCTTTCTACAACAAAGAACAGGAAATTGCCTATTACGATCAGTCCAGGTCCAAGATGGCGGTTCTTTACACGGTTGATGCACATGGCAATTGGAATTGCATCGCACAAAATGCCTGTCATATATACCATCAATATATTCCAGATCCTGTGTTTCGTATCTGCCGGATAGCTTTGTGCAATCAAAACTAACCCTAGAAGATTAAATATTACATTCCCTTTGATCGTACCCAGACACATATTTGCACAACAGCCAATCACATAACTGAAGACATAACAGAGCCATCTGTGCGGATTTTTTTCTTTTACATACAAAGCTGAATTATAACGATATACTGTGTAAAACCAGAAGATGCGGTTTGTAAGATAGGTAAGCAGATGGATGTTCATCACAGTTCCCCCTGTCTGAGCAGGAACTCCCGGACTCGCTTTCGGTTCACTTTACTGATACTCAATTCCGTCTGGTTCTTCATTCTGACCATATCGTATCTGTAACATTCCACATATGCCCGGTTAATCAGAAATGACTTATGAATTTTCAGGAAATAGTCTCCGGTTCTCTTTTCTACATCACTAATCTGCCCCCGGAATTCCTTTTCTCCCTGTTCTGTAACCATATGGATGGTCTTTTCCGTACTGTAAAAATACATAATTTCCCGGTATGCGATCCGGTGCATTCCTTCCGAATTCCGATACTCGAAGATCTGTCTTTCGGAATCTGTACAGGCACACAGTTCATCCATCACATGATATACATCCTCTTCTTTCAAAGGTTTGATCAGAAAATCAAATGGATGGATATGAAAAAGCTGCATTGCATACTCCCGAAAGGTGGAAATATAGGTGATCCGTATCGTTCTGCCATGCTGTTTTTTGCGAATCTCTTCCCCTATCTGTATTCCATTGCTTTTTTCTAACTGAATGTCCAGAAAGATTATATCGAATTGATTTTCTTCCAATGTTTCCAGCAAGGCATTTTCTGAAAGATAGCAATAAATCTCCAGCGACTCGCCACACGTTTCCCCATAGTATAGCAATTTCTGTCTCAACCATTCGCATACAGCCTTATCGTCATCACAGACTGCCAGTTTTAACATATTTCTCACTCCTCTCACAACATACAAAATGAATTCCCACCTGTATCACTTTATACATTGTGTTTTGCTGATACTTCTACATATAATAAACACTTGAGATTCGAAAAACTGACGCTGTTTTATTATATTTTTATAGATTTCATAGAATTTTTATGTTTGTCAAAAAAAGGATGGCTTTCACCATCCCATAATACACCTTTATTATATTCCATTTAATGTAAATCTATATCCAGATAGTATCCCACCTTCCTGATACTCTGAATCAGCTTGGCTGTTTCTGGATCGGATTTCTCCAGTTTTTTCCGCAGTCTGCGTACAAAGCACCAGATCCGCACCCCAGTCGATGTATTTCTTTACCACATGGATTCCCGGTATTACAACAATAATTGGTGCTCTGCTATACTGTCTGACTTCCCATATTAACTTTCCCAACACTCCATTATCACTTTTCACCAACTACTGAATTTTCAGATAGGACTCTTCACTAATTGCATGTTCCATCCGGCACGCATCACGATTCGCTGTTTCCGAAAATTCTCCGAGTTTCATACTACCTCCCCTTTCGGAAAGTATTTCTTCTGTATTCCTGCTGTTAAGAAATTCTGCCGTTCTCCATTTCATACACTACATCTGCTACATTCATTGTGGATACTCTGTGGGATACCAGGACAACCGTTTTTTTCTCAGCTGATTCTTTCAATGATTTTAAGATAATACCCTCGTTCAACGAATCCAGATTCGAAGTTGGTTCATCCAGCAGGATCATCTCTGCATCATGCAAAAATGCTCTTGCAATTCCGATTCTCTGTTTCTCACCGCCAGATAACGTATCTCCCAGTTCTCCAACTTCTGTATCATAGCCTTTCGGAAGTGTCATGATAAAGTCATGAATAGAAGCTTTCTTTGCCGCTTCCATAATCTCTTCCCTCGTTGCTCCCGGTTTGGCAATGGCGATATTATTGGCGATACTGTCATGGAACAGGTGTGTTTCCTGCGTTACGTAAGACTCCATATCTCTTAGATGCTTTGTCGGAATCTTTCGGACATCCGCACCATCTACCGACACACTTCCTTCCTGCACATCCCAGAAACGCATCAGCAGTTTCAGAAGTGTGGACTTACCGGAACCACTTGCCCCATGAATGCCGGTGATCTGTCCCGGCTGTAAGGTAAGGGAATAATGATCCAGAATCGTATCTGTCTCTGTTTCACTCACCTTATAGGCAAAAGTTACATTCTCTGCTTTTGCCCCTGTAAAGGTATGATCTGTACTTTCTTCTGTATCCACATCCCCCGGTATTTCTTCCACAAGTGGTGTCTCTTCTAATAAAGAAAGAACACGCTCACCGCTTGCCAGTGTCTGGTTCAGGTTGTTGGAAAGGCTTGACAATGCTACTACCGGGCCGAAAGAACCCATCATTGCGATCGTACAGGTTAAGATTCCTTCAAATCCCATCTCGCCCTTCGCATAGAGCCAGATCGTCAGTGCCAGCATTCCAAAGGATGCAAGCAGGATAACCATGTTCGTAAATGAACGCTGTGAGCCTTCCATTTTGCTTAATGATTCCTGCATTTCGGCAAGGTTCTTGGATTGCCCTGTCATCTGCTTTTTTCTCTTTTCACCCTGTCCGTACTGGATGGTTTCATCTAATCCACGTAAGGAATCCAGAACAAAACTGTTCAGTTCTCCGAAGCTTGTTCTAAACTCCATTCCCTTCTGGCTGCCACGTTTTCCATTCCACATTGGGATGGCTACACCGACAATCAGATAAGCTGTCAGTGCAAGCAGTCCTGCTAACCAGTGATATCTTCCGATAAAGATTACCATGATAATCGAGGTCAGTGTTGCGATCGCAATCGGGGAAATGGTATGTGCATAGAACACTTCCAGTAATTCAATATCTGTTGTAATAATAGAGATCAGATTTCCCTTGTCTCTGCCTTCCAGTTTCGCCGGGCAGAGCTTTCTTAAGGAAGCAAACACTTTATGACGAATAATCGCCAACAGTTTAAACGCAATAAAATGGTTACAATACTGTTCCACATAATGCAGGATTCCCCGGAGCACTGCGATCACGATCATGACTGTGATAATCGTCTTTACCGGGGTAAATACTAACCACATCTTCTCTACCGGAACGATCATTCCTGCTATCCCTGTCAGAAGTCCATGCACGATGACCTGTCCTGCCAGTATTGTCAGGAAGATCGCACACAAGTAACCCAATGTTCCAAGGATAATTGCTGCCAACATGATATGAAGCAGGGGTTTTACTAACCCGATCAGGCTTCCCATGATCTGAATGGCACTTCTGCGTTTTGTTGTATTTGTATGTTCACTCATTATGCCACTCCCCCTTTTCCATAATTTTCTAGAGCCATCTGGCTTTCATACAGATGTCTGTATGCACCATTCTGGCTCATCAGTTCGTCATGTTTTCCACTTTCCTTGATTTCCCCGTCTTTTAAGAAATAAATCTTGTCGGACTTCACGACATTTGCCAGTCTGTGGGAAATCAGAAGCACCGTCTTTGTCTTTGCCAGTTCGTGAATCACATTCATGATCAGTTCTTCACTTTCCACATCAATATTAGATGCCGCTTCATCGAAAATATAAACTGCACTGTCTGTCCGAAGCAATGCTCTGGCAATCACCAGTCTCTGGCACTGACCGCCAGACAGGTTGCTTGCTTTTTCTAATAACCGTGTCTGCAATCCATCCTGCGTCTGTAAGAATCCTAAGAGATTTACTTTCTGAAGAACTGCTTCCATCTCTTCTTTCGTCGCATCCGGTTTTGCCATCTTCAGGTTTTCTTCTACTGTGCCTTTGAACAGATAACTGTTATGGCGGACCAGAACAACCCTCTGCATCAGATTTGTTTCATTCACTTCATTCAGCGGTACACCACCGATGGTGATCTCTCCGCTGTATCCCCGGTTCTTTGCTGCAAGGATTCCTGCAATCGTACTCTTACCACATCCGGATTCACCAACCAATGATACAAAACTTCCTGCCGGAAGATTTAAGTTGATGCCTTTTAAAATCTCTCGGTCCGCTTCGTAAGAAAAATGAACATCCTTCAACGACACATCCAATGCTCCATCCGGCAGACATTTTTCTCCCGCCTGTGGTTCCGGCAGATCCAAGATCTTAAAGATCTTGTCACTCGCTGCCATTCCATTCATTGCGATATGGAAGAATGAACCAAGCAGTCGAAGCGGCAGGAAAAACTCGCTGGCAAGCAGGACGATACATAACGTTCCTGCCACACTGATATTTCCTTTTAAGAATTCGGACACCGCAACTGCCATACCAATCGCTGCACCACCATACGCCACAATGTCCATCACACTTGTGGAATTGAGCTGCATGGTCAGTACCTTCATGGTGATCCTGCGGAAGTTCTGGGATTCCCCATCCATCTCGTCCGCTTTCTGCTGATCTGCCTGATAGATCTTCAGCGTCGTCAGTCCCTGCAGATTCTCAAGGAACGAATCACCCAGCCCGGTATAGATACTCCAATATTTGTTCAAAAGTTTCTTTGCGATCTTCTGTACCACAACGATCGAGATTGGAATCAGTGGCACACAGATCAACAGGATCACACTTGCCTTTACACTCACTCTGCAAAGAATGAGAAATAAGGTCAGTGGTGCGATCAGGCTGTAGAACAACTGCGGAAGGTATTTTCCAAAATACGTTTCCAACTGCTCAACACCCTCTGTCGAAACCTGTACCACCTCAGAAGAAGACACCTGCTCACTGTAGGAAGCTCCCAGTTTCAACATCTTGTCATAAATCTTTTCTCTTAAAATTCTCTTTACATCTACACATGCAAGATACGAAGACCTTGCCCCCATCCGTTCGCATACAAATCGTATGATCACCACCAGAACGAGGATCAGGATTGTCCTCTCAATCACCGGTACTGTCACCGCACGATAGACCACGCGCTCCAACAGGTCAGCAATCGTAAATACTGCCAGTACCTGCGAGAGCAATGCCGCCCACTGCCACAGGATGGTGTAGACAATGTACTTTTTTGCGTGGGATAAAAGTCCCACCAATCTTGTTTTAATCATTTGCTTTTTACCTACTCACTATTTTTCTTTCACACTACAGACCAGATGCCACACTGCCAGCACCGGATGATAGAAAAGCATCCTCGGTCCGGAAAACCGCATGACCTTCCGGATCTTCTCCCTCATCTCTGGCTTATAGCAATGCACCTTACAGTTCGCACAGAATGTTTTTTCTTCCATAAATGGACATTTCTGGCTTCTGAGTCTGGCATAATCTGAAAGTTCCTGACAGGAAGGACACATCTTTCCTGTCGTTTTGTCATGTTCCTTATGATTCTTCCGGCAGTACAGCCGGATCATCTCTTCCACGACATACTGTTCTTTCTGCCGCTTTTTTTCTACTTTATTCTTTTTATTCATATTGTTATTCGTTAATTTCTCCCAGTTTTACTGTCTTTACCCTCAAGAAGAAATACAGGATATGGCATACCCACACCACTGCGATACAGATTCTTCCAACCGGCACATTCTTCATGCAGATAAAGCCGATTGCCATGACTACTGTTACCATTCCGATAATCTTGCATTTTGTTCCCATTGTCATGGCTCTTTTCTGAACAAAACTGT
>OHAY01002656.1_pt1 | contig 13742 bp, 10 predicted proteins | sample 1577191 | NCBI WGS metagenome assembly OHAY01 (sample SAMEA3541504, study PRJEB24748) | human gut metagenome | biome: human gut; feature: human-associated habitat; material: faeces | place: China | collected 2012 | reverse complement strand
CCCTCGCCCGTCGTCTTCATCGGGGAAGGCCCCGGCCAGCAGGAGGACCTGCGCGGCGAGCCATTCGTCGGCCCGGCCGGGCAGCTGCTCGACGACATGCTGTCCATCATCGACCTCGGGCGGCACAACTGCTATATCTGCAATATCGTCAAATGCCGCCCGCCCGGAAACCGCGACCCGCAGCCGCAGGAGCAGGATGCCTGCTTCGGCTGGCTCGAGCGGCAGCTCCGGCTGCTGCAGCCGAGCATCATCGTCTGTCTCGGGCGTATTGCGGCCATGCGGCTCATCCGGCCGGATTTCCGCATCACGCGGGAGCATGGCCAGTGGTTCGAGCGGAACGGCGTGCGCTATCTTGCCATGTATCATCCCTCCGCTCTGCTGCGGGACCCGGCGCGCCGCCCGGAGACATACACGGACCTGCTGACGCTGCGCGAGGCCGTGCGGACGCTCGGCCCGTTGCCAAATGCCTGAATCTGCACCGCCCTGCCGGATTTTTTTCGCGGCGGGGCGCTCTTTTTTGCAGAAAACGGTTGTAATTTTTGTAATAATTTGTTACCATAAGGAAAAACAAAAGGAGCAGCCCATGAAACTGATCTCGTGGAACGTCAACGGCATCCGCGCCTGCCTGCAGAAGGGCTTTGAGGACGCCTTCCGGACGCTGAACGCCGATTTCTTCTGCCTGCAGGAGACGAAGGCACAGCCGCATCAGGTCGAGCTGGACCTGCCGGGCTACCGGCAGTACTGGTACTCCGCCGAGAAGAAGGGCTACTCCGGCACGGCGATCTTTGCCCGGTACGAGCCGCTCGCCGTGACCTACGGCGTCGGCGTGGAGGAGCTGGACCACGAGGGGCGGCTCATCACGCTGGAATATCCGAACTGCTTTATCGCAACGTGCTACACGCCCAACGCGCAGGACGGATTAAAGCGCCTTGACCACCGCATGGCCTGGGACGATGCGTTCCGCGCCTATCTCGTCTCGCTCGACCGGCAGAAGCCGGTGATCGTCTGCGGCGACCTGAATGTGGCGCATCAGGAGATCGATCTGAAGAACCCCGGCCCGAACCGCGGCAACGCGGGCTTCTCGGACGAGGAGCGCGGCAAGTTCACCGAGCTGCTGCAGGCCGGGTTCACGGATACGTTCCGCTACCGCAATCCCGACCTCACGGGCGCGTATTCGTGGTGGAGCTACCGCTTCCACGCGCGGGAGAAGAACGCGGGCTGGCGCATCGACTATTTCCTTGTGTCCGACCGCCTGCGCGAGTCCGTTGCGGCCGCGCCCATTTATCAGGAAATTTACGGCTCCGACCACTGTCCGGTCGGCCTGGAGCTGGATATGGAGGTATCTGCATGAAAAAGCAACGCATCATTCGCTGGCTCAGCGCGCTTCTGTGCTTGTGCCTGCTGGCAGGGTTCGCCCCTGCGGCCATGGCCTATTCGAATGTCAGCGACTGGGCAAAGTCCGAGGTCGCGGAGATGGAGGCGCTCGGCCTGCTGCCGGACTGCCTGCTGAACGCCGACCTTTCCGCCAATATCACGCGCGGCGAGATGTGCAAAATGGCCGTCGAGGTCTATGAGAACCTGATGAACGTGGAGGCATCCTGCGCCAGTGGGGCCAGGTATTTCACGGACACGCAGGAGATGGAGATCAACTTCGCCTTTGAGCAGGGTATCATCAACGGCTACGAGGATCAGACGTTCCGCCCGAATGAGCCGCTGAGCCGTCAGGACTTCTTCAAGATCACCTATAACCTGATGACGCGCGCGCTGTTCTGGAAGGACGAGAGCGTCGAGCCGTCCGACCTTTCCCAGTTTACGGACGCAGCCTCCATCAGCGACTATGCACTCGAGCCGACGCAGTATATGGTCGCGCTCGGCGTGGTGCGCGGCACCGGCACGGCCCTTGAGCCGAAGGGCACGACGGAGCGGCAGGCGGCCATCGCCATGTTCCGCCGCGCGTATTACATCGTCAGCGAGTGGCTGCGTAAAAACGATGATATGCCGGTCGATCCGGACCCGGATGACGACGGCGGCTACAGCGGCATCCCGGCGTGGGCCGTTGCGGAGTTCTCTGAGGTCGTGAAGCTCGGCATCATCCCGTCGAGCCTCGACAATGCAGACCTGAGCAAGCCCATCTCCCGCGCGCAGATGTGCTCCATTGCCATGCTGGCCTATAACGGCCTGATGGGCACGGAATACACGCCGTCCGGCACGGCGCACTTCACGGACACGAACGATCCGGACGTGAACGCGGCCTATGAGCTCAAGATCGTGCAGGGCTACGGTGACGGCCGCTTCGGCCCGAACGATACGCTGACGCGCGAGCAGTTCTTCAAAATTTCGTGCAACTTCATGCAGACTGTCGGCTATCCGACGGAGCAGAACCCGCGCGTGAACCGCTATTCTCTCAGTGAGTTTTCTGACCTGAAGCAGCTTGCCGAGTGGGCCAAAACGCCGACGCGCCTGCTGTGCTACATCGGCGCGGTCAAGGGCAGCGACGGCAAGCTCCTGCCGCAGTCGTCCACCAGCAGTCTGGAGGCGCTTGTGATCTTCCTGCGCTGCTATAAGTTCACCACGTCGTGGGACGGCACGATCGAGCAACCCTCGCTTGCGGACGATCTGGTGGCCTACGCCCTGACGTTCGAGGGCTATGACTATGTCTACGGCGGCACAACGCCGGCAGGCTTCGACTGCTCCGGCTTCGTGCAGTATGTTTACCGCCATTTCGGCTTCAATATTACGCGCACGGCGACGTCGCAGTATTATAACGACGGCGAGCATGTCAGCCGCAGCGAGCTGATGCCGGGCGACCTCGTGTTCTTCGGCTCCGGCGGCGAGATCACGCATGTCGGCATTTACATCGGCGGCGGACGTTTCATCCACGCGGCCAATCCGCGCAAGGGCGTCATCATCAGCTCCTTGAGCGAGAGCTATTACAACGCCCGCTACTTCGGCGCGAACCGCATCATTTTTGAATGAACCATACGATCAAACATATAAAGCAGGCGTGTCATGTTTGGCACGCCTGCTTTTTACGGTGGCATAATAGCATGGGAAAGATCGTATTGTGCGAAACTGCATAGATAATGACTGTTATATTGCGCAATTTTGGAGAAAATATTTTCATCTGTACCTCTTGACAAAATTCAAAATGGTGGTATCATGGGGTCAAAAGAGGTTAGCACTCTACAGATGAGAGTGCTAAAGAGGCTCCGGCGAATGCGTCGGATGCTTCTTGAAACCCCTCGGCGGAATTCGCCGCCGGAGAGGAGAACGAGGTTATGAACACGAATCAGTATACGCAGAAAACACTGGAGGCCCTGCAGAGTGCGCAGACGATCGCAGCGGCGCATCAGAATCAGCAGATCGAGCAGGCTCACCTGCTTCTGGCTCTGCTGCAGCAGGACGGCGGGCTCATCCCGCAGCTGCTGAAGAAAATGGGCGTGAGCGTCGAGAGCCTGACGGCTGCGGCACAGGCGGCTGTGGAAAAGCTGCCGGGCGTCAGCGGCTCCGGCCGGGATGCCGACAAATTCTATATTTCCCGCGGCATGGACAGCCTGATGGCTGAGGCCGAGCGCACGGCGCAGGGCATGCGGGACGAATACGTCTCCGTGGAGCACCTGTTCCTTGCCATGCTCGACACGGCCGACGAGACCGTCGCGCCGCTGTTTGCGGACTATCGCATCCGCAAGGAGGACTGCCTGAAGACCCTGCAGGCCATCCGCGGCAGCAGCCGCGTGACGACGGACAGCCCGGAGGACACCTATGAGGCGCTGCAGAAATACGGCACCGATCTGGTGAAGAACGCCCGCGAAAAGAAGACGGACCCGGTCATCGGCCGTGACGACGAGATCCGAAACGTCATCCGCATCCTGTCGCGCAAGTCGAAGAACAACCCTGTGCTCATCGGCGAGCCGGGCGTCGGCAAGACGGCCATTGCCGAAGGACTGGCGCAGCGGATCGTCCGCGGCGACGTGCCGAAGTCCCTGCAGGACAAGACGATCTTCTCGCTGGACATGGGCGCGCTCATCGCGGGCGCAAAGTACCGCGGCGAATTTGAAGAGCGCCTGAAGGCCGTCCTGAACGAAGTGAAGAACTCCGAGGGGCGCATCATCCTGTTCATCGATGAGCTGCACACCATCGTCGGCGCAGGCAAGACTGAGGGCAGCATGGACGCGGGCAACCTGCTCAAGCCGATGCTGGCGCGCGGCGAGCTGCACTGCATCGGCGCAACGACGCTCGATGAATACCGCAAGTATATCGAAAAGGACGCCGCGCTCGAGCGCCGCTTCCAGCCCGTTCAGGTCGACGAGCCGACGGTGGAGGACACCATCTCCATCCTCCGCGGCCTGAAAGAGCGCTATGAGATCTTCCACGGTGTGCGCATCCACGACAACGCGCTTGTCGCGGCGGCCACGCTCTCCAACCGCTATATCACCGACCGTTTCCTGCCGGATAAGGCCATCGACCTCGTCGATGAGGCCTGCGCCATGATCCGCACGGAGATCGACTCCATGCCGTCGGCGCTCGACGATCTGCGCCGCCGCATCATGCAGATGGAGATCGAGGAGATGGCGCTCAAGAAAGAGGACGACCAGCTCTCGCGCGACCGGCTCGCCAAGCTCACGCAGGAGCTCGCCGAGCTCAAGGACAGCTTCAACGAGCAGAAGGCGCGCTGGGAGTCCGAGAAAAACAGCGTCGAGGAGGTCAAGTCCCTCAAGGCGGACATCGACCGCCTGCACGCCGAGATCGAAGAGGCGCAGCGCAATTATGAGTACGAAAAGGCTGCGCGCCTGCAGTACTCCGACCTGCCGAGCCTCGAAAAGAAGCTCGGCGATGCCGAGGCTGCGGCCGAGCGCCGCAAGAGCGACAACTCCCTTGTGCACGACACCGTGACCGAGGAGGAGATCGCCGGCATCGTCGCCAAATGGACGGGCATCCCGGTGGCCAAGCTCATGGAGGGCGAGCGCGAGAAGCTGCTGCACCTCGACGAAGTGCTGCACCGCCGCCTGATCGGTCAGGACGAGGCTGTGGAGAAGGTCTGCGAGGCCATCCAGCGCTCGCGCGCCGGCATCAGCGACCCGAACCGTCCGATCGGCTCGTTCCTGTTCCTCGGTCCGACGGGCGTCGGCAAGACGGAGCTTGCCAAGGCGCTGGCCGAGAGCCTGTTTGACGATGAGCGCAGTATGGTGCGCATCGACATGACCGAGTACATGGAGAAATTCTCCGTCTCGCGTCTGATCGGCGCGCCTCCGGGATACGTCGGCTACGACGAGGGCGGTCAGCTCACCGAGGCCGTGCGCCGCAAGCCGTACTCCGTCGTGCTGTTCGATGAGGTCGAAAAGGCGCACCCGGATGTGTTCAACATCCTGCTGCAGATCCTTGACGACGGCCGCATCACGGACAGTCAGGGCCGCACGGTGGACTTCAAGAACACGATCATCATCCTCACGTCGAACCTCGGCAGCCAGTACCTGCTCGACGGCATCGGCCCGGATGGGGAGATCACCGCGGACGCCCGCGAGCACGTGCAGGCGGAGCTGCGCCGCGCCTTCCGGCCGGAGTTCCTCAACCGTCTGGACGAGATCCTCATGTTCCGTCCGCTCACGCGCGACAACCTGTCGCACATCATCGACAATCTCATCGCTGCCCTGCGCAGCCGCCTGGCTGACCGCACGCTGAACCTTGAGATGACCGACGCCGCCAAGGCGCTCGTCATCGAAAACGGGTATGACCCGGTCTACGGTGCGCGTCCGCTCAAGCGCTACCTGCAGAGCCACGCCGAGACGCTCATTGCCCGCACCATCCTCTCCGGCGACCTGCACGCCGGCGACACGCTCGTCGTGGACGCCGAAAACGGCGCGCTCGTCTGCCGCGTGAAGGCATAAGGCATAAGGCATAAAAATGACCCCATGGGTCTGTGCACATTGCACAGGCTCATGGGGTCAGCTTATCCCCAAAACCTCGTAGAGTTTCGCCGCCGCAGCGGCGAAAGATATTCCAATCATTTTCTCCGGCGACATGTGCGGCGGAGAAAATACTTCTCGGCCTGCAAACGTGCGCACCGTCCGCCAACGGCGGACAGTGCGTGCGCTGCAGTCAGGCCGCAAACCCCTTTGTCAAAAAAGCGGCGCTTTTTTGACAGCCTCACCCCATGGGTCTGTGCACATTGCACAGGCTCATGGGGTTTTTCGTTGTTTCGGGCGCTTGCGGCACAGGAAAAAGATCAGCAGCGTCAGCAGCGCACCGGTGAGATAGCCCGCCGTGTCGAGCCAGACGTCCGTGATCTGTCCGCTGCGGCCGGGGACGAAGAGCTGGATCGTCTCGTCGCACAGCGCTGCGAGCGTGCCGGGCAGCAGCGCAGCCACCCATGAAAAGCGCGCGCCCGTGCGCAGCGCGGCGGCGGTGAACACGCCGAGGAGCGCATACTCGCCGAAGTGCGCGCATTTGCGCAGGATGTGGTCGGTCATGTGCGGCAGGAGCCGCTGCACCACGGTCAGCAGCGCGCCGCTCTCGGCGCCGCTGTGCACGGCGGGCATACACGATTGCCCCCAGATGACCAGCAGCCACGCCCCGGCGCAGACGGTCAGGATGCGGCTGGCACGGCGGTTCATGCTTTTTCCGCTTCCTTCTGCGCGCGGATCTTATCCACCCAGCACTTGTGGCACATGGCGACGTAGCTGTCGTTGCCGCCGAGCAGGATCTGCCCGCCCTCGGTGATGACGCGGCCGCGCTCGTCGATGCGGGCGTTGACGGTCGCCTTGCGGCCGCAGGCGCACACGGTCTTGATCTCTGTGATGGAATCGGCCAGCTCCATGAGCCGCCGTGCGCCGGGGAAAAAGTGCGTGAGAAAATCCGTCCGCAGGCCGAAGCACAGCACGGGGATGTTCTGCTCGTCGACGATGCGGCGCAGCTGGTCGATCTGCTCCGGGGAGAAAAACTGCGCCTCGTCGGCGATGATGACGTCGGCGTGCCCGGCGCGGGCAAACGTATCCGCGATGTCCTCATCCGGGCGGATGACCTGCGCCTCGCGCTGCAGACCGATGCGCGAGCGGATGATGTTCGCCCCGTCGCGGTCGTCGACCGAGGGCTTGATGAGCCAGACGGTCATGCCGAGCTCCTCGTAGTTGAACTGCGTGATGAGCGCCTGCGCGGACTTCGACGAGCCCATGGCGCCATATTTAAAGTAGAGTTTGGCCATTTAATCCCGCTCCTTTACGTAGGCCCGGATGCGCTCCATGACGAAATCGAGCGCCACCTGGTTGTGCCCGCCCTCGGGGATGATGATGTCGGCATAGCGCTTGGACGGCTCGACGAACATCTCGTGCATGGGCTTGACCGTGGTCAGATACTGCGTCACGATCGACTCCAGATCGCGGCCGCGGTCGCGCACGTCGCGCACGATGCGCCGCAGGATGCGCACATCGGCGTCGGTGTCGACGAAGATCTTGATGTCCAGCCGCTCACGCAGCTCCGGCTCGGCAAAGATGAGGATGCCCTCGACGACGACCTTGGCCGGGACGACTGTGATCGTTTCGGCGGCGCGGTTGTGCACCGTGTAGTCATACGTCGGGCACGCGACCGGCTGCCCGGCACGCAGCGCGTCGAGGTGCTGCACGAGCAGCGGCGTGTCGAACGCGTTCGGGTGGTCATAATTGAGCTTCTTGCGCTCGGCAAAGGGGATGTCGTCGTGCCGCTTATAGTAGTTGTCGTGATACAGCACGCTCACATCGCCGCCGAATTCGTCGAGGATGCGCCGCGTGATGGTGGTCTTGCCGCTGCCGGTACCGCCGGCAATGCCGATCGTGATGACGTCGCTCATGGTGCCGCCTCCCGTGGGTCAATAGTTTTCCCCAACATTCTACCACACGCGCGGGTGCGTTGCAATTTGACTTTTGCCTTTTTTGCGGTTAAAATGAAGCTGGCCGCGCCGCTGCGGCCGGATCTGAAAATTCTGAGATAAACGGAGGTATCATCATGCCTGTTCCTACGCCGCATATTGAAGCCAAAGCCGGTCAGATCGCCAAGACCGTGCTTATGCCCGGTGACCCGCTGCGCTCGAAATTCATCGCCGAGACCTTCCTTGAAAATCCCGTGCTCGTCAACAACGTCCGCGGCGTGCAGGGCTACACCGGCACGTGGAAGGGCGTGCCCGTGACCGTGATGGCCTCCGGCATGGGCATCCCGTCGATCGGCATCTACAGCTGGGAGCTGTACAATTTCTACGATGTCGACAACATCATCCGCGTCGGCTCCGCCGGCGCGCTCGCCGACGATCTGAAGCTGATGGACGTCGTCGCCGGTGCGGGCGCGTGCACGGACTCCAACTTCGCGCACCAGTTCGGCATCAACGGCACGTTCGCCCCCGTTGCGGACTACACGCTGCTCAGTCAGGCCGTCGCCGCGGCGGCAGCCAACGGCGTCGCGCTGCACGTGGGCAATGTGCTCTCGTCGGACAACTTCTATGACGACGGCAGCGACGGGCCCGACCAGTGGAAGAAGATGGGCGTGCTCGCCATCGAGATGGAGGCCGCCGGCCTGTACATGAACGCCGCCCGCGCCGGAAAGCGCGCGCTCGGCCTGTTCACGATCTCCGATCACATCTACCGCGCCGAGGAGCTCAGCTCCGAGCAGCGGCAAAACTCCTTCGTGCAGATGATCACGATCGCGCTCGACACCGCCGTCAACATGGCAAATCTCTGACACAACGCCACCTGTCCGCTCCCAGCGGACGGGTGGCGCTTTTGTTTATAAAAACGTTATATTTTCGAAACAAATGGGATTGCCTGTGATTCGCGTCCGTGTTATACTGGAAGCGGCTGCGAGAGTATGCCAAATATCGCCTGAACATCAGGCAACACTTTATTATGGAGGAAAAATAGCATGAACATGAAGAAGCTTGTTGCTCTGCTCCTTGCGCTCGTCATGGTCTTCGCGCTTTGCGCCTGCGGCGGCGACAAGGACAACGGCGGCAAAGATTCCGCTACGTACAAGGTCGCCATGATCACGGACTACGGTGACATCACCGACCAGTCCTTCAACCAGACCACGTATGAAGCCTGCAAGGCCTTCTGCACGGAAAACAACATTGAGTTCACCTACTACAAGCCCGCCGGCGACAGCACGCCGGACCGTATCGCCATGGTCGAGAAGGCCGTTGACGAGGGCTACAACGTCATCGTGATGCCCGGCTATGCCTTCGCCGGCACCATCACCGGCACGCAGGACAAGTATCCGGACGTGAAGTTCATCGCGCTCGACGTGTCCGAGTTCGACATCAACAGCTCCTTCTATAAGACCGACGACAAGGGCAATGCCACGGAAGAGCTGCTCGACGCCAACAACAAGCCGCACGTTGCCAGCAACGTCTACAGTGCAGTCTATCAGGAAGAGCTCTGCGGCTACATGGCCGGCTACGCGGCTGTGAAGCTCGGCTACACCGAGCTCGGCTTCCTCGGCGGCATGGCTGTCCCGGCTGTGCAGCGCTACGGCTACGGCTTCCTGCAGGGTGCTGACGCTGCTGCGGCTGAGCTCAAGGCCAAGGTCAACGTCAAGTACGCTTACGGCAACAAGTTCAACGGCGATCCGGACATCACCGCCGCCATGGACACCTGGTACGCCGGCGGCACGCAGGTCGTGTTCGCCTGCGGCGGCGGCATCTTCACCTCCGCTGCCGACGCTGCCAAGAAGGTCAGCGGCGCCAAGATGATCGGCGTTGACGTCGATCAGGCCGGCGTCATCAACGGCTACTCCGGCGTGGAAGACATGACCGTCACCTCCGCCATGAAGGGTCTGGCCGCCACGGTCAAGACCATGCTCACCGAGACCATCCTCAACAACAACTGGGATAAGTTCGGCGGCAAGGTCGAGAGCCTCGGCCTCGTCTCCGGCGACGATCCGGAGCTGAACTACGTGCAGATCCCGATGACCAGCACGCAGTGGGCGGACGGCAAGTTCACCCAGGCCGACTACAAGGCACTCGTGAAGGCCATGTTCGACGGCACGGTCAAGGTCTCCAACGACATCACCGCGATGCCGAAGACCACGACCATCACGGTCGAGGATCTGGGCAACCTGAAGTAAGGGCCTGCGGGCACAGCCCGCAAAAACAGAATCACAGCACATGGGCGCGGCAGTTTGCCGCGCCCATGTTTTTTCGTGCGCGCACATTCGGCAGGAAATGCCCGCAGCGCACGGAAAATCCGAAAATTCCTTTGCTTTCACCATGACACTATAGTATACTATGTGCAAATAGATTCCGTACCCGCTTTTGTGCGCGCGGGCTCTATGCATACGGAAGGAGGGCATTCCCTTTGGACACACCCTATGCCATTGAAATGCTGCACATCACGAAGCGCTTCCCGGGCATCGTGGCCAATGACGACATCACGCTCCAGCTGCGCAAGGGGGAGATCCATGCGCTGCTCGGCGAAAACGGCGCCGGCAAGTCCACGCTCATGTCCGTCCTGTTCGGCCTGTATCAGGCCGAGGAGGGCGAGATCCGCAAGGACGGCAAGGTCGTCTCCATCAAAAACCCGAACGACGCCAACAGCCTCGGCATCGGCATGGTGCACCAGCACTTCAAGCTGGTCGAGTGCTTCACGGTGCTGGACAATATCATCATGGGCGTTGAGCCGACGAAGCATGGCTTCCTGCAAAAGGGCGAGGCGCGCAAAAAGGTGCTCGCGCTGTCGGAAAAATACGGCCTGCAGGTCGACCCGGATGCGCGCATCGAGGACATCACCGTCGGTATGCAGCAGCGCACCGAGATCCTCAAGATGCTCTACCGCGACAATGAGATCCTCATCTTCGACGAGCCGACCGCCGTGCTCACCCCGCAGGAGATCAGCGAGCTGATGCAGATCATGCGCGGGCTCGCGGCCGAGGGCAAGTCGATCCTGTTCATCTCGCACAAGCTGCAGGAGATCATGGCCGTGGCCGACCGCTGCACCGTTCTGCGCAAGGGTAAGTGCATCGGCACGGTCGAGACGAAAAATACCACCGCCGAGCAGCTCTCGGCCATGATGGTCGGGCGCAGCGTCAATTTCCATGTGGAGAAAAAGGCGAGCACGCCGGGCGACGTGCTGCTCGACGTGCAGCACCTGACGGTCGCCTCCCGGCAGCATAAAAACGACGCCGTGCACGACGTATCGTTTCAGGTGCGCGCGGGCGAGATCGTCTGCATCGCCGGCATCGACGGCAACGGCCAGACGGAGCTCATCCACGGCCTGACCGGCCTGGACAAGATCACGGGCGGCTCGGTCACGCTCTGCGGCGAGACGATCACGCACGCCTCCATCCGCCGCCGCGGCAGGAACATGAGCCACATCCCCGAGGACCGGCACAAGCACGGCCTCGTGCTCGACTTCACGCTCGAGCAGAACATGGTGCTCCAGCGCTATAAAGAGCCGCAGTTCCAGCACGGCGGCTTCATCCGCCGCGACGCCGTGCGCGAATATGCCGAGCGCCTGATCGAGCAGTACGATGTCCGCAGCGGCCAGGGTCCTGTGACCATCACCCGCAGCATGTCCGGCGGAAACCAGCAGAAAGCGATCATCGCGCGTGAGATCGACAAAGATCCTGATCTTCTCGTTGCGGTACAGCCTACCCGTGGTCTTGATGTCGGAGCCATCGAATACATTCACAGCCAGCTCGTTGCACAGCGCGACAAGGGAAAAGCCGTTCTTCTGGTTTCTCTGGAACTGGATGAGGTTATGGATGTTTCCGACCGTATTCTTGTTATGTACGAAGGAGAGCTGGTCGGCCAGCTGGATCCGAAAACCGTTTCTGTCGAAGAACTCGGTCTCTACATGGCAGGTGCAAAACGGGATCCGGTTCCCGAAGAAGTATAAAAGAGAGGTAAGAAAAGCATGAACGAAAAAACGAAAAACGCTCTTCTGTCCATTGTCGCTTCTCTTGTATGTATTGTGATCGGTCTTCTTGTGGGATTTATCATTTTATACTGCATCAACGCGGAAAACGCAGTGGATGGATTTACACGAATCATCAAAGGCGGCTTTTACTTAAAGCCGAAGGGAATCGGAAGTGAAATCGCTCAGTCCGCTCCCCTGATTATGACCGGACTTTCGGTTGCATTTGCTTTTAAAACAGGTCTGTTCAACATCGGTGCTGCCGGACAGTACACCGTCGGTGTCTTCGGCGCCCTGTATTTTGCCATCATCCTCCACATGCCATGGTATGTATGCCTTCTGGCTGCTATGGTCTGCGGAGCCATCTGGGGAGCAGTTCCTGGTATCTTCAAAGCATACTTCAACGTAAATGAAGTTATTACTTCCATCATGTTCAACTGGATTGGTCTTTATCTTGTCAATGAGCTGATGTACAACACCATCCCGGGCATGTATGATCAGAAGACCACACGTACTTACAAATTAAGCTCCGCTTCTCCAAAATCCCTGATTCCGGACTGCGGCATGAACTCCATTTTCCGTACCAGTTCCACAACGATTGCGATTTTCATTGCGATTGCCATTGCGGTCATCATCTACATCGTTCTGAACAAAACAACCTTCGGCTATGAGCTGAAAGCCTGCGGGTTCAATAAGGATGCTGCCAAATACGCCGGCATCAACGAGAAGAGAAACGTTGTTCTCTCCATGACCATCGCAGGTGCGCTTGCCGGAATCGGTGCAGGCCTCTACTTCCTCTCCGGTGCATCCGAGTGGAACCCGCAGGTATCGACAGCACTCCCGGCCATCGGATTTAATGGTATCCCGGTTGCGCTTCTTGCACTTAGCAACCCGATCGGCGTTATCTTTGCTGCTCTCTTCGTTGCTCATATTTCGGTCGGCGGTGCTTACCTGCCTACGAAATATTATCAGCCGGAGATCGCGGACCTGATCGTTGCCGTTATCATTTACCTTTGCGCATTCGTTACCCTGTTCAAGGGCATCGTTGCAAACCTGTTCAAGAGCAAAAAAGAGCAGAAAGCAAATGCCAATGCAGACAACGGAAAGGAGGAGAAGAAATAATGTTCCTTTTAATTAAATTTACCTTACTGTACGCCGTTGTTCTGATGCTCGTTGCGATGGGCGGTATGTTCTCCGAGCGAAGCGGTGTCATCAACATCGCGCTGGAAGGAATCATGGCGATCGGCGGCCTTGCCGGTGTCTTCGTCCTGGTTCTGTTCCCGGACCTCCCGGCTCCTGCACTTGTGGCACTTTCCATTCTGGCGAGCGCCGTATCCGGTATGATCTACTCTCTGCTGCTTGGCTTCTCCGCCATCACACTGAAAGCAGACCAGACGATCGGCGGAACCGCGCTGAACATGCTGGCTACTGCCATTGCCATCGTCCTGGTAAAAGCATTCAACAACGGCTCGGATGCCGGAAACGGTGCAGCTTCCGCAAAGCTGAACTACACCAACGCCGCTTTCATTTACAAGATCGGACCATTTACCGTGAACATCTTCCTGTTCATCGGCATCATCCTTCTGATCTGCAGCTACGTGTTCCTCTTCAAAACGAAATGGGGACTGCGCCTGCGTGCCTGCGGTGAGCATCCACAGGCAGCCGACTCTGTTGGTATCAACGTATACCAGTGGAGATACACCGGTGTTATCATCTCCGGTGCACTCGGCGGTATCGGCGGATTTGCCTACATCGTTCCGTCCGTTACCACCTGGAACTTCGAAGTCGGCGTAGCCGGTGCCGGATTCCTTGCCCTCGCTGTTATGATCTTCGGTCAGTGGAAGCCCTTCAACATCTGTGGCGCAGCCATGTTCT
>OHAY01002653.1_pt1 | contig 13750 bp, 12 predicted proteins | sample 1577191 | NCBI WGS metagenome assembly OHAY01 (sample SAMEA3541504, study PRJEB24748) | human gut metagenome | biome: human gut; feature: human-associated habitat; material: faeces | place: China | collected 2012 | reverse complement strand
GGTCGGGACATTCCCATACACCACCATGAGCCCCCTGACCTTCACCAAAACTACTTTCATAAGCCCAGTCCTTCAGATTAGCTGAAGAGTAGATTTGCATTTCCTGACCTACGGCAAGAATCATGATCCATTTATCGGTAGCGTCATGCCAGAAAACTTTCGGATCACGGAAATCACGTTGGGTGGAAGTCAGTATAGGATTACGCGCATACTTCTTGAATGTCTTTCCGTTGTCCAGGCTGTAAGCCATACTCTGTACCTGGCGATCGCTGGCCGAAGTATAGAAAGCTATGATCGCACCGGCACCAAAGCCTGCCGTATTATCCTTATCAACCACACTGCTACCGCTGAACACAGCGCCCAATCCGTTGGGTTGTATGGCTACCGGATGGTGCTGCCAACTTATCAAATCCTTGCTGGATGAATGTCCCCAGTTCATATTGCCCCACATGGAGCCATAAGGATTATACTGATAATACAGATGATATTCTCCATCTTTATAAAACATACCGTTGGGGTCGTTCATCCAACCATAGACAGGAGTGTGATGATAGAACGGACGGAACACTTCTCGGTTGGCATCATCAAACGTATCGGAAAGTTTCAGTTCTTTCCAGCAGGCATCTGCCATGGCATCGCGTACATTGGTACGGCTGTTGCCGGTATGAATGTCGAAAGTTACCGTCTTACCTTTATACTGCTCCAAAGCAAACGGAACAAGATAGTCGATACGGTTGACAGCCAACCGAACCTGAAAACTTTGATCGGCCTTATTATTCACCAATACATTGACAGTAGCCTCGGGAGCAGCCTCTTCCACCGGCAACAAAAGGTATTTCTGCGGTTCCTGTACCTGTACCAAACTGTGGTTTGCACCCAGATAATGGATTTTCAGCCCGGCATACTGTGCCCTACAAATACCGATACTCATTATTACAATAAGAAAAGTTACAATAATCTTTCCCAAAAAAGGAGAAAGTATTCTATGAAAGTAATGCTTCATTTTCAAAATCAGGTATTAAATTTAATGTTTACTTTATGAACTCACTCAATGCTCGGGAAAGCACATTGCAAAGAAAAGGAATAAAAGCGAAAAGGGCTAACACAAATGTTACAAATGCAGCTAAAATTGATACCAGGCTATCTCCTGGGCATAGTCAGCTCCATACCACGAAACAAATTTTGCAGCATCCGTATCATTTTTTATAGCCAGTTTCAATGCAATCCATTTACTTTGCAATATCAAAACATGATCGGGAAAGCTGTTTTGAGAATTCACAAGATAATTGTTAACAATAAATTTATAACGTATGAGAAAACTTAGCATTATGATGTTCCTTTTAGGATTATGTGGTTTTGCCTATGCGCAAAATATCCAAATAAAAGGAACGGTAAAGTATGCCACCGACGGAGAGCCTATTATCGGTGCTTCGGTTGTACAGACAGGTACAACAAACGGAACAATCACTGACTTTAACGGAAACTTCAGCCTCAACGTAACGAGCGGTACGGAACTTACCGTTTCTTATATTGGTTTTAAAACCGTTAAAGTAAAAGCGCAACCCAATCTAAAAATTACTCTCGAAGAAGACGCACAACTGATTGACGAGGTTGTGGTAACAGGTTACACCACTCAGCGCAAGGCGGACTTGACCGGTGCAGTTTCGGTAGTGAAAGTGGATGAACTGAAAAAAGTGCCCGAAAATAATCCGATGCGCGCTTTGCAGGGAAAGGTTGCCGGAATGATGGTGACTGCCGACGGTAACCCCGGAGGCAAAGCTACTATCCGCATTCGCGGTGTCGGCACACTGAACAACAACGATCCTCTTTATATTATCGATGGTGTGCCTACAAAAGCCGGCATGCATGAACTGAATTCTTCCGATATTGAAAGTATTCAGGTGTTGAAAGATGCTTCTTCGGCAAGTATCTACGGTTCGCGTGCGGCAAACGGTGTTATCATCATTACCACCAAACAAGGCAAGGAAGGAAAAATCCGTGTCGACCTCAATGCCGGACTCACCACTTCATGGTATTCCTCAAAGATGGATATGCTCAACACGAATGAATACGGACAGGCACTTTGGCAGGCAAACATAAACTCGGGAAAAGATCCGAATACCAACAGTATAGGCTATACTTTCGATTGGGGATATGATGATAAAGGAAATGCCCGCCTGAATAAAATCATTCTGCCGGAATTCATTGACTGCGAACGCACCATGCGTACCTCGGACACTGATTGGTTTGATGCTGTGGCAAGCACGGGTATTATGCAGAATTATGATTTGTCGGTGAGCAACGGCACGGAGAAAGGTAATTATTTCTTTTCTTTGGGATATTTGAAGAATGACGGTATCATCAAGAACAGTGAATTCGACCGCTTATCGGCACGTGTGAACACAAGTTATAAACTCTTTAATGATATCGTGACTATCGGTGAGAATTTCACTTTCAACAACACTCATGAAGTAGAAGCTCCCGGTGGAGTACTTGACGCTGCCCTGCAAGCATTGCCTATTATTCCTGTCTATACCGAGAACGGAAAGTGGGGCGGACCTATCGGTTCGATGAATGACCGTCAGAATCCTGTCCGTTTGGTGGATGCCGTGAAAGATAACCGTTATTCTTATTGGCGTACTTTTGGTAATGCGTATGTGTCTGTCAAACCGTTGAAAGGTTTGGAACTCCGTACCAACTTCGGTCTGGACTATGGAAACTTTTTTCGCCGAGATTTAAACAAGAAGTATGAGTCTGGAAAGTTGAAGAATGATGTCAATTCGGTAAAACTGAATCAGGGACATTGGTTGAAATGGAACTGGAACGCCACAGCTACCTATCAGTTCGAAATAGGGAAGCACCGCATGGATGTATTGGCAGGTGTGGAGTTGTTTAAAGAGCAAAACACAGACTTTGCGGCTTATCGTGAAGGTTTCGAAGTGGAAACTCCCGAAACGATGTGGCCTGACCTCGGTACCGGAAAGTCAGTATCCACAGGCAGTTCCACCGGATATGCGCTGATGTCTTATTTTGGAAAGATAAACTATTCATTTGCAGAACGTTATTTGGTATCTGCCACGGTTCGTTATGACGGTTCTTCCCGTTTCGGTAAGAACAACCGCTTCGGTACTTTCCCTGCCTTCTCACTCGGATGGCGCTTAAGCGAAGAAGCCTTTATTAAAGACAATACAGATGTAATATCCGACTTGAAGCTTCGCTTCGGCTGGGGACAGACAGGTAATCAGGAAATAGACAACTATGCTACTTATAATATCTATACCACAGACTACGGAATAGGTGATCCTACATGGGGAGCAGTTCTCGGAACTGCCTATAACATAACGGGCAAAGGAACAGGTACGCTTCTTTCCGGATTTAAAATGAATCAGCGTGGAAATGACAACCTGAAATGGGAAACAACAACACAGACTAATATCGGTCTTGATTTCGGTTTGTTCAACCAAAGCCTTTACGGCTCTGCCGAATATTACATGAAAAAGACCAAGGACATTTTGGTGAAGCCTCCCTATCTTGCAGCCATTGGTGAAGGCGGTAATCGTTGGATAAATGGCGCATCCATGGAGAACTGGGGATTGGAATTCAATCTCGGCTACCGTAATAAAACGCGTTTCGGAATGGCTTATGATATAAATGCAAACATTTCAACTTACCGCAATAAAGTAACCAAACTTCCTGCCGATGTGCAGAACTCTTATGGAGGTGACGGCGATAAAGACAATATCTTGGGGCATCCGTTGAATTCTCTTTATGGTTATGTGGCGGACGGCATCTTCAAAACACAAGAAGATGTGGACAATGCAGCCGAACAAGACGGTAAGGGATTGGGACGCATCCGCTACCGTGACTTGAATGGGGATGGCAAAATCACAGATAAAGACCGTACTTGGATTGCCGTTCAGCATCCTGACTTTATTTATGGTTTGAACATAAACCTCGAATACCGTAACTTTGACCTGACTATGTTCTGGCAGGGAGTATTTAATATCGATGTAGAGAATATCCAGAAATACCATACCGACTTCTGGAGTGTGCGCGAAACTGGTTCGAACAAGGGACGCAGATTGCTCGATGCATGGAGCCCATCCAATCCCGACAGTGACATTCCTGCTATTTCAGCAACAGACACCAACTGGGAAAACCGTTTGTCTACTTATTTTATAGAAAACGGTTCATACTTGAAACTAAGAACCTTGCAGTTGGGATATACATTACCCAAACGGTGGGCTTTCAAAGTGAAAATGGATAAGTTCCGTTTATATGTCAGCGGACAGAATCTGCTGACGATAAAAAGTAAGAGCTTTACAGGAATCGACCCTGAAAACCCAGCTTTCGGCTATCCTATTCCAATGAGTTTTACTGTTGGAGCTAATATCTCATTCTAATGAACTTTAAATTGATACAGATTATGAAAAAGAAATATTTATCTCTACTTGCTGCATGTAGTTTCTTGTTTGCAGGATGTTCGGATTTTCTGGATATGAATCCGAATGGAATACTTGATGAAGAAAGTGTTTCGGGAGTGGAACAATTAGACAAACTAGTCATTTCGGCTTATTCCATGTTGGGAAATGACCACTATGACATACCTTTTAATCTTTGGCCTTATGGCAATGTGCGCTCTGACGATGCCTATAAAGGAGGACGCGACGAATCGGATATTCAGGATTTTCATTTTTATGAGACATCTTCCAATATAACAGCAAACTTTGGTGAACCGGATGGCTTATGGTACAATTGCTACATTGCCATCTCTCGTGCAAACAATGCTTTACGCAGTTTGAACAATGTGAGCGAACAGGATTTCCCGAATAAAAAAATACGTATCGGCGAATGCCGTTTTATCCGTGGTCATTTTTACTTCTTGCTAAAAGTGCTTTTCAAAAGTATTCCTTATATAGATGAGACGGTTGCGATAGAAGACTATGGAACAATATCGAATATAGCTTTGTCAAACGATGAACTTTGGCAAAAGATAGCCGATGATTTTAAAGCTGCTTATGACAACCTACCCGAATCGCAGGGAACTGACGTGGGACGTGCCAACAAATATTCTGCAGCTGCTTATTTAGCCAAGACTTATCTATATAAGGCATACCGTCAGGACGAAAAACATAATGTAACCGAAATCAATGCGGAAGATTTGAAACAGGTACTTACTTTTTCGAATGAAGTAATGAGTTCCGATTATGGTTTGGAGGATGATTTTGCTTACAACTTCTTGCCGGGAAGTTATGAGAACGGAAAAGAATCTTTGTTTGCCATTCAGCACTCAACAGATGACGGTACTTTGTACGGACGCCTCAATTTCAGTGATGCTTTAAATGTACCAATGAAGTTTTCAGGTTCATGTGATTTCCAGAAACCGAGCCAAAATTTGGTAAATGCATATAAAACAGTCAATGGATTGCCTGAATTCTCGGATTATAATAAAGCCGATTATAATGCAAATACAGATAAAGTAGACCCGCGGTTATATCACACAGTAGCATTACCCGGTGTTCCTTATAAATATGATAAGAAAAATATTTTTGATGAATCATGGACTCGTAATAAAGCTGTATACGGCTTGTATTCTTCTTTGAAAGAGAATGTGGCATTGAATGATCCTTCTTCTGTGCTGATTGATCCTTTCCGTGCCAATACGAAAAATAAAATCGTGATACGTTACGCAGATGTAGTGCTGATGCGTGCCGAAGCCTTGATTGAGCTCGATCGCGAGAAAGAGGCTCTGCCTTTAATAAACGAAATTCGTGAACGTGCCAAGAAGAGTACTGGTTTGATAGACTATGCCGAAAATGTGGATATTGCTTTGTATGTAGATAATGTGAATTGTAATTGGACGAAACCTTATGCCCGTGAGGCACTGCGTTGGGAACGTCGTCTAGAATTGGCTATGGAGAGTCAGCGTTTCTTTGATTTGGTTCGTTGGGGAATAGCCGATTCTGTAATAAATACTTTCTATAAAGAAGAAGCCCCCAAACGCACATATTATGAAGATGCACATTTTGAGAAGAATAGAGCGGAGTATGTGCCAATTCCCCAACAGCAGATTAATTTCAGTAAACAGGTTTATAAACAGAATTACGGTTACTAATTAAAGAATGAATTATGAAAAAGAAATATTTATTATATAGTCTTGTTTCTCTCCTCTTGCTGAGCGGTTGCTATGACAGGGAGGAAAAAATTGCCGCACCCATTGTGGGAGAATTATCTGATTTGCAATATAAAGTTGATGACGATACATTGCGCGTAAGTTGGAATTTGCCTTCACATAACGATGATTTGCAGGTAAGAGTGAGTGGAACCGACGGCACATTTGTTGTAACAGGGAATCCTACTTCTTATAAATACGGCGTTATTAAAGTGGGTAAAGATTATCGCCTTACTTTTAAGGTAATAGATAGCAAAGGCAATTACTCTACCGGACAAACAATTTCTTTTACCCGTGAAGGAGGCGCATCGGTTCAGGATGTAATAGCACAACAAGTAGACGGAACTAACAACATACAAATTAAATGGGTGCTTCCGAATGAAAAATTGTCGAAAGTGGAAGTACGGTATGATAATAAGAAGATAGAGTTAAAAGGTGATGCGGTTAACTATACCATAGAGAATGCAGCGAACAAGAAATATACGATCGGAGTGGTCAGCTTCAATGAAGAAGGTCAGTCTTCGGAAAGTGTTTATACTGATATTCGTGTAGGTAAAACGAAAGTTGCTTTCTTGGGGGTCACTCCTACTCGTGACGGCATTACGGATGATGATGAAAAAGCTGCCGCTGATTGGTTCTTTAATAATTATCCTACGGGTGAGTATCTGTCATTCGATGAAATAGTCAATGGAGCCGATTTATCCCAATACCGTGTGTTGTGGTGGATTCGTGATTCGCAGCAAACAACAGACCTTCCGGCAGAATCACTAGATCCTTCGGTAGTGGAGGCTATAAAAAAGTTCCATATAGACGGCGGTGGATTATTGCTGAATACTCATGCTGTTGCTTACCTGTATACAATTGGGCGTATGAAAGCTAAATTCAATACGGAGTTTACGAGTGGTGACGGATTTGACAATGGAGATACTTGGAATATGAATGTATATATAGGTAAAGCACATGACGAGACTTCACATCCTATCTATCGCGGACTTGAATGGAAATGGATGGATGGCAAGAAAGTAATTCCTTTGATTGGTGCAGGTTGGAAAGAAAACCATAATTCAATTTACAAAGACTTGTGCATGTATTATAATATGAATAATACAGATGAAAATGCTTATGTGAAAATATCGGAAGACAGCCAGATACGTATCCTTGCAACATGGGACGGCATTAATGATTATTTTATGATGGCAAATTATGAAACTTTGCCAACCGAAGAGTTTAAAGGTACGGCTATTGCCATAGGTATCGGTGCTTTTGAATGGAACCAGAACCGTGGTGTTAATCCATATCAGAAAAACATAGAACAAACAACTCATAATGCGATAGAATATTTGAAAACTAAATAGCAAGAACCTATATGATAAAATCATTATATCACACTACTGCCGGCAAAGCTCTGGCAGCAGTAACAACCGGTCTTTTATTGACATTCATTGCCGCTTGTTCGGATGATGAAAAAGACGCTCTTTATATAGATACTAATACATATTATGACGAGGCTTATCGTCCGTCAGTTCACTTTACACCGAAAACATATTGGACGAACGATCCTAACGGCATGGCTTATTTAGATGGCGAATATCACTTGTTCTATCAGTACAACCCGATGGGGAGTGTTTGGGGAAATTTGAGCTGGGGACATGCCGTGACTAAGGATTTGATGCATTGGGAACATCTGCCTGTTGCCCTTACTAAAGATGCAAATGGGGAAATATTTTCGGGTAGCATTGTGATTGACCGAGATAATACAGCAGGCTTTGGCAAAGATGCCATGGTAGCCGTTTACACTTCCAACGGTCAGAAACAGACTCAAAGTTTGGCTTATAGTTTGGATAAAGGACGTACTTTTATTAAATATGAGAACAATCCTGTATTGAAAGATGATGCCAAACCCGATTTTCGCGACCCGAAAGTCTTTTGGTATGCAGCCGGTAGTAAATGGATTATGTCACTCGCAACAGGGCAGACAATAACCTTTTACAGTTCCTCTGATTTGAAAGAGTGGAAGAAACTAAGTGACTTTGGTGACGGCATAGGCGCTCACGGTGGAGTTTGGGAATGCCCCGATTTAATACAGATGGATTATAACGGTCAAAAGAAATGGGTGCTTTTAATCAGTATTAATCCGGGTGGTCCTAATGGAGGCTCGGCTACACAATATTTTGTAGGCGATTTTGACGGAGTTACTTTTACGGCTGACAACCTTCCTTATCCGCTTTGGATAGATTACGGCAAGGATAACTACGCCGGTGTTACGTGGAATAATGTACCCGACGGACGACATTTGTTTATAGCTTGGATGAGTAATTGGCAATATGCCGGAGTTGTACCTTCAATGACTTGGCGTGGTGGTATGACATTACCTAGAGAATTGGCATTGCAAAAGGATGCAGACGGTAGGCCAATAATTACTTCCCGAATTGTGAAAGAGGTTGATGCTATTGCAGGAGAATGGAAAACGATTTCGGCATCCGATAATACTTATGCAATTGATAATAATGAAGATGCTTATGAGCTACAAATTAATATGGATATTGCAGATAATGAAAATCTTACATTGACTTTAAGCAATGAAAAGGGGGATAAATATCCTATTAGTTTAAATCGTGCGGACAAGTCTTTCATTATTGACAGGACTCAATCAGGTGAAGTTTCTTTTTCATCGGAATTCGGAAAAGTATTATATTCACCTCTTAACCTTTCTTCCAATGCAGTATCACTGACCTTGTTTGTAGATAAGAGTTCGGTGGAAGCTTTAATTAATGATGGAATGGTTCAACAAACTAACCTTGTTTATCCTTCTGGAATATATAATAGCTTATCTGTTGAAAGCGGAAAAGGACAAATAATTAAAAGTGTAAAGGTTCGTACTCTATCCTCTGTTTGGTAAGAACATCTATAAATATATCAATATTCTTAGTCAATGAACTATTTTTATATGTTTGTTCTTTCTTTTACAGCTTCTTTGCTACAAGAGAAATCATTAATATAAAACTTAAAGATAATAATATGAGTTGGCATTACCGATTGCAATATGCCCCATGACAAGAAGACTTAAACCACTTCTTTACAGGAAGTAACAGCCTTATGGCTTTTAACAGAGTTTATCAAACTTGATATATGATATGGAATCGTCCGTAGTCAGTTCTACTAGCGGCTCCAGTTGCTCTTTGACAACCTTGGTAATTGTCTTCGACCCCAAACCTGATATAATCTGCATTTTGAGGTGTCCGACCGCTTTATTGGTTCTTCCTCTCTTAGGGGTTTTCGTAGAATCGGAACTTTCAATCATGACTAGAATCTTGGCTTTCCATTGACTGCCACGACCTCTTTTCAATGATTTGTTCTTTTCCTCTTCTTGAAGCTCCACAGTGAAGAAACCTTCGTCCAGTTCTACAGAACCGATCAGGCAATAGCGTTCATCACGCTTTCCCATGACATCACGAAGCTTGCAGACCATCTCTCAAATGGGCTGATAACATTTGTAACCTAATTAGCGATGGATTTCCTCTGTTGAAAAGGATTTCTTGGCGCTTGTTAGCTGGAACATGACTGCTATCCAGTAATGGGAAGGCAGCTTGCTGTGTTTCATAACTGTTCCGGAGTGTAATGGCTGCCTGTGATGACAGTGCTTTCACTCGAAAACAAACTTGTTGGCATCCCAACGATGTTCCGTACAGACACACAATATTTACAGACAATACCGGATTGTTCCCTCTACTCCTTCAGACAAGCAATGCAAGATGCTTCATCGAGGAAACGTTGCATAAAATTTAGTATGTTCATAATGATATTTCGAATTAAAACAGCATTATGAACATACTGAATTTCAACAAAACGCGCAAATATTTTACTAAAATATTTATCATTAGAATATTCGTATGATTTCAAAAAAATCACCTTATGACAAAGCTCTGCTGACTTAATCAATCAAGAGGTATCAACCATATAATTTATCAGCCAAAAGCGCAATGCCATTATCCGCCACTATCACCCCATTCCAATATAGTATGTACAATAGATAACCGTACTTCGAACAATTTTATCCTTTTCTGTTCTTAAAATTCACTATCTTTGACACCCAAAGAAAACTATAAAAAACATACCATGAAGAAATTAATTGTAGCTACCTTGTTATTAGGCAGTGGCACATTACTGTCTGCACAAAAAACTGCAAAAATACCGGCATACTATAAACCGGCAAAAAGCGAAATGTACCATAAAGGCTGGATAGACTTCAACAAAAACGGTATCAAAGATATATATGAAGACCCTGCCGCAACACTCGATGCCCGCATTGAAAACCTCTTGCAGCAGATGACACTCGAAGAAAAAACCTGCCAGATGGTTACCCTCTACGGCTACAAACGAGTGCTGAAAGATGCTCTTCCCACCCCCGAATGGAAACAGATGCTCTGGAAAGACGGTATCGGAGCCATTGACGAACATCTGAACGGCTTCCAGCAATGGGGACTATCACCCTCGGACAATGAAAACGTCTGGCCTGCCTCGCGTCATGCCTGGGCACTGAACGAAATACAACGCTTCTTTGTTGAAGATACCCGCCTCGGAATCCCCGTGGATTTCACTAATGAGGGCATCCGTGGCGTGGAAAGTTATAAAGCCACCAATTTCCCCACCCAACTGGGATTAGGACACACGTGGAACCGCGAACTTATCCGCCAAGTAGGACTTATCACCGGACGGGAAGCCCGCATGCTGGGTTATACCAACGTCTACGCCCCCATCCTCGATGTAGGCCGCGACCAGCGTTGGGGACGCTATGAGGAAGTCTACGGCGAATCCCCGTATCTTGTTGCCGAGCTGGGTACCGAAATGGTACGTGGACTGCAACATAATCACCAAGTAGCTGCCACCGCCAAACACTTTGCTGCATACAGCAACAATAAGGGAGCACGTGAAGGCATGGCGCGCGTTGATCCGCAAATGCCGCCGCGCGAAGTGGAAAACATACACATCTACCCTTTCAAACGGGTAATCCGTGAAGCAGGGCTATTGGGCGTGATGAGTTCCTATAACGACTACGACGGCATTCCCATCCAGGGAAGCTACTATTGGCTGACTACCCGACTCCGCAAGGAAATGGGTTTCCGGGGATATGTAGTGTCGGACAGCGATGCCGTAGAATATCTCTATACCAAGCATAACACCGCCAAAGACATGAAAGAAGCCGTACGCCAAAGCGTGGAAGCAGGCCTCAACGTACGTTGTACATTCCGCTCGCCCGACTCATTCGTACTTCCGCTACGCGAACTCGTAAAGGAAGGCGGACTGAGTGAAGAAGTTATCAATGACCGTAAAGTTCCTTATCGGACTGTTCGACGCTCCCTACCAAACAGACCTTGCCGGAGCTGACGATGAAGTGGAGAAGGAAGCCAATGAAGCCGTTGCCCTACAGGCATCCCGCGAATCCATCGTATTGCTGAAAAATACAGATAATACACTGCCGCTGAATATCGAGAAGATAAAGAAGAACCGCAAGATAAAGCCCAACTTCAACTCGTTCTATGACTTTGTAAGGAAGGACTACCGCAAGGTGCTGGCCGATAAGAACGTGCGGGAGAAAGATTTTGACGTGGACGGTTTTCTGAACGTGCTGGAACCCTATTACAAGAACGGTGAATACGGCTATCTGCTGAACTCGGACAAGGAACTGGATTTACTGAACAAGCGGTTCATCGTATTCGAACTGGATGTCGTGAAGGATAATCCCGTCCTTTTTCCGGTGGTGACTATCATTATCATGGAGACTTTCATTAATAAAATGAGACGCTTGCAGGGCATCCGCAAGATGATACTGATTGAGGAAGCATGAAAGGCAATCGCCAAGGAAGGTATGGCCTCTTATATTAAATATTTGTTTAAGACGGTCAGAAAGTTTTACGGAGAGGCGGTTGTGGTGACGCAGGAAGTGGATGACATTATCTCTTCACCCGTTGTAAAAGAGACGATTATCAACAACAGCGATTGCAAAATATTACTCGACCAGCGGAAGTATCAGAATAAATTCGACCAGATACAGAACCTGCTCGGCCTGACGGACAAGGAACGCTCACAGATACTTTCCATCAATCTTGCCAATGCGGCCAACCGGCTTTATAAAGAGGTCTGGATAGGGCTTGGCGGTACACAAAGTGCGGTATATGCGACAGAAGTTTCGGCTGAAGAGTACCTTTGCTACACCACTGAAGAGACTGAAAAACTGGAGCTTACCCGGCTTACGGAAAAGCTGGATGGAAACATCGAGCTGGCTATCAGACAGCTTGCCGAAAACAAGCGGCAGGAAAACAAACAATCCTTTAATCCATAAAACACAATGAGTAAGAGAGATTTATTAAGCCAATGCAGGGAAGCGCTCGGAGACGCCACCCTGACCAATCTGGACCTGCTGAACCTGATTGGGGAGATGAGAAAGGAACTGGAACATGACCGCATCTGCGGGCACTGAATGAACAGGGAAGGCGGCTCGACGCTGACCATCCGTAAATCCAACCGGATGACGGACGGCTTCAAGGGATACAAGGCCACGCTGTTCGCCGGAGAAAGGGCCTACGTTGAAATCAGTATCCCGCTGCGCGGCGGTGACGACCTTTTCCTGCACGGGAACAAGGATGCCGGATGTATCGGGTATTTCAGCGGCAGCGAGGTGTTGCTGTTCGGCAATTACGGACTGTTCGCCCGTGATGACGACAGCCGGCATTTACTCACCAAAGAAAGGAGATAGCCGCATGAAGAAGAGAATGATAATTCTGTTTATGGCACTGTTGTCCCTTTCGGTGACAAGCAAGGCACAATGGGCGGTAATAGACCCCACAAACCTTGCCCAAAGCATCGTGAACTCGGCCAATGAAATCGTACAGACTTCCTCGACGGCACAGAACATGTGGAGCAACTTTCAGGAGACTGTAAAAATTTATGAGCAAGGAAAGGCCTACTACGACGCATTGAAATCGGTGCATGACCTGGTAAAAGGCGCCCGCAAGGTGCAGCAGACCATCCTTCTGGTGGGTGACATCAGCGACATCTACGTGACGAACTTCAACACGATGACGGGCGACCCCAACTTTACGGTGGAAGAGCTATCGGCCATCGCCTTCGGGTACAACAGACTGCTCAAGGAAAGCAGCGACCTGCTGCTGGACTTGAAGGAAGTAACCACAGCAACCGGGCTCTCGATGACCGACAAGGAGCGGCTGGACCTTATAGAAAGGGTGTACCGCGAAATGAGGCATTACAGGACGCTGGTGAACTACTACACCCGCAAGAACCTGCATGTATCCTACCTGCGTGCCAAGGAGAAGAACGAGCAGCAACAGGTATTTGACCTGTACGGCAAGGATGAGCGTTATTGGTAGTCTACAATTTTAAAAGAATCAATTATGGTATTATTATCCATTTCATTTGAAAATATGCACCAGATTCTTCGGAATCTCTATGATACGATGACCAAACTCTGCCACCCGATGATGGACATGGCGATGGCACTCGCTGCATTAGGAGCTTTGTTCTATATCGCTTACCGTGTCTGGCAGTCGCTCTCCCGTGCGG
>OHAY01002643.1_pt1 | contig 13806 bp, 9 predicted proteins | sample 1577191 | NCBI WGS metagenome assembly OHAY01 (sample SAMEA3541504, study PRJEB24748) | human gut metagenome | biome: human gut; feature: human-associated habitat; material: faeces | place: China | collected 2012 | reverse complement strand
GCAGAGTGCGCAAGGACAAGTCAAGTCGATTGGACCGCTATCGCCTCCGCTGGAACAATGTGAAGTATGAGCCAGGCGAGATTCGCGTGGTTACCTACAACCAGTATGGCGACAAGGTAGGCGAGGACGTGAAGCGTACAGCCGGTGAACCAACGCAGATGAAGTTCAGCGTGGAGACTCCAGACCATGAGTCTATCGCCTGCATGGTAGAGGGATGCACCGATGAGCACAACGTGCTGCTGAATGCCGATGGCAACGACCTTGCCTTCATCACCGTGAGCCTTTTAGATAAGGACGGCAACGAGTGTCCGCTCGCCGATGATGAACTTACCTTCGAGGTAAAGGGTGCCGGAACCTTCAAGGCAGCCTGCAACGGTGATGCTACTTCGCTCGATTCCTTCACTCAGCCACACATGCGACTCTTCTCTGGCAAACTCGTTATTGTTGTTCAGAGCAAGGCACAGAAGGGCGACATCATCCTCACCGTAAAGGATGGCAAGCGCAATATGGAAAAGTCGCTTATGCTGCAGGCAATATAAAGCAGACTTACTAATGATAAATATGGATTCCCCTAGGAGAAGAAGTTCTTGCTCCTAGGGGAATTCTTCGTTCAGCGACGTTGAATGTGTGTTCAGCACTGTTGAATGTGTGTTCAACACTGTTGAACATACGTTCAGCAGTATTGAACGGAGATTTCTTCTAATGGTAGCAACAAATTCTCCTTATTCTATTGTTATTTTTCTCTAATAATATTTGGCATTGTCGTGAATAATGTGTATTTTTGCAGCTATGAACAAATCACTAACCGCTTTATCTAGAATAAGCATGGCGATAGCTATGCTTCTTATAACCATAGCGCTCCATGCGCAACGTTTCGTCAACACCACCCTGGATGGTGCTCAGGCTGTCTATGCTATTACCCAAGATACATCAGGAGTAGTCTGGCTGGGTACCGACAACGGTCTCTACAGTTATGATGGCTACCACGACTATCGTCATTTTGCTTCCCATACCTTTAGTCATATCCGCATCAATGCGCTCGGCTTCGAGGGTAGCATGCTCTATCTGGCTACGGGCAATGGAATGCTGAAGTTTGATACGCAGAAGGGAATCTATGCTTCTGCGCCAGCGATGGAATCAGATGGAGACAAGGGCAGGAAAAAGGTGGCAAGGGAGTTGCGAGTGCTTGATATGAAGGGCAGGAAAGATGCCTTTGGCAACGATGTGTATGCTATCCTGCATACACAGAAGGGACTTCTGGTGGGTTCTCTCGCCGGACTCCGTCTCAACCAGCGCCAGATTCTCCTGACTCCAGGAGCACAGCCGCTGGTGAACGCCCTGGCTTACGATGCCAAGCGCCACTGTTACTGGATAGGTACCGAGGGAGCCTTGTACTGTGCCGACCAGGCTTTGCAGAACTTCTCCAAGATTGCGGCGCTGGATGGAAACTCCGTGAAGTGTCTGGACGAAGACCAGGATGGCAATCTCTATATCGGTACAGATAATGGACTTTATCGCATGGCGATGAATAACAGTCTGGAGCATTTCGTTCACGACTCGCGCAATGAGGCAACCATCCCCAACAATATCGTATGGTCCTGCTATGTGGATAAGTGGCAGAATGTGTGGATCGGTACCGATCACGGACTTTCCCGTTTATCTACCCATACCTACTATCGCTTCACTTCGCTCGATAAGATTACCTTCTCGGGCGAGGGCAACTGTCTGCATGCTATCCTTCAGACCCGCAGCGGCGACTGGTGGATGGGCGGAACCAACGGCTTGATTCACTATGCAGAGGGAGTGCGCGTGCAGGGAACTGCATCTGAATATCAGAATGTGGTATGGTATAAACAGAACAATCCTTCGGCTCCTCTTGCTCACAACCGTGTGCGCAAGATTTATGAAGACAAGGAGGGGGATGTATGGATCTGTACAGACCACGGCATCAACCTCTATCAGAAGAGTACGGGAAAGTTGCTCAACTTCATCGTCTATGACAAGACTGGCAAGTATTCTACAGCCTGGGCTTATGATATTCTTCAGGATCAGATGGGCAGAATGTGGATGGCATCTTATCAGGGTGGCGTCTTCGTGCTTGACAAGCAGCGCCTTCTGGCAGCCATCTCGCTCTCATCTGCTGCTACAGCCACCTGTGTGGCAGATTATCATTTCTCAGACAAGGGAAAGAACGCCCTCTCGGGCCTGCACATCGGTCAGCTGGTACTCGATGGAAAGGGAATGGTCTGGGCATCATCTTATAATCATCTCGACCGTATCGATACCCGTACCCTTCGCATCTCACATATCCCAGGCAATGATGCCATCAATTATCTGATGAAATCTGACAATGGCAATGTATGGGTAGGATACAATGCCAGCGTGAAGTGCTTTATGGTGAACCTGCCGATGATGGGTCAGGAACTGGAAAGCAAGGAATGGAAAATCGGTGCGAAGGTGGTCTCCATGTGCAATGTGGAAAACAAGGTCTGGGTGGTGGCAGGCAATGTCTGCAGCGTGCTGGATCCTGAGAACAACAGTTTCCGATTCTTCATTCCGATGGAGACTCCGAATAATATCTATTATTCCAAGCTGAACCACGAAGTGGTGATGGGTGGCAATGATGGCTTCATCTCCATCCGTGCCGACCTTTCCATGCCGAAGGACGACAAGGCGCAGCTGCTCCTGGCGGGTATCGTGGTGAATGGCAGACAGACCCAGGATGCCTTGCTCGACGAGAACATTGAGGGAACACCAGGTGTTTCGCCTGTGGGACTGAAGACGCTTGTTCTGGAGCATGATGAGAACAACTTCACGCTCCAGCTGTCTGATTTGCCTTTTGCCGATCATCCTACCGCCGTCTATGCCTACCGTCTGGAGGGTAGCGACCACGAGTGGCACTATCTGGACAAGGGCGATCTTGACATCACTTACAATGGATTGTCGTATGGCGATTATCATCTCACCGTGCATGTGGTGGATGGCGAGGGAAATATCGGAGATGAAGTTTATCAGCTCGAAATCTCCGTTCTTCCACCATGGTATCTCACCATCTGGTGCAAGCTGTTCTATCTTACCCTCCTGATTGTGTGTATAGTCTGGGTCATCAATGCCCATTTCGTAAGAAAGCAGTTGAAGGAGGCGGAAAAGCAGAAGGAGGAAATTCTGGAGCAGGTACAGGCGCGTATGAAGTTCTATGCCAACCTTGCCGATGAGCTGAAGAATGCTGCCGCTCACCGTTCGTTCGATGAAGTGAATCATCTGGTAGTTTCTAATCTCGATGTGAATGCTTCCGACAGCGAATCAGAGTCGGCAATGATCGTAAATTTCAATGGTCAGCAGACTACTCCGGAAGTTGAGATCGATGAGCTGGATAAGAAACTGCTCGACGAGATTAAGGAGACGATAGAAGAGAATATGGTGGATTCCGACTTTAACGTGTCGATGCTTCAGGAGAAGATGGGTATGGGAAACAAGCAGCTTTACCGAAAGTTGAAGGCACTTACGGGGCAGACTCCGGTGGAGTATATCCGTGATATGAGAATGCAGAAGGCGGCAAAATTATTAAAGGCGGGCAAGTTCAGCGTGTCGGAGGTAATGTACACCGTAGGCTTCTCTAACAGCAGCTATTTCTCCAAGTGTTTTTCCAAGGCATTTGGAATGACTCCTACCGAGTTTATGCGCAGTTAAAAAGTATATGGATTAAAGTTCAAACGATATGTTGCCAATATTAACGATTACAGGTTCCGACAGCACCGGTGGCTCTGGTGTGCAGGCGGATATCAAGACTATATTCGAATTGGGAGGTTATGCCGTTTCGGCGATAACCAGCATCACCGTGCAGAATACCCTGGGTATCCAGGAGTTCTTCGATATTCCTGCCGAGATTGTTTCCGGACAGATAGAGGCAATCATGAACGATATGCAGCCCAGCATCGTGAAGGTGGGAATGATACGCAAGGTTGAGACGCTGAATGTGCTTATTGATGCCCTGACCAAGTATCGTCCCGACCATATCATCTACGCCCCTTCCATCTGGTCGAGCCAGGGTGATGCGCTGATGACCGAGGATGTGGTGAGCCAGATCAAATACCGTCTGCTGCCGCTCTGTTCGGTAGTCGTGGCGAGAAAGAAGGAGAGTGATATCATCCTTCAGAACTCCCGACTCCTGGAGCTTGCCGAAAAGCAGGGGCTCAGGATTTACCGGCTCGATAATGCCAATTCGCATGGTCTCATCAACCGCTTCTCTTCTGCCCTTGCTATCTATCTGAACCAGGGCAAGAAGATGGAGGAGGCGTTGGCGATGGCGCAGGATTTCATCAATATTGAACTGGTAAGAGAGAGCAATCTGCAGGGTAGGAGTTCCGAACTTTACAACCAGTTTATCTCGCAGGTGAATAACTTCTGCCGCACCTATAGCGATGTGCATTTCTATGCCGACCAGCTGAATGTGAGTGGCCGCTATCTGGCGCAGGTTACCCGCCGCATCTCCGGCAAGACACCGAAGGCAATCATCGATGAATACATCGTGAAGGAGATAGAGCGCGAGCTTTCTACCACCACGCATACGGTGCAGGAGATAGCCAACACTTTCGGCTTCTCATCTCAGGCTCATCTCACCAAGTTCTTCAAGAAGATGAGAGGGGTCACGCCTTCTGCTTTCAGGCAGAAAGGCTGAAAACAGGTGGTTTTTGACCAAAAAGTTAAAATAATTAAGTTAAATTAGAAACACGGACAAATTGAATTTGTCCGGCTCTTTTGTCCGGGTGCTTGTAAATGGTTAAATATTAGTAATTTATAGACTGCCGGACAATTTGTCCGGACAAATTCAATTTGTCCGTGTTGTTTTTTCTTTGCTTTTTAACTCTATGTTTTCCTTCTCGGAACTCATAGACTTAGAAGCCATAAAACTATGAGTTGGATTTGCGAAAATACTACTATTATTTAGACCCCCTTTTGTTATAAATATAATATATATACCTGATAATCAGTTATATTGTGCTTTTCTGCAGACTTTGTATTTTAGACCCTATTTAGTTCTATTATTGAAAAATATTTTGTATTTTTGCGCCCAGAATGTAATTATACTAAAATATGAGAAGAAGTATTTCGTTTACGATATTGTTTTTTGTGATGCTTTCGGTATTGGTATCATGTTATCAAAGTCATAAGAAAGAGTTAGACTTAGCTTATGCGTTGGCAGAGTCTAAGCCAGATAGTGCCTTGTCCTTTTTGAACCGTATCAATCAAGGTAAACTCTCTGATGAAGATATGGCGAAGTATGCCCTCATTTATTATATGGCACAAGATAAGTCGGGCTTGGAAGTAGATAACGATTCCTTGATTCGCATAGCGTATGATTGGTATGGAGAACATCAGGACGATTCGCTTTATGCTTCATCCTTGTATTATATGGGAAAATACTTTCTGCTGAATGATAGCATGGAGCAGGCTAAAGCCTGTTTGGAAAAGTCCTATTCCATATCAGATAGCCTTCATAATCTGAACTTAAAATGCTTGGTATTGGATAAGCTGATTGAAGTAGAAGAACAGTTGGCACCTGATACAGCATTGAAATATGCAAAGGCTTTGGTGAAGATGTATGATTCGATGCAAAATGTAACTATATATAATAAGGTGGTAGCCCGTTTGAAGTTAGGAGAAAACTTCTTTTACGTTGATAGTTTGAACCAGGCTTTGGAAGAAGAAAAGAAGGCATATAGGATGGCGGCATCTGTAGGCGATAATAACTTATTGTCTTATGTAAGACAAAATCTAGCGAGTACATTTGAGGAAATGGGAGAAAAGGATAGTTGCCTGTTTTATGCTCAGCAAGCTTATAACTTGAATGGTAATGATAGATTTTCCTGTCAGCTGATGTTGGCTTCAGCTTATATTTCTGTAGATTCTATAAAGCAAGCTTTTACAATATTGAAACAAACAGCTCCCAAAACGCCAGAAGACCATTATTCTGTGTTTTATTTACAAAGTCAAGCAGCTGTAAAAGCCCAGGATTATAAGACGGCTAAAACTTTCAGTGATTCTGCATGTTCTTGTTTGCAAGAAATGTACCGGACAGCATCCAAAGCCAAGAATTCCTATTATACTTCTTTTTTGAAGAAAGAAAGTGAAAGGGCAAAAATGCAAGGAAAGACGGAAATGCAGCGATGGGTATTTGGATTGTTTTTACTTTTGGGCTTGATTGTTATTTCTTTTGTTTTGTATGCTTATTGGTCGTATCGAAAACTGTCATTAGCTCGCATGGTTCATGAACAGGAAATATTCAGCCAAAAGCAGCAAATGATAGAGAAGTTGCATCAAGAAGAACTTTTGCATAGGGATGTACAATTGTCTGTGATGCGTAATTTTTTATTAAAGAAGATTGAGGTAGTTGAAAAGTTAAATTCGAATGTTCCGAATGGGTGTAAGCATATAGTGCTTTCTGATAATGAATGGACAGAGCTAGAAGTCTTCTTGGATAGTGTAGAGGACTTGTTTGTGTCAAGACTAAAACAAAAGCATCCGAATTTGTCTAAGGCAGATTTGCGATTAATGATGCTGTTGCGTTTGAGGTTATCACAAAAAACTCTAGCATCTATTTATTGTGTTAGTGAGAAGGCTATCAAGCAAAAGTTGTTCTTGTATAAGGATAAGGTTGGTATTAAAAATGAGCATTTTTCGCTCGTAATTATATAGAAGACTTCTAATAAGGGGGGAATATATAGTATTTTAGACCTCTAAAATTGTGATGATCTATTATAACAGCCTAGTACTAAGGCTTGTATGCGTTTTGCTTGATGACATAGAAATAGACCTGAATTGTTTGGGCGGAGTAGGAAAACTTTGTAATTTTGCAGCCGAGATTCAATAATATCTAAAAAGTAAGAATATGAAGAAGATACAAATGCTTATTTCGTTTCTGGTGTTTCTGCTTTTTACTTCTAATCAAGTGATAGCGGTGTGTTCTCCTAAAGCAAAAGATATCCCTATGTACAAAAAAAAAGCACATTTAGGAGCACGAACAACAGAACCAGGTATCACTGCTAGTTTAGAGAAAGAGCAGCTTACCGTTAATGTTAGTTCTTATCTTGGTGTAGCAAAAGTTTATGCCTATGATGGTAATGGGACCGTTATGGTTAGTTCCTCAGTATTAATAAACGGTAATGGATTGTGCTCTTTAGATTTATCAGCATTGGAGTGTGGTTCTTATAATGTAATAATAGAACTTGGGGATGTTGTCTATTGGGGTGTATTAGAAATATAGAGTAGGCTCTTATAACAGAAGAGTTGCTTGTTTAACATCATCGAAAGAAAATAATAAAGTCGACAATATTATATATCCTGAACTGACAGGTAAAAAGGGCGAAAGCTGATGCGCAATAGTAGGCATTTATTTAAAGACTGTTTATCATGAAACAGATGAGTCTTATTGTTCCAGAGCAACTTGATGTTTTGGAATTGATGTCTCTTAAAGGTGGCATTGTAAAGGAGGAAGAGAAGATTGAAATCAACTGCCAAGGTGGTCCTGCAGTTAGTTGTCAGGGATGTCCTGCAGTAGGCGGTTAAATTAATTAATCCTTCTTGGATTTCATTTGCTTTATACTATTAGGCGAATGACTTCCAAGGAGAACTTTTCTTCAATTTCTAGTGAAAGTAAATGTGTATGGAAAATAATGATTATATAATTTTAAATCCTGACTATCATTTTAAAGTAGATGGGAATAGGGTCTTACTGTATTCTAAAAGGAATGTACATTCTTATAGTGCATCAGATTGGTTGAGTGTTGTTCATCCATACCAAGCTAATCTTTTGTGTCGATTCTCGGAATTAAAAAACTACGAAGAGCATTGCAATAAAATAGCAAAGGATTTTAATATTACATTGCAGCAGGCGGAGTTGATGATGAAACAATATGTAGAAAATTCTACTCCCGTATATACTGTGTTTGGTTCTAACAAAATTGTATTTCCACAAAATGTGTTAATTAAATTAAGCAAGAGTGGAAAAATGCCCCAGAAGGAGTAAATAGATGATTTACAGGATTATTCTAATATTGATTTGGCAAATGGCAGAATGAGAAAAGCACCACACTCTTTAGAGCTAATATTGACAACCAAGTGTGCTACTAAGTGTAAATATTGCTATGCTGATAAAAAGACTAGTTATAAAGAGCTAACGACGAAAGAAATTTTGGACATTATTGACAGTGCTGTTCTATTGAAGATGTCCAATATAGATGTTGTTGGTGGAGAAGTCTTTTTGAAGAAAGATTGGGCACTGATATTGAAGCGTTTAGTCGAAACAAATCTTACACCCAACTATATTTCAACAAAAGTTCCGATTGGTGAAACTACAGTTAAAGAGCTATTTGATACAGGTTATAATAATGTAGTACAAATCTCATTTGATTCTCTGAGTGATAAAACTTTAAAAGAAACCATAGGTGTGAGATTTGGATATGTAGCCCAGATGAAAGAGACTATCAAAAATCTTGAGGAATATGGATTCAAAATTCAAATAGATACGATCTTAACAAAATATAATTCTACAAAGGAAGAGATAGATGCTTTGTTCAACTATATTAAAAACATTCGTAATCTTGTTTATTGGGAAATTCGTGTACCCGAAGAATCCATATATTCCCCAGCTTCCTTTAATGAGGTAAAAGCACCCAAAAAGGACTTGGTAAATATTCGGCAATATATTAACGACAATATTGTACCGAAAGCAAAGTTTCAGGTTTTTTGTAGTGATGCAGCGTTAGAAGAACAATTTTACAAAGGGGCTTTGAAAGATGATTGTTTTAAAGGTGGAGCTTGCTCAATTTTGCAAAACCGTCTTTTTGTACTACCAGATGGAAAGGTGACAATATGTGAACAGCTATATTGGAATCCTGCTTTTTTGGTTGGTGATTTGAAAAAACAGAGTCTTGAAGAAATTTGGCAATCTCCCAAAGCAAAGGCGATATATGCAATGAATAAGGATACAATTAGCAAAGATAGTGGTTGCTATAGTTGTAATTCATATGCAGATTGCAATAAAAAACATCGCAAATGTATCGTCAAGATAACGAAAGCATACGGAGCAAAACATTGGGACTATCCAGATCCAAGATGCTGTATGGCTCCAAAAGTCCAACATAATTATTTATACTAGTATGAAACGTTTTTTTTTTATCTTTATTATATGCTTTTTGAGTTTGACGGTTACCTGTCAAGCACAAGGAGTTTCTGCTGGAAAAGTTGTTGATACAAGTGGTACTCCGATTGAATTTGCAAATGTGGTTTTCCAAACAAAGGATTCCGTATATGTAGCAGGTTGTATAACAGATATTCATGGAAACTATACTCTTCACACAACTGAGAGTATGAGTAACTTAATTCTCAAAGTATCTTGTCTAGGATATATTGGGCAAACTTATAATTTGCCAGCACCCTCTGTTGTAAAATTATCCTCAGACACTCTTTTGTTAGGGGAAGTTGTCATTAATGGCAAACAGAAGTATATAAAAAACATGAATCGTGGAATCTCTATTCGTGTATCAGAAACTCCTCTGGCCAATTTACCTACAGCAGAGAGTGCAATACGCCAGATGCCAATGATAGATGGGGCTTCTGAAAAAATTCAAGTGTTAGGGAAAGGAACGCCAGAAATATATATAAATAACCGACGAATTCAAAGTTATGAAGAATTGAAGCAATTGTCAGCATCAGATGTAAAAAGTGTAGAAGTCATAACTAATCCAGGTGTAAAATATGGAGCTGATGTAAAATCTGTTCTGGTTATTCATACCCAAAAACGGAACTTGGGTATGGCTGGCGTATTGTCTTACTCTCAGACTTTTTCTGATGTAGTCAAAGAATATGGGAACGCAGATGTTTCATATTTGTGCAAGAATGGTTTAGGTTTATACGCAAGTTCATATTTGTCTCACGGAGGATATAATCGTGAAAGGACATATCGAGAAATCTTTAATGATAACTTGGCGGAAACAGTCACTCAAGGACGATATAAAAATGTCAATTTGGTGCTTAATGCAAAAATCGGAGGCAGCTATGATTTCTCCTCGAACAATTCTATTGGTGTTAGGTATGAATTTAACAGAACACCTTATAATACGTTAAAGTTTAAGACAGGAGCAACCTCTGCTTTTGAAAGTTCTATAGAACAAATCGAGGCTATAGAAAAATTGACCATGCCATCTTATCAGCATTACTTAAATACTTATGGTGTATTTAAGTTTGGTAAGAAGGACAACATGGATTTGTCCATTGATGCCGATTATTTGGGCGGAGCAAGTGTTATAGGTATGAATACTTCTGAGCATAAGGATGAAATAGAGGTGAAGAATGTTCAAAACCAGACACAAAGTGATTATGATGTGTTTGCAGCAAGAGTTGATTATGGCTATATGGTGAAAAAAATTCAACTTGAAGCTGGAACAAATTATTCTTTCACAAATAATACGGGTAGATTTAAGCTCTTAAAATCTGAAGGCAGTGACATGAGTGAGAATTCTTTAGATGAAGAAAGACAAAATTTATTTGCATGCTATGCCAGAGGCAACTATGCACTGAGCAACAACTGGAATATTTCTGCTGGTATGAGAGCTGAATTTTTGAATTTTAAGTATTTCTCAAATAATGTTCTCGTAAAAGAACAGTCAAAATCTTATGCTAATTATTTGCCAGAATTAAGTGTGTCCTATAAAACGAAAAAATATAGTATTGATGTAGATTACTCTGAGACAATTCGCAGACCTAGTTATGGATTGTTAAATAATAATTATACATATGTGACACATACATCATGGGAGACGGGCAATCCGCTTTTGAAGCCATCTCTAGAAAAAAGTGTTTCTTTGAGAATATCAAGCGGACAGACCATATTCTCTGCAATTTATGCAAGAGAGGAGCATTCGATAAATACAACGTATTCGTATTTGCCTGAACAAAAAGTAAATTTACGTCAAAATGTAAATCTACCGAATTATAATGTGTTTTTGTTTGTTCTCAGCCATTCATTAAATCTCAATTTTTGGCATCCGACATTTAAAGGGCTTCTTTTCGTACAAAATCTGGAATATGGCAATCCTGTAGAACGATACAAAAAGCCATTTGGAAAAATTGACATTAATAATAGAGTAGATCTGCCATATAATATTTATGCATATATAAATTGGAGTTGGCTAAGCAACGGTAACCAAAATACATCTTTCTTAAAGGAGAGGAGTAATTTGAATATTATGCTGAATAAAAATTATAAGAAATGGTCGTTTACTTTTACTCTTGACAACATATTAGGGACATGGCGAGACTACAACATTATAAGCACAAATGGAGTTCTATATTCAGAAAATAGAAAAGGGGTATTTAGTGGTATACTATCTGTCTCTTATAAATTTAACAAAAAAAGAACTTATAAAGGAAATGGAGCTGTTGCTGGAGAAAGAGGACGATTATAATATTTAAAATATGAAGACAGATTGGGTATATTGCCAATATGATAGTATGCAATGTGGCATAACATGTTTGAGAATGGTTTGTAAATATTTCGGCAGAGAGTATTCTTTAGATTCTCTGTCGAAACAGTGCTTTGCCACTACAGAAGGTGTTTCTATGCTAGGCATCAATGAAGCGGCTAACACGCTAGGCTTACACACGATAAGCGCTAGGGCCACCATCGAAATGCTAGGTGAAGTTTCCTTGCCTTGTATCCTTCATTGGAACCAGAATCATTTTGTTGTATTATATAAGGTAAAGAAAGGGAAGAAGTTTTATGTTGCTGACCCAGGAAAGGGATTGGTAACTTATAGCTTAGATGAGTTCAAACAACATTGGATAAGCACGAAATCCAATGGTGAGGATAAGGGCATAGCCATGTTCTTGGAAACCACTCCTGCTTTCTTCACTTATCAAATGGAAGGAGAAGATAGCCAGAAGGAGAAGCGTTCCTTCAAGTTTCTTTTCAGATATTTCAAGAAATACTGCAAGGCATTTTCCTGGATTGTCTTGGGACTGCTTGCGGGCAGTGCCCTGCAGCTGGTGTTGCCGTTCCTTACCCAATCCATCGTGGATGTCGGTATCAAGAACCAAGACATTGGATTCATCTGGCTCATTCTCTTAGGCCAGTTGATGCTCACCATCAGTCGAACAGCGATAGACTTTGCCCGCCGATGGTTCCTGCTCCGCATCTCCATGCGTATCAACATCTCCCTGGTGAGCGATTTCTTCATCAAACTGCTGAAACTGCCGATGTCTTTCTTCGACACCAAACTGATGGGCGACTTGATGCAAAGAATGAACGATCATAGCCGTGTGAACAACTTTCTCACCCAGCAGACGCTCAACATTACCTTTGCCATGCTTACCTTCGTGGTGTTTTCGGTGGTGCTCTTTATATATAATAAGGTGGTGTTTGCCATCTTCTTATTGGGCAGCATCCTGTACGGAGGATGGATGGCTCTCTTCCTGCGTCGAAGAAAGGTGCTCGATTATGAACTCTTCGAGCAGCAGGCCATCAACAACAACAGGACATACGAGTTCATCACTTCTATGCAGGAAATCAAGTTGCAGGATTGCGAGCAGCGCAAGCGAAAGGAGTGGGAGGAGACACAGGTGAATCTTTTCAGGGTGCAGCAGAAATCTCTGAAACTACAGCAGACCCAGGAGGCAGGAAGTATTTTTATCAATGAGGTGAAGAATATCGTTGTGACGGTGGTTGCCGCAACGGCGGTAATCCAAGGGCACATGACCTTGGGTATGATGCTCGCCGTGCAATATATCATCGGACAGCTCAACTCGCCGGTGGAGCAACTCATGAACTTCTTCTATTCCGTTCAGGATGTGAAAATCAGCCTGGAACGTATCAATGAGATTCATCAGATGGATGATGAGAACGGAAAGGATGGCTTGCTGACAGGTCTTGATCATCCTGAGGATGGTATCCATATCAGCAACATCATGTTCAAGTATGATCCTCATGCCCTCAGAAAGACAATAGACGGGGTGGATATTCATATTCCTCAAGGCAAGGTGACGGCGATAGTGGGAGCATCGGGCAGCGGAAAGACCACGCTCATCCGATTGATGCTGGGTTACTACCCGGTGCTGGAAGGAAAAATCACCATTGGCAATACCGATATCAACCTGCTCAACAGGAAATGGTGGCGCAGGCAGTGTGGCGTGGTGATGCAGGAGGGTGTCATCTTCTCGGAGAGCATCGGGCGCAACATAGCTGTGGATGATGCAGAGATAGATGAAGACCGTTTGATGAGAGCAGCTGAGATAGCTTGCATCAAGGATTATGTGATGGCCTTGCCGCTGAAGTTCAACACCAAGATTGGGCGTGATGGCGTAGGACTGAGCCAGGGACAGAAGCAGCGCATCCTGATAGCAAGGGCGGTGTATAAGAATCCTGACTATATCTTCCTTGACGAGGCAACCAACTCGCTTGATGCCAACAATGAGCGTAATATAGTGGAGAACCTGGATAAGTTCTATCGAGGCAAGACGGTTGTGATTGTAGCGCATCGCCTGAGCACGGTGAAGAATGCCGACCAAATCGTAGTCCTTGACCAGGGAAAGGTGGTTGAGGTAGGCAACCATGAGTCATTGACCGCCAATCGAGGGGCATATTATAATCTTGTGAAGAATCAGTTGGAATTGGGAAACTAAAATGCGTTTGATATGGAATAAAATCGCCAGCGAAGCAGTAGTAAAGCTTCGCTGGCGATTTCTCAGTATATAATCTTACTCAATCATATTCTTGAGTATCCATTTCCTGAAGAATGGGTCTTCTATTTC
>OHAY01002639.1_pt1 | contig 13831 bp, 13 predicted proteins | sample 1577191 | NCBI WGS metagenome assembly OHAY01 (sample SAMEA3541504, study PRJEB24748) | human gut metagenome | biome: human gut; feature: human-associated habitat; material: faeces | place: China | collected 2012 | reverse complement strand
ATTATAAAGATACTCATTTTCTGTGAGTTATACAAACTTCAGAGCCTTTTTTATTCCAAAATTACGTTAAATCACGCTTGTGGATTTTCACTTGCGAAACTTTAGTTATATAAAATAGGTATAGATTCTGCCGATAGGCTCCTCCAACTCGGGTTGATGAATCGAAAGCCTTCATCATCTCTAAGAGTTCATCATACAATTCCTCATCATAGAATCGTATTCCATACTGGCTCTTTGAAAGAAGCTCTGAAATATGGGCGTAATCTCCATTTATTTGCGTTTGTGCAAATATTCACTATGATAACGCAAATATAATGGATAATATTGTGCGAGATTAGCCGTAATTTTGCACCCACAAATAAAAAATAGACAAGCGTGTAGTGCTTCTTCAGATAGTCTATCACAAGCTCACGGTTCACACATCGCTCCGTATCAATGACTGAAAAGAGCGACCCGAAGGCCGCTCTTTTATGAGGAGAAGGATTTACTTATCCTTCTGGGTCTTGCCCTGCTGTGAATCAGGAACGTTCTCCTTTTCTACAGCTTCGTAGAACTTGGTGGCCACGAGAATCACTCGGTTGTGCTTGATTCCCTCGGCATCCTGCCATTCCTCAGGTTTGAAGTATCCCTCTACAGTGAGGAGTGCTCCCTTGACCAGGTGGTCGAATGAAGCGGTGTTCTCGTTCTTGCGTCAAGCCTCTACATTCATGAAGGCAGAAGTGCGAGAATGGCAAGAAGTGAAACATTTATTTTTTACGATGCTATCTAATGAAAGTCCAATCGTTGAACGAATTATAATCCTGTTTGAATTATCCCAATTTTTAGGATAATTGCGCTTTTTGGCAATTCTCTATTGCTATAAATGAAAGAAACATGTCAGAATATATTGATATTATCGCCTATCAAGACGATGCTATAATCCAGCGCCCCTTACATTATTACAGAAGAAGAGGACAACCGCATCCGCAACAGCAGGGAGACCTTCATCAGGAAAACAGGCACCGAGAAAACGGTACTCATCACGATGATCACCTCCTATAGACTTGAGCCGGGCGGCTATTCTGATGACATCCAATGCCAGCTGACGATGGCTGATTTATTCAGATAAAAGCCGTCCTCTCAAAAATGATATTTCGAACCCACGCTGAGACGCAGTTCCACCTCGGCAGGATTGCACAAGTGGGGCGCCTCGAGATTCTTGGTAGAAAGCGTGGCGGAAGGCTCAAGATACAGCTCCACACGAGGCGACACGCGCAGGCCAGCCTGCATGGCAGCATGAAGACCCAGAGCATAGTTGGGTGTGCGATGCTCCTTGGTACTTACCGCCACCTGAGCACCCAGCATACCCGTGAGCTGCACCTGCTCATCGTCGGAAGACTCGCCCGTTACGGCACTCTTCAGGTTCATCATGTAGTCGGCACGAAGGGCTGTGATCGTCTTGCTGCCCAGGTGGGGCGAAGGCACGAGCGTGTTGCCCAAAGACACCTGAATGCCGCTTAGAGAGCTAAACCAATGGCCGTAACCGATGTCGGTGGGAAGAGTGAGACGGCGATCGATGCTTCCACCATCGCCCATGTTGCCTGTATAGACACCCGTTCCGACACTCAGGAAGACGTAATTTCTGTGGGATGGAGCCTCGTCGAGATCCTTGTTGCGTGAGCTGCGCTGCACGTTGTACTCCACACCCAACTGCACCTGGGGCTGCAGACGATGCGAACTGTAGCCCTTGTAGCGCGAGGTGAACTCATAGCCCAACTGAGCCTCGCCCAGCAGGTTGACGTGCGATGAGAGGCGCAGGGCAAGCTGTCCGCCGGCATGAAGGTCGGAGTTGAGACGGGTGTACTCAGAGTGGTCGGCACCAATATTGAAGCCCACCACGGAGCGCAGGGAGAGCACACGTGAGTTGTCGCAACCATAGCTTACCGCCGTGAGATCGGTCATCCAGTCGAAACCGCCCGTTGCCGCACCATAGTAGCGCTCGTTGATGGGGCGTCCGAACATACCCTGAAAGCTGTAGCGGAATCCTGCCATCGGAGCCGACCAGTGGGTGTAGCTGATTCGTGTCACAGGCATGTAGCGCTTCCACTCGTCGTACTGGAAGAGGCGCACCGCCATACCTCCCGTGAGGGCGAAACTGCTACGTCGCATCTTTATATTGTCCTCAGCCTGATGGGCCTTTCGCGACATTTCCTCATGATAGGTGTAGACGAATCCTGCCATGAGCGAGCTGGTCACGTCGAGCTTGTCGACTGTATTGGTATTGGGCGCCCAACGGCTGTTGTAGAGATCGAAACGGGGTTCGAGCACGAAGTCGATGTCGCGCGAAAGGCGGACATTGGCCTGCAGACCGGCTCCTACGTTCAGACTGTATCGTGACTCCGTGTACCAGTCGCGCGAGTAGTTGAAGCCTATTCCCGCCAAGGCGTTGACCCAGAAGCGTCGCTCGGGCTTGAGTCCGCCGAAGGCATTGTGCAGGTTGAGCAGATAGTCGAGACGGGCACCTATGGCACGCATACGGGTCTCATCGTTCTGCATGAAGGTGGTGGTGTTGAGGTTCAGGCGAAGTGCGTTGCAGGGGTCGATCCACTTGCCGAGCGACACACCCACGCTCATGCCCGTGTTGTCGTGCCTGTCGCTGATGTGGGCGCTGCCAAGGAACATGGGTCCTGCCTGCACGCCGGCAAAGAGTCCGTCGGCAAAGCAGTGAGGCGTGGAGAAATAAGAGCGCATGTTGCCTCTCCGCACGTCGGGCATACGGACGCCCAGACCCATGGTGAGGCTTGCTATGTGGCGAAGATTGCGCCACGTCTGCACCTGAGCCACTTTGGCTTGCGTCACGCCCACGCGGGTCTCTGCATAGACGTAGGTGATGGGCGAGAAAGCATACTGTCCGCGCAGGCCCATGTGGGCACCGAAGCCATGGTCGTTGTGCTTGTTCTCACGCGAATATGACAGGTCGACACCGGCAATGCCGTACACCTCGAAGGGCTGCTGGCTGTAGTGATTGCCGGGCTGGGCGATGGCGGTGATATTGAGCAGATAGTCGAGGCCCACAGAGGCATATTTCGTCTCCTTGCCGCCAATCTTGTAGGCTCCGCCATAGAAGTTGAGTCTTACTCCGTGCTCGGGCGAAATCCAGTCGCCTAAGCCCATCTCGGCGGTGGGTCCCAACTTGACGTTGTGGTGCCCCATGATATTGCCTCCGAAGCCGAAGTCCATGAACAGATGGTCAATGAACTTCTTGTCCTTGTACGACTTGGTGACCTGTGGGCGCTGCAGCATATAGTCGAAAGCGCTATTCGAGAGCTGCGCATTGCTGATGAGGGGTGCGCCCGCCATGATGAGGGCGCTTATGAGGATGTAATCTTTTCTTTTCATGATGATCTGTGTGTGTTTATTGTTGTTTATCCATAGACAGGAGGTCGGTCACGTCACCGTCGACCTTGGCGATTTCCTTGAGCGAGGCATCCATGGCGAAGGCTCGTTTCAGCTCCTCGTAGGCCTCGGTGGGGTCGTCGGTACGGTTCAGACAGATGGCACGCAGATAGTGGCTCACGGCCTCATTGTCAGGCAGTTTTCGGCTCATGCGCAGGGCTGCGTCGTTGAGCTTCATGGCAAGGAGCATCACCACCTCGTTTCGCTTGCCCGTCTTGGCGATGGTGGCGTAGTTTTCGGAATCGTAACGGCCGTTGAGAACAGCGTTGACCGCCAGCATGGTGTGGGTCGACCCGTTGTCGTTGACAAAATGGGCCACGGAGTCGGCTGAGGCATAAAGGCCCTCGTTGAGCAGGGAGATGAGCTGGTTGACGTTGACCTCCTGAGGGGCGTTGGCTCCTGCGAAGGGGCGCAACAGGGAGGCATCGTACTGGCGATGGTTGATGAGTTGCACAGAGAGGTCGTTGGCTGCAGCCATGAATGAGGGGTACACCTCGAGTGCCTGGCGCATCATGGTGACACGCTTCGCCGTGTCGGCCTCGGCATGGTAGAGCTTGAAGAACTCATACTTCGACAGCTGGCTGTAGTCCTGGGCGTAGAGCTGGGCGATCTCGTCGATGGTGAGTGTGCGGTAGACGTTGTAGTGCAGGGTGTAGTCCACACGGCGCAACTGTGGCAGACAGCGTGTAGCGATGATCTTGTAATAGAAAGGCAGGCGCTGGATGGCTCTGCCCTGTGCCTCGATGTCACTATGAGTAGCCAGGATGGCCTCTACCCTGTCGGCCTCGCTGACAAGGGTGTCCTTGCGAAGCATCTCGGCCACATGCGACCAGGGAGCCACCTTGGCGTTGGACGTGAAGGTCATTCCCCGGGTCATGTCTGCAGGAAGGGTGCGCTTCAGGAAGCCCAGGGCGTAGTTCATACGCATCTTGGCAAGATTCAGGTTGCTGGCGTAGCGTCCCTCAGGCGACGACTGGCCTCTGAGCTCGAGCGAGCTGAGCGAGGCACCCTTCGACTTTGAAATGTTCTCTATCTGCTGGCGAAGCTTGTCAATCTCGGAGGCGTTCTGCGGGTCGCTGCTGTCGAAGACGGCCTTGCCTACGGGGAAACGGAGGTTCACCTTGCCCTGACTGTCGCGAAGCTGCACCTCTTTCTTAGGGAAGTAGGCCGAATCGGTAAGCTCGTGGGCAGCAAAGCTGTAGTCGAGGAAACGCAGGGGGTTGACGGTTCCACGGGCGATGATGGTGGTGTCGCGGTAGAGGATGCGGTTGTAGTTCTCGATGGCCATATAGACGTCGCACGAGAAGTCGTCCTTCACGTGCTCCACGTAGATAGAGTCATTGTAGCCTATGATGTCGTTGGTGCGGCCTTTCTCACGTGTCTGCTCGCTCTTCACGGTGATGTAGCGTGCCAGAGGGTCGCCTGCGAGCGAGTCATTGAGGTCGAAGTTGTAGAGTCGGTCCTGCGTCTCGTTGTACTCGCGTGCGTCGTACACTATTGGCTTCATGAGTGTCACCTGTTTGCGGGTGGCGTTGTTGAGCACGGGCTGAACCACGAGTCGGGTGTTGTGCGAGAACATCTCGCGGGGCACACGCACACGGGTCTTCACATAGAAATAGTTGCCTTTCACCTCGATGTCCGTTTGCTCGGGCAGAATCTTGTCGGTAATGCGCTTCTGCGAGATGGTCACCTCCTTGAGCGAGACACTCTCCTCTTCGAGCACCACGCGCAGATGCGATTTGCCCTTCACGTCCACCTCCTTGGTCTTCATACCCACCATGGAGAAGCGCAGACGGGCGTTGGAACGCACGTTGACGGCAAAGGTTCCGTCGACATCGGTCATGGCAAGCGCACGGCGTGTAGTGGCGTCGGTAACGTTGACTCCGATACAGGGTGAGTCGTCCGACTTGAGAACTACCGTACCCAGCACTCGCATCACCTCCTGTGCCGATACTTCCGACACGGAGAGCAAGAACAGGGCGACAAGAAAAGTAATGGAGCGAAGCGGCTTCATAAATAATAAGTTATGAGTAGTCATAAATTGCATTCTTATCTTATTTTTTGTATATATATTATGTTCGCGCATGCGTTTTGCAAATACGCATGGTAGGCACATTTTGTGAAACTTATGCTGATAAAGAGAACTATACACGGGGAAGCCGTCGTATGTGTGTGACTTCCAGGGAATTGTGCTTTTTACTTGATTAGATACACGAAGGTTACACCAGCCTTGATGGGGATGGGTCTCCATCCTTTCACATTGGCTTCGCCGGGCTCATACTCGTCCTTGTCCCATCTCATCTCCTGCACGTGAGCCATTCCCACGCCAAGGGTCGTCTCAAGACTCCATCGTCGCGACAATACGAAACTATAGCCGTAGGTAACGCCTCCACCATAGAGGTCGCCCTTATGGCGATTGGTTCCACGTTCGTAGTTGTAGTGGCAGCCAATGCCGGCTATTCCCACAAAATGACCTGCCTGCGGACGGGCGCTGAACCAATAGCGCACCTCGGGCGTGATCATGGTGCCACGGGTGTCGATGTTGAAAATCTTGATGCGGTTGTAGGCCGCCTCGAAATTGAAGGTGACGTGGCGATTGACCCTGAACTCTGCTCCGAGGTTGGGTGTAGAGGCAGCCCAGTAGAGGGCATTGGTCTTTACAGCCACTCGCTGGGCCTTCGTCTGCATGGGCACCCAGAGGCTGGCTGAAAGGATGCCCAGCATGCACCATGCTTTTGCTTTCTTTAAGTGATTGATAACCATATATTCCTTATTTCGTAACTCTATAATTTATTTTTTTATAAGTACCTGAGTAACAATAAGTTGCTCAGGATTTTGCCATGTCAGAAATCTCACTTATCTTAGTGTTGCAAAAAAAATATAAAATAAAACTCTGAATGACATGGCAAAAGTACAAATAAAATCTGAGAAACTCACTCTTTTGGAGGATTTTTTTCGATTATGGAGCTATTTGATGCTCTTTTAGCTCAAACCATAGATTCCACCTTGAGATTGAGATGCACATTGTATGATTATCAATATAGTGAGATTCTACGCTCTCTGATGTGCGTATATCTTTGTGGTGGAAAGGAACGCATCTTCGATGATATGAACGAACCTTCCAAAATGAATTAAGACATCACGCAGGTATGTATTGGATATAAAACGAAATGAGAAATTAGAAATGACAAAATCCAACAATATGATGTTTGTTATACTTCATTTCTAATTTCTCATTTTTTGTCTTTCTCATTTCTCATTAAAAAAATGGTCACGGTCACAGTTGTCACAGTTTTATTTTGCCATATTTATATCCTAAGCAGGATACTTATGTCACACCCTCAAGATAGTGATTCTGTACTGAATATAAGGTTTTCCAAAAGAAAAGTTGAAAGAATATTGAAAAACTCATCAGATATTTGCTCGTTTACCCATTTTTTATTACTTTTGCATAAGATAAGCTGCACTCGGCAATTTGAAAACGAGTTTTCATTGCGCTCGCTTGCATTATCTTTGCATAAGAACAAAATATTAGATATTAAGATTCAATAATATGATAACAGGAGAAATCAAAAACAAGATAGACCAGATATGGGACACATTCTTTGTGGCTGGTATTACTAACCCAATCACCGTATTGGAACAGATAACCTAAATCTTCTTCATGAAAATGCTCGACGACAAGCGGCTACGCTTGATCCATTCATGATATAAAAAACAAACAGAATAATATGAAGAAAATATTTATTATGAGCATCATAACCATGCTATCAAACTTGTTTTCTTGTCAGGCGCAAAATAAGGGCTATAAGAGTCTGTCGGCAGATGACTATGAGAAAGCTATCGCTGACACCACAGTAATTCGTCTCGACGTACGAACCGCAGAGGAGTTTGCTAATGGGCATATTCGTGGTGCAATTAACATTGACGTACTGAAATCAGACTTCGAGCAGAAGGCCACCGCCACTCTTCCGAAAAGCAAGACTATCGCCGTGAACTGCCGAAGCGGCAAACGAAGCAAGAATGCCGCAGCTATATTGACAAAGAACGGCTATCAGGTGATAGAACTCGATTCCGGCTTTAATGGTTGGCAGGCAGCAGGAAAAGAAATCTATCGCGACGGCAAGAAGATTCTCATTCTCGATGGCAAGGCTCAGCCTAAGATTATCAGAAAGGATAAACTGAATGACTTGATAATCAAATAAAAAACGAAGAATTACATTGAAATAATCTGATGGAAACAGAAAGGATTTTACTTCGCTATTGGGAGGAAGCAGATGCAGAGGCACTTTTCAAGTATGCTTCATACCCTGATGTGGGCCCAGTGCTGGATGGCCTGCACATGTGATGGGGGTGATCTTCATCAGATAAAGGTCACCAAAGTTCAATCACCCTATACGATTATCATTGCAGCTACAGTTCTACAATCTCTCCATCTTCAGGAATATGAATGCGGTTTGCCTTGCCATGCATTATGACTTCAGTGCTCAAGGCCGCACGGGTAACCTGATTGTGGTTGACACCTTCAAGATGGGTTGCCACGTAGGTAGCCCAGGGCGCATAGTTCATTGCCTTCAAGACATCGGGAATGTGCATGATGACATTAACCAGCAGCACGAGACCCGAAAATTCATGGATGAGTTTGGCACCAAGCTCATGGCATGGGCTCCTTTGGCAGAAGGTCAGAACGGAATGTTTACCAACCCTACCCTCACCCAGATTGGCGAGAAATATGGCAAGACTGCTGCACAAGTAGCCTTGCGCTGGCTGCTGCAAAGCGATGTAATCATCATCCCGAAGACCGTTCACAAGGAAAGAATGCAGGAGAATCTGAATCTCTTCGACTTCGAACTTGATGCTGAGGACATGCAGAAGATTGCTGCGCTCGACACCGCCCACAGTCTCTTCCTCGACCATCATAGCGGAGAAACAACCAAGCAGTTTATGGAGTGGAGAGCTGTGGTGAAACCTACAAAATAGAAGAAACGTGTTCGCATAGAAAATTCATGGCATGGTATTTGCAATTAACAGACTACCACTAAGCCCTTTTGCCAAAAGTTATTATTAATCTAAATTAAAATTTATGGAAAAGACTGAATTATTTGTTTGCAGATGTCATGATGTCAGCCATCAGTTGGTTTTAGAGACCCTTGAAACGGAAGAAGACGAGGAACGCGTTGTTTATGGATGTTTCCATCTTGTTCATCTTGAATTTTGGGATAAACTGAAAAGTGCTACTAAATATCTCTTTGGCAGAAAGCGTAAGGATGGTGATTTTGACGCGTTGTTGTTACGTCCAGAAGATGCTGACAGACTGGAATGGTTTGCCAACTTCTTGGATGGAGGCACCTCGGTTACGGATATGGCTGTAGCTCCCTTTGCATTCACATTCTGCAGCAAAGAAAATGTATATGAGGTCTCTCATGAAGCCTATCAATACACGCTCAACGACGGAAGCATTCAGACCGAGTACGAGATGTCGGTATGTGTGTCCCTTAAGCCCGGCAACATCTTATACAGACTCTATCGCGCCGCCAAATATCTATCCGGCTACCACTCCTGCTACGGCGACTTCGACTCGTTTGAATTCTTGCCCGTTGATGCTGCGAAGCTTCATCGTATGGTGAGTGGATTGAGAGCGTGTTAGGTTTATGTGATAAGCCCCAAATACATTATAACTTATTCTATCTACGGCAGAGCCAATTATCATATTTGATTCTGCCGTAGTAATTTACTATATTACGTGAACATAAATGGAGTTATTGTCAAGTACGACAATATCGTTTTATTGATTCAAGAATGTGTTTGGCTTTATCTTCGTTTATATATAAATAAGGTCCACCTATTGGAATAACGCCAAAAAAGCGTTTAGCAATTCCATAGTAAACAACTTTTTTATCTTGAATAATTCCTACAGTCCACTCGTAATCTATTGAACAAATTATTGGCTTTTTATTTCTTCGAAAATTCAAAGACCAACTATATTTAGGTTGTGAGTTAATATCAGCATAACTATTGCCCCATACCACAAACCTAACATTCGCATTACGGTTCTGTCTTCTTGTATCTACCAAAGTCTTAACCATGGATACTTCGTCAGTTTCTTTCTCCTCTTTCTTTTTAACAAACCCCAAGGATTTACCTAATTTATACGACTCATTACATACATGATACAATTCTGCAACCAAACACCCTCGCTTTTTATAATATTCGATTGCGCTTTCATGCAGGTATGTAGCTAAACCCATTCTTAAAAAATCAGGTTTAACACATACCGCATCAAAGATTATTCTTATACTTTCCTCACTTGGTGGCATGAATGTTAAAAAAGCAACGGCTTTGCCTTTATATCTAAGCACAAAGACCTTCTGCTCCTTGAAAGCTTCATGTATAAAACCGTACAAATTATGATAAAGGCCATAACCCTTAAATTCTTTATGATTTTCAAAAGCATCCTTCAGCCACTCTGAAATGTCTTTAAAATCATCCATTGTCGCCTTCTTTATTAAATGAAAGTGACTTAGCGGTGTCTTTTTTATTTGTTTATTCATATTATATTAAGTTTTGGTAGACAATGATTTGCCTAATTGAAAAATGCTATATAATAAGCATCGTAAAGACAATAACCAATATTGATACAGTCGCAAATATTGCTACAAGTGCAGAACATCCACTATGGGACTTTTGAGGTTTTCCGCTATCATCAAGGTAGGTTGTTTCTTGATCACCAAATTTATATCTGCGAGTATCAAATGACCAACTTAGTAATACTGATATTCCACAGTCTTCTAACTCAGCTTTTTTTGTTGTGAATTTCTTATAATCCACAACGGCATTATTTGCAAGTCGTGTTCTTACATCTTCAAATAATTTATAGGCGTACTCCCTTTCATCTTCAAAGAATTTGATTAGAACAGCTTTTCCTTTTATATCAATACACGAAGTTTTTGTATCTATGTGTGGAACAAGCATAAAAATACAGAAGATTCGATGTCCTTCTGTGAATTCTTTTATTTCATCATCAAATTCAAAACTATCAGGACATCCTACAAGAGTGTTATCATCTCTATATATACCATATTGATTTAGACTTTCTATATGCACAACATCTACATATCCACTAAACACTCCTGCTTGCCATTTCTTCCTGTCGAAATACCAATCTGCATTCTCAATTTTTACCGTGAGGGTATCATATGGTTTCTTTCCTGTTTTGTCACATTGCTTAAACTTATAGTAATCGTCATATCTAAAAACCGTATTGCCCCAATCTTTGTTATCGTCTATAACATCATCATTTGATTGTATATTCCCATGCGAAGACAATTCATTTTCAAAATGCGAAATTTCAATCAACGCATCATGACCAACTTCTTCCGTAACTCTATTAATTGTTTCTGTTGCATATTCTATATCATTCTCGAAAAACTTAAGGATTGTAGCGTATGCTTGGTTTCGAATCTTACCTTCCTTAGAAAAGAATGGTGTTATTGCAATTACACAATCCAATTCTCTTCCTTTAGTAAATTTGCCTACATAATCTTGCAACTCTTTTTGGACATATCCCAAAAGTGTCCCATCAGATTTATAAAAACCTATAGCATTGGGGTCATATGTATTGTTTGTGTCAGGTTTTATATAGCCTGTAAAAATTCCCCAAGAACTTGCTTCTTGTTGGGTATGAAAATTTATACCAGAAACCTTAATCCTTTAAGTGTCCTTATCTATAGTTCCCCGTTTTTCATTGACAGGAAGCCAATGTTCAAATATGTTAAATTTTATATCGTTCATTTATATACTATTTCTTATTACTAGTGTCCCGTTAAAACGAGACGATATTTATTTATAATCAATTAGTTATTCGCTTAAAATCGTTTAATTACATATATGAGTAACTATTGATAGAGCGATTCTATTGTTACCTTTTTTTCCATATTACATACAAGCATAACTATCCCCTTAACCGTGCTGCGGTACTTGTAACCACCCTTAACTTCCATGTCACATACAAGCAGTATGATAAATTAAACGTAGAAACAAGACTTGTAACTACCCTTCATTTCCATGTCACATACAAGCTTGGAGGTAATCAACAAGTTCAACGAGTGCTTGTAACTACCCTTCATTTCCATGTCACATACAAGCTTCGACAATGGTGGCATTAAAACGGACACCTTGTAACTACCCTTCATTTCCATGTCACATACAAGTTCGACAATGGTGGCATAAAAACCGATACCTTGTAACTACCCTTCATTTCCATGTCACATACAAGGTATAAGAGGTATGTAATTGTGAAACAGAGAAAAGGATAGAATGTATTTACTTTAAAAGAGTTTCTGATATCGTTCGAAAAGATTCTTACAAATATTTTCTACATGATCTCATTCTGCTTTCTTTCAATACATCTTTGTTTTAGCAATGACAATAAATGTCAATTAACGCTAATGTTGGCTTACAAATCCATTATTTCTTTATACAGAAAGGAGATAACGCTCCATTAAACAAAACTCATTGTATGATGCTTTCATTCTTACTATGTCAAAGAACTCTTTTGATTTTGTGACTTTCTTCTTTTTAGTAGAAGTATCATTAACTATAGCATTCTTTATATTGAACGCAGCAAGTGTGTCGCGATTATGTTGAATACCATCAGAAGTAACAATTCTTCTTTCTGATATTTTATGTTCTGTAAAACTCTCATTAGTAAAGTCAAACTGTGTACATGCATACGATGAAGGTACATCATAGTATTTGCCTTTAGGATAATAAAGCAATTTGTTTTTCAATATTACCAAGAACTCCGAAGGTGCCCTGTTCTTTATTGACTTACCATATCGCTTTTTAGACCTTATCCTTCCTGACTTTGTCATACTTGTAGCTTTTGCCCTTGCCTGCATAGACTTATATGAATTTGCTTCAACCTTGAAAGTATCACCATATTCAAGTAAAGTATTGGCAAGCTCATTATGCGCAATCTTTCGTTTGGCAGCTAATTTACGCTGAGCATCAGCCAACTGCTTTCTTGTTTCGTTGTAAACTTTTGAAAAACATGTTTGGCGCTGACCTTTAATAATTGTGCCATCCTCTTTATACATGTGAGGATTAGTAGCTCTGCGACTTCTATCAAGTTTCCTTTTTAATCGAGCTGTTTTTCTCTCATCCTCTTCTATATTAGGTGCAAGTTTTGCTATTTCTACCTTATTGTCACCAACTATGGCAATTTTGATCGGACCAGAATCTATGCCTACTATTCCAGTTCCAATATTCCTTCCCTTATGATAAGGAACTCCGTCAAAAGTAAACTGGACATAATACTTGTATTTGCCTCTTATCAATTTTCGTACTATTCCAATTCTACATATTCTTTGAGACAACGCAAATAATTCATAATCACTTTTCTTATTTACCACAAATGGTATTGTACATATTATCTTCTTTGTACATGTAGATTTTATACTTATTGTGAAAGTACTGAGGTCATAATCAAAACCACAAAACCTTTCTTTCTTATTTCTACTACAGAATATATTTACGACCTTGTCGGTTTTAACAAAATCTCCCTTTCCAAAGAGTTTCTTATCCCAAGCACTCCAAGCGCATTGTGAAAGGTATTGCAAAAACATAGAGTTTAATCCACATTGATATAAAGCCCCCTTTGTATCTGCTTTAAAAAATGCATCCAAACCATATTGTGAGAATCCATTTTCCTTCATATAGTTTTTAAAGGCAACAACACCTTTCCCTTTCGCTTCCTTGTATGCCTTAGAATGCGAAAGGTAAATATAACGACGAACAAGTTTTCTTTGTCTGTCATTATAGAAAGTTGTAAGCATTCTCATCATCTTGTCAATCCTATCCTCCTGCCATTTCTCGGTACGAAGTTGAAATGTAACGACGAATGCCTTTTGATTTTCTTTGTGTGCCATATGCGTTCGTTATAAAATTTGTTGCAAATATAACGATTATATTTCAAATAGCCAAATATCCATTTTTCAAGAGGCTTTCATAAGGGAATAAGAAACTATTGGTGAGAATTAGATTATAATCAAACAAATTAATGGTTTAGTAATAATATTATTTGTTTTCGCAACAAAAAATAAAACTATACATTTATTCTTATTAATAGAAAAGTATTATATACATTTGCAAGGAGAATTTAAAACTTTACGTTTTATTAACCTTAAATTAACAATACGAGACACTTTTCTTCATATATAGGCTCTATATACAAAATCAATATTCCTATAATTCAATCATTATCTCTTAGACATGAAAGAGAAAACTCCGAATAAATATGTATCTTTGCACCCATGATTCGCCTAACATAAACCAAGAACGTATGACTTCACTTCAAGAAAGACTGTTCGCCATGCAGGATAAGCAGTATGCTGCT
>OHAY01002638.1_pt1 | contig 13833 bp, 11 predicted proteins | sample 1577191 | NCBI WGS metagenome assembly OHAY01 (sample SAMEA3541504, study PRJEB24748) | human gut metagenome | biome: human gut; feature: human-associated habitat; material: faeces | place: China | collected 2012 | reverse complement strand
CTGCATCCTCGCTGACGTCGCTTACCAGCTCAAATACCGGCATATCATCGCCGAAGATCATGCGTGCATTGTGGAATGCGGTGGTGTGAGCCTTGCCCATCCAGCCGGCGCCGATCAGACCGATTTTAATTTCCTTGCTCATAAGTATCTTCTCCTTTTGAACGATTGGAAGGTTTCTTGCCTTTCTGTTGTGCCTATGGTATCATAAGAAACGAAAGCTGTCACGTGTAATGCGTGCACAAAATATGCAATTTTTGCTCTGAAATTAGGGGTGCTGTTATGGACATTCGTCAGCAGGGTGTTATTCGATTTGAACCCGGTATCATAGAAAAAGAAGGGATCTATTTTCATACTGCTTCGGCTTTTGCGCAGCAGCACCTGTTTTATGGTCTCTGGGGTGCACGTTATCTTTGCAGTGCGCCGTACAGCGTGCGCAGAAAACATTTGAACGCATTTTTGATGTTTTACATTCATTCGGGTGAAATGCAGTTCACATATCGGGATCAGACATTCACAGCAAGCGCCGATGATATCGTGCTCATCGACTGCAATTTTCCGCACAACTACTATACAAAGAGAGAGGCGCAGTTCAGCTGGTTTCATTTTCACGGCAATGCCTCACAGGCGTACTGCGATCTTCTGTGGAAGAACAACGGTGCGCTGTTCAGCAAGCAGTATGGCTTGGAGAAGGACTTTCAAAAGATCATGCAGATGCTGCCACTTGATGCCAATGCAGACGATCGCATGTCGGTCGTCATTCACCATATACTTTCCTCGCTGAATACCCAAGGGCACGCGGCACACAACGTTTCGCCGCAGATTCAGGCGGCAAAGGACTGGATGGAAGAGCATTTTCATGAAAATATTCAAATCGAGGAAGTTGCTGCGCAGGTATCGCTTAGCCGGTTCTACTTTTCTCGCCGATTTCGCGAGGAAACCGGTTTATCGCCGCATGAGTATCTGCTCAATCTGCGGCTATCCTATGCAAAACTACAGCTTTCAGAATCGGATGACAGCATAGAAGAGATTGCTTATGACTGTGCGTTTTGCTCTGCTTCTAATCTGATTCGTGCATTTAAGAAAAGTACCGGTCTTACACCGTATCAGTTTCGGAAAACTGTATTCATTACAACGCATTGACAGAATAATATGAGAAAAGCATAGCTTGAACCATGTTTTTTCTGTGTTTCCGCCACTTTTGGACATATATTATAGATGTAGAAGCTCCTGGGATATTCTCAGGAGCTTACTTTTTGTCAAAAAGGAGGAAGCGAAAATGTTCGACAATCAAAAATTCCTGACGCGCGGCGTGATGGCTGAAATCCCCTCATGGCTGACCAACCTGATGTGGCACATGGTCTTGACAATGGAGGTCGAGGAAAAAGACTATCTGCAAGTGTTCACCTTAACCAAAACCGCAACCGGTCAGCACATTGTCCACGAGCAGGAGCAACAGCCGTATAGCTATGAACTCGATGTACCGTGTGACGATGCCGTAGATGCGAAGGTGTTCGTCATCGACGATTTAACGCATTCCACTATGCTGCTTGCCGAAGAGTATTGATATTAACCAAACGAAATGGAGGACTAACCAATGAGTGAAACAAGAATTTGTGCAAATTGCGGTGCGGAGCATCCGATCGACGAAATGTTCCAAGTGGAAAATGACTGGCTCTGCGAGGACTGCGCCGACCGCCTGACCGTAATCTGCGACCACTGTGCTGAGCGGGTCTACGAGGAAAACGCCGTCGAGGATGACACGCACACGCTTTGCGACCACTGCTTTGATGAATACTACGTCCGCTGCGAGGACTGCAACCGCATTATTCACCGTGACCGCGCCTATTGGGACAATGACGACAACGCCTACTGCGCATCCTGCTGGGATGAGCACTGCGAGGTCATCCACGAATACAGCTACACACCAGACCTTGTTTTCCACGGCAAAGGTCTGCGTCATTTCGGCGTAGAGCTTGAAATCGACGACGGCGGTACAGTCAACAGCAATGCGCAGAAGCTCCTTGACATCGCGAACGCCAATGCCGAAAACCTGTACATCAAGACGGACGGTAGCCTGGATGAAGGCTTGGAGCTTGTCACTCATCCGATGACGCTTGAGTACCATTTGACCGAAATGCCGTGGGCGGCGGTTCTCCGCAAAGCACAGGGAATGAACTACCTCAGCCACGCCGCCGGGACCTGTGGCCTGCATGTACATATTTCCCGTTTGGCATTCGGCTGTACTTATGAACAGCAGGAAGCTGCGATTGCCCGCCTGCTGTACTTCGTCGAGAAATTCTGGGCGGAACTGCTGCGATTCAGCCGCCGCACACAGTCCCAGATGAATCGCTGGGCGGCGCGGTACGGCATTCGCCTGACGCCGTCCGAACAGATGAACCACGCAAAAAATTCCTGCGCCGGACGTTACACGGCGGTCAATCTCACGAACGCGGATACCGTTGAAATCCGGATGTTCCGCGGCACGCTCAAACTGAATACTCTCAAAGCCACCTTGCAGATGGTAAATCATCTGGTTGAGGTGGCTGTTTCTCTGTCCGACAGTCAGGTGCAGGACATGAGCTGGTTTGATTTTCTGGACAACATCACCGAGCCGGAACTTATTCAGTATTTGAAAGAGCGTCGCTTGTATGTCAACGAACCTGTAAACGCTTCGGAGGAGGAGTAATATGTGCAGTTTATTCGGTTTAATCGATTTTAAGGAGTGCCTGAGCACCCATACGAAAAACAAAATTTTGAATACTCTGGCAAGCGAATGTCAGGTGCGCGGCACAGACGCGACAGGCATCGCCTATAACTTTAACGACCGCTTGCGAATTTACAAGCGTCCCCTTCCCGCTCGGAAAATGAAGATTCACATTCCGCATGACGTGAACGTTGTCATGGGGCACACTCGTATGACTACACAGGGCAACGCGCAGTTTAACCAGAATAACCACCCGTTTCTTGGTCACGTTGACGGAAACAGCTTTGCTCTCGCTCACAACGGCGTTCTCTGGAATGACAAGGAGCTTCGCATGGAAGAAAATCTGCCGATGACGAGTGTTGAAACGGATAGCTATGTTGCCGTTCAGCTCCTTGAACAGCAGAAAGCCCTCGACTTTGACAGCCTGAAAGCCATGGCTGAAAAGGTCGAGGGCTCTTTCGTCTTTACGGTACTCGATAAAGATAACTCCATCTGGTTCGTCATCGGGGACAATCCGCTTTGCATCATGTTCTATGATGGCTTTCTGATTTACGCCTCGACGCAGGAAATCCTCTGCAAGGCAATCAAAAAGTTGCGTCTGAAAGCGCCCACCGATATTCTGGAGCCAAAGGAGGGCGAGATATTGAAAATTGATCGCAGTGGCCGTATCACTACCGGGGCATTCGCACCGAGAACCAGCTATGAGCATTGGTGGCGGCGTTATTCTCCATATTACCGTGACTACTGCGTAGATACGCCTCCGAACTATGACGACTTATTCAGTGTTGCAAAAGCCTTCGGTGTTTCGACTGAAGAAGTACAGGCACTGCTCGACTATGGCTGCTCCGAGGAAGAAATCGAAGAAATGCTGTACGACCCTACCCTGCTCCACGAGATGACCGGCGAATTGTTATACGCATATTGATTGAAGGGAGGCGATACGCATGATTGCACTCGGCCCAATCTTCCAAGCTATCGGCGCAGTGGTTGACCTCATCATCGAGGCCGTCGAGAACTTTTCAGATGACTGAAACGAGGTGAAAGTTTGAACCCAGGCAAAATCATTCTCGGCGTGCTGACTGTTATCGGCCTGCTCGCCGACATCATTGACGATGATTGAACACAAAAATGCCGACTCATCAAGAGCCGGTATTTTTTGAGCATGTCAATAGAGTATACCCATCTGAAACAACGAAAACTTATGTCAACAGGGTCGTTTTCGGACTTTTGAAATATGTCAAAACGTGCGGTGACCCTATTGCAATGAATGGAGGAACAGATTTGAAGATTGGATACATCCGCGTCAGCACCGAGGAACAGAACACTGCGCGTCAGGAAGTCCTGCTGCGTGAACTTGGTGTTGACGAGGTTTTCATCGAAAAGGCAAGCGGCAAAAACGCCGACCGCCCAGAGCTTACCCGCATGATGGAATACGTCCGGCGCGGTGACACGGTTATCGTAGAATCCATCAGCCGGTTCGCACGAAACACGCGCGACCTGCTTGATCTCGTGGAACGACTGACCGAAAAACATGTAGAGTTCGTCAGCCGCAAAGAGGCCATCGACACGACCACGCCCACCGGCAAATTCATGCTGACCGTGTTCGCGGCAGTGGCAGAACTCGAACGCGAGTACATCCTCCAACGTCAGCGCGAAGGTATCGCCATCGCCCAAAAACAGGGCAAGTACACCGGCCGTAAGCCAATGCCCCTGCCAGACAACTTCGAACAGGTGGTTTCCCGATGGCGTGCCGGGGAAATCACCGCCGCGGAAGCCATGCGGCAGACCGGACTGAGGGCAAACACATTTTACCGAAGATGCAATCAACACTCATAAAATATTGGTGGGAGAGGTGGGAATTCTCACCTCTCCCACCAATTCAAGGATACTATATAAAATTTTGAATAAATTTTATCTACTTCGTCTCTTAGCTTGCTGATGAACTCCGGTTGATTATCAGGTTCATATCCCCACTCGCGACTAGGATCCGACCGCTCCAATAGCTGGCGAACAATATTCAATGCTTGATAAATATATTCATCACTGCGATATACTTTTAAGTTCTTTTTAAAAATCTTATATCTTCTGCTGCGTTATCCTTTTTCGAATAAACTATGCTGGGGAACTGATCGAACGGTGGCGAAAGTAACTTCATGTACAGAAGCTGCTTTTTATCCGATCCCAGTCCCTCCAGCCGCGTAGGATTATCCAGGATCGACAATAGCGTATATAAGAACTGGTAGGATGCGCGCGAGCTGTTACAAGAGTTTTCCACGAAATTCTCAAGAGATTACATATGCCGTTTTGCATGCATTTTTATAATTTTATCTGACAAAAATGCATACGAAGGATCGAAAAAATCGTCAGTAAACAACTTATTTGACATAACTGTCATTTTATCACCTGCTTCTTGAAATTAATAAACGTTGTGGAAAATCCGTGCTAATTACGTTATTTTCACGAGGATTTGCACAGGACTTTCCACAGAAAATGCCTTACAATAGTTCTTGTCAAGACAAAGACTTAACGAATGGCGTTTAATCTTTCGCTGAGATTCATGATAGCCACATGGATCTCCTGCATAGGAGGATCTTACCATGATTCAAGATTTTAATTTCCCGACCGAATCCACCCCCGACACCGAAAGCGCTGAGGACTTCCTCGCCGCACCTACCTCTTTCGGTCCCTCCTTCCCATCTGAATTCCCCTTCGAGGACGAGCCTCGCAAGGGCAAGAAGAAGGGCAAGAAAGGCAAAAAGGCTTGCAAGAAGGCAGCCAAGCGTGCACGCAAGCGCGCGACGGAGCGCCAGATTGCCCTCGCAAACTACCGTTGCGGCTATCTGGCCGCCGAGAACGACATGCTGCGCAAAATGATTGCCCTGTCGGTGGGCGTCAAGCGTGGCACCTTCAATGACAGACTGGCCGAGAATGGCCTCAAGCTGCTGCCGGGAGGCAAACGTTGATGAATTTCATGATTGCAGACAACAATTTGGTGAATGACGGCAACGCCATTACCAATTTTATCCCGCGAATCCGCGGACTGTATTCTGCTAACCCCGAGGAGCCACTCCGGCTGCTCCTCGAGGTGACGCGGGAAGGCGCACCGCCGCAGACTATTGTCTGGCCTGCAGAACAGCTGGACCGGTTGAACCTTGAAAAGTTAATACCGGGCTGTATTTCGCGCGATGTAAGAGGTCGGAGCACTAGAAATCTCATGGCAACCTACCTGCGGATGCAGCTGTCACAATGCGACCTTTCGCGCGGTCAATACTTTGAACAGACCGGCTGGCAGCAGATTGACGGGCAGCATCGTTACCTTCCCAATCTGGCACCAGAAAATCGACTGGCAGAACCGCCTGAAGGCGGTGCGCCGCCTTATCTGATTGCCGAGGGAGTCTCAAACTACCATCTGTCTGTCGATCCAACGATATCAGCAGAAACCGCCGTCGAACAGCTGCTCAGGACGTTTATGTCGAATCTCCAGGTATATTTACCGGTGTGGGGATATTCTCTGTTCTCGGTCTGCCGCTCGTTCTTACAGGACAGCGGCCTGCCGACGGCTTGTATTCTCTATATGATAGCAACGCAAGGTTTCGGCAAGACGGCAACAGCAAAGGCGCTTTGCCAACTATTCGATGACTCGAACGGGTGTATTACCGATGTCTACGACGCTGGCAGCACGATATCTGCTATGGAACGTGCGTTGATGACCACACGTGACCGTTCGGTGTTGCTGGACGACATCTACATCGGTACTAATAAGGCAAAACAGCGTGAGCGTCTTGCAAGTGCGGCCGCATTACTGCGATTCGCAGCGAATGAGACTCAGCGCACCAAAACCCAAGGCTCCAAGAATGTTTCTGTCAGTTGTGCTGCCGGACTGGTTGTCACGGGTGAAATCCCCATGGAGGCATCCTCGGACGTAACCCGGTGCATTATCGTGTGTATTCGTAAGAAGTTAGGCGGTTCAGGGAATCCAGTTGATTTGGCGGCAGTTCGTCATACCGCGGCTACGGCAATGCAGGGATTTCTTGCATGGTTTGGCGAGCGCTATGAGGAATTCTGCTCTTGCATTAAGAGCGAGATGGAGGTGCAGCTCGCCGCCGTGAAAAGCGCACTGCACGAGCGCGTAAAGAAGTCGTTGTTCGAATTATACTGGCTGCTCTGCCGGTTTTCTGACTACGCCGAAGCGGTCGGTGCAATCTCAGCAATCGCCAAAGAACAGCTTGTCCATGCAACCGAGCAGGCATTGACTGAAGTCTGGCACAACATCGCTGAGGAGCTGCGCCGTATCGAAAACCGTCCGAAAACCATTCGGGCGGCGATCATAAGCGGAGTGGAACAGCAGGCATTCGGCTACTTTACGCACAAGGGCTGCATTTGTGTTAAGCTTTCTGTGCTGACCGTTGCAACGCTTGCGGCGTATCTGCACACGACCCGTCAGAATATCTGCAAGATGCTGATCGCCGGAGAAATCCGCTCCGTCAAGGTTGGCCGCTCGTACCGCGTACCCAAGGTATTCCTGCAGGAGTTTTTGAAGGGTTCCTCGCAGCAGCCGGCCTGATCGACCGGGGTCCCCACCATGATCGAACATATTTCCGCAACAATTCGTGCAAAGGGCAGGATGTGGCACACCGTCCTGTCCTATGTGGAGGACGGAAAACGGATTGAAAAGTGGAAGACTACCGGCCTTCCGCTAGCAAACAACAAGCGTCGGGCACAGGAGATTGCAAATGAGCGTGCCTGTAAGTTCCGCAAGCTGGCTGAGGAGAAGAACCGCATGGAGGACTGGGGCCTCGACACCTCAGTGCCGGACATGCTGTTCTCCGACCTGATGCAGCAGTGGAAACTCCGCAAGGCACCGGCTATCTCCAAGTCTACGCTTGAGGGGTACGAGCACATTCTGCACTACGCAGACCCGTTCTTCCGCTCGCGAAATATCACCGTACAGCAGGTTACACCTGCGCTCATTCAGCGTTATCTCGATTCCCTTCAGGAGGGGCGCACCAAGCCCCTCTCCGGGAATACGATCAAAAAGCACATCGTGCTGCTGAAAAGCGTGTTCAACGAGTCCATCAAGGACGGCACTCTGGTGTATAATCCGGTACGCCGCATTGCTCCGCCTAAAATCGTTCCGTATCAGGCGCAAACCTATTCGGCAAGCGAGCTGAACGAGCTGTTTGAGGCACTCCAAGGTTCCTCTATCGAGGATATTGTTCGCGTAACGGCGTTTTACGGATTGCGCCGCAGCGAGGTATGCGGACTGCGCTGGCAAGATGTTGATTTTGAGCAGAACACGATCTATATTCGTCATAAAGTGCTCGAAACCCGTATCAACGACCAAAGCGAAGTCATGCAGACAAACGAACTGAAAACCGAATCCAGCCGACGTGCATTCGCACTTGTGCCGACCATTCGAGAGCTGCTGCTCAAGCGTCGGCAATGGACGGAGGAAAACCGCAGGCTCTGGGGCGATTGCTACGACCATACCTACGATGAATACATCTTTACACTGGCAGACGGCAGTTTGCTCACTCCCGAACGGGTCAGCGATCGTTTTCGCGGCTTTATCGAGCGGCACGGTTTCAAGAAAATCCGTTTTCACGATCTGCGCCACTCCTGTGCAACGCTGCTGCTGCATGAGGGCTATACCCTGCAGGAAATTCAAGTGTATCTCGGTCACGCGACCTTTCAGACGACACTGCGTTATGCGCATCTGGATGCTGCCTCGAAAATCGCGGCATCGAACTGCATGGAGCATCTGCTTGGAAATGGTAAAAATAATGCGAACCAGCAGGATACACTGCCAGACAGAAAACGCTCGAGTTCTTAATGACTCGAGCGTTCGTTCCATAAAATGTTATCGGTTGATGCTGCAAAATTTGACCGATTGTAATTGTAAAATATGACCGATTAGCATATAATAATAGCAAGATGTTGAGGTGAGTCAAATGAACCATTTAAACTATAAACCCCGCATTATCGATGCAAAAGTAGAGGAATATCTATCCGCTTTCGGTGCTGTCTGCATTGAGGGACCGAAATGGTGCGGCAAGACCTGGACTTCTGCGCAGCACAGCAAAAGCGAAATCTATATCGGCGATCCGGCTAACAACTTTCAAAACCGCCAGCTGGCAGAATTGTCTCCCGAACTGGTGCTAACCGGCGAGGCTCCGCGCTTGATCGACGAATGGCAGGAGGTTCCGCCGCTCTGGGACGCGGTGCGCTACAAGGTAGATCAGACCGCTGAAAAGGGCCAGTTTATTCTGACCGGCTCTGCCACCCCTAACCACAAGGGTGTCCTGCACAGCGGTGCAGGCCGCATTGCCAAGCTGCGTATGCGTCCAATGTCGCTCTACGAGTCGGGCGACTCCAGCGGACAGGTTTCGCTGGAAAAGCTGTGTCATGGCGAAGTCACTACGGCCATGACCGGCGAAGTAGATCTTACCAAGCTGATTGAACTGATTATCCGCGGTGGCTGGCCGGGCAGTCTGGGCTTGCCGCTCAAACAGGCTATGCTGCTGCCTGCCGAGTATCTGAATGCGGTCATTGACGATGATGTGTACCGTATCGACGGTATCAGGCGAGATACGCAGAAAATGCGCCTTCTGCTCCGCTCCCTGGCTCGAAATGAGAGCACAACCGTCACAAATCGAACGTTAATGCGCGATATCAAGGCGGTTGATGATGAGGATATTGACGGCGACACGGTATCCGCCTATCTGGATATTTTCAAGCGGCTGTTCATCACGGACAATCAGCCGCCGTTCGCTGCCGGTATCCGCTCCTCTGTTCGGATAAAGCAGGCGGAAAAGCGGCATTTCTCCGATCCGTCACTGGCGTGTGCCTTGCTCCGCGCAACGCCTGCCGGTTTGATTGGTGATCTGGAAACGCTTGGATTTCTATTTGAGGCACTGTGCGAGCGCGATCTGCGTATCTATGCGGAGTCGTTTGACGCGAACCTGTATCACTATCAGGATTACCAAAATCAAGAGATCGATGCGGTAATTGAGCTGGCAGACGGTCAGTGGTGCGCTTTTGAGATCAAGCTCGGTGCAAATCAGATCGATACCGCCGCAGAAAATCTGCTTAAGATCAAGCGTCAGATTGAAGAAGATCCTCGCGGCAAGCCGCCTGCGGTGCTCTGCGTTCTGTGCGGTATGTCGAATGCCGCCTATCGGCGCGCCGATGGTGTTTTTGTTGTTCCAATCACGGCGCTGAAACCTTAACTAACCTCTCGAATAAGCACAAAATAAGCACCATTTTGGGTGCAAGCCTGCGAGAAATCTGCGAGAAGTCGGTCAAACCGACTGATTTCACAGTTATTCCCTATTTTCAAACATCTCTGAAAAGTTCAGAAAAATACCGATAATACAGCAAAAGCTCCTGCAATCCATAAAAAGATTACAGGAGCTTTCTGGTGCCGCCAGCCGGAATCGAACCGGCACGGTTTTAACACCGGGGGATTTTAAGTCCCCTGCGTCTACCAGTTCCGCCATGGCGGCGTGTACTTATTATAACAGAACGGGCACGGTCTGTCAAACCGTGCCCGCTGCAAAAAACGATTTCACGCGGCGCCGCACGAGCTCCGCAAAGTGCCGGAGCTTTTCCTGTGCGGTGCTGTCTTAATTTTTATTGAATACGGATTTATCGAGCGCGCCGTCCTGATGTGCAACGATCGTGGTGCAGACCGCGTCGCCGGTAATGTTGACCGCAGTTCGCGCCATATCAAGAATACGGTCGATACCCATGATCAGGCCGATGCCGGCAACCGGCAGACCGACCGAATCGAATACCATCGCGAGCGTGATCAGGCCGACAGACGGAACGCCTGCGGTGCCGATGGAGGCGAGAGTCGCCGTCGCGATAACGGTCAGATAATCCGCCGGGGTCAGCGTAATGCCGAACGCCTGCGCGACGAATACGACTGCAACGCCCTGCATGATGGACGTACCGTCCATATTGATGGTCGCGCCGAGCGGAATGGTAAAGGACGAAATACGGCGGTTAACGCCGATCTTTTCCTCCAGCGTGTCGATATTCATCGGGATCGTCGCATTGGAAGTAGCCGTCGAGAAGGCGAAGCCCATAACCGGAGCAAACTTCTTGAGGAAGCGCAGCGGATTGAGGCGCGTAAACAGCGCAAGCAGAATCTGGTATACGCCGCAGCACTGGATGAACAGCGCGAGCAGAACCGCGCCCATATACTTGAACATCGGGACCATCGCGGAGAAGCCGAGACCGGCGAACGTCTTTGCGATCAGGCAGAATACACCGATCGGCGCCAGACGCATGACCATCATGGTCATCTCCATCATGATGTCGTTGCCCTGCTGGAAGAAGTTTGTGACGAGCTGGGTCTTATCCTGCAGTTTCGCAAGGATGATGCCGACGATGAGCGCGAACACGATGACCTGAAGCATTTCGCCGTTCGCAAGCGCACCGATCGGGTTCTTCGGGATTATATTGAGGATGGTCTCCGCGAAGCTGACCGACTGGCCGCCCTCGATGCCGGTCTCGACCTGCTGCACCTGCGACATATCCAGACCGATGCCCGGCCTGATGAGCAGGCCAATGCCGAGAGCGACCGCGACTGCCATCATGGTCGTCAGGATATAGAAGCCGATGATCTTGATGCCGACCTTGCCGAGGGTCTTGCTGTCGCCGATGGCGGTCGCGCCGCAGATCAGCGAGCAGAATACCAGCGGTACGACAAGCATCTGCATCAGGCGGATAAAGCCCTGACCGACGACATAGAAAATACCGTTTATCAATACATTCTGCACAAATTCCACGTCAGACGCGGCGACATGCAGCACAATACCCAGAATGGCGCCCACAATCAGCGCAATAAAGATCTGCGTTGTCAGACCGATTTTCTTTTTCTCTTTCGCTCCGCTCACTTGTGCGCACCTCCCTTTTTCGTGCTGAAATAGTCCGCAAGCGCGGTCTTCCAGTCCGGCATCTGATACAGACCGGTGATGCGCAGCATCATGTTGTCGAGCAGCGTAAAGCGCGGACGCAGCTCGGTGTTCTCCGCCGCGGAGATGACCGGGATATGATCCATGCCGTTCAGGCGCAGGATTTCGCGCGCCCACTCCGCGCGCGAGCACGAGCCGTCGCAGGAGGCATGATACAGGCCGAACTCACGGGTGTGCATCAGACACTCGATAAAGCCTGCCAGCGCGTCCGCAGAAGTCGGAGAGGAGATCTCGTCCTCCGGCAGCACGACCTTGCCGTCCTTTTTCGCGTTGTCGAGCACGCGGTCGACAAAATCATACGAACCGACGCCGTACAGCCACGAGGAGCGCACGATAACGTGCTTGTCGGTCAGCTCACGAACGAGCTTCTCGCCGGCATACTTGCTCTTGCCGTACATGGTGGTCGGATGCGCGTCGTCGAACTCGCACAGCGCCGCGTCATCGTCGCCGCCGAATACGTCATCGGTCGAAATCTGAATGAGCTTCGCATCGATACGGCGCGCTGCGACCGCAAGGTTTCTCGCACCAATGGCGTTGATCTTGTACGCTTCCTCAGGCTTTTCCTCGCAGGCGCGCACATCGGTCAGACCGGCGCAGTTGATGATAACGTCCGGGTGGTTGAGGTCGGCAAAGCGGCCGGCCTCGCGTGCGTCCTCGATCGGGACGTCGCGGTCGCTCGTGACGAGCTTATAGTCGGTGTTGCCGCTGAACCGGTGATAAAGCGCAGAACCGAGCCGTCCGCCCGCACCCGCGATCCATACTCGCGTGATACTCATAGTGCATCTCTCACTCTCATAGTTTTGTAATATCGCTGCTTTCCGCACGCCGTATGTTCGCATATATCAGCAATATTTTATTTGATTATAGCACAATAAGAATGAAATTCCAACATCCACAATAAAAAATACATTGCTCTGCCGATAAAGTTTTGTCTCACGAGGCAAACGCAGCCGCGCGGCAGCGCGCATGGAATAGCGTTTGCTGCGCAAACGCAAGAAAACCGAGGACATGCGCCTCGGTTTTCTTACTTTAAGAGGGAGAAAGTTTCCGCATGGGAACTTTCGGACGACTCGTGTTCTGCGAAGTCAGAACACAGCTTGTCGGCGAAACGTCAGTTTCGCGACAGACTCTTACATCATGTCGAGCAGCTTGTAGCAGCGCGCCTTGGTATAGCTCTGCTTGAAGCTGTACGACGCGAGCTGCTTCTGCGTGCTGTCCTCGGTCGCACTCGCGGCATTTTCCGCGCCGCTGTCGCGCTCCGCGACCCACTTCTTGTAGTTTTCCTCTTCGGACGCATACCGGTCTGCGTTGAGCACGCCCGCCAGATAATCATACATTTCGCTCAGCAGCTCATCCCACTGCTCGAACGAGCTTGCCGTCATGGCCAGCTCATCCTCTGCGTTCGCCGCCGAGGAGATCTTGAGATCGTCGCTCTCCAGCTCGTCCATCTCGCTCGAGAACGCCTGCTTGCGCTCGGATTTCTTCTGCTCGTTCTCCTCCTGCTGCTGTGCGCTGTCTTTTGCGGACTGGAGCTTGTTCTTCATGTCCTCGACCTGCTTCCTCTGCTCGTCGGTCAGCGAGGAGTCCTGCTCGAGCGAATCGAGCTTGCCGGAGGCCGCATCCAGCTTGTCATCCTCCAGATAGCCCTGCGCCTCCTCCAGATCGGAAGCAAAAGCGCTGTCCGACTGTGCGCTCTGCGCCTTGCTGAGCAGATCCTCGATGGACTTGTACATGGTAGAGTCCTTATCGGTCACGCGGTCGCGCAGCTGCTTGAGCGCCGCGATGGCCTCGGTGTACTGCTCGCTGTCTACATAATCCTCCGCATTCTGATAGTCGCGGATGAGCTGCATCGCCGCATTGATCGCGGTCGGGTCCTTGGCCTCCTCCGCCGCCTTCTCGTAGTAGTCAAGCGCCTTGTCGAAGTCGCCGCGGTCCATATACTTCTCCGCAAGCGTCAGATTTTCGTCGTTTTTGTGATTGTTCATGAAGAACCACACGCCGCCGCCGATGAGCGCCGCGACGAGCAGCACGACGAGCGTCACGACCGCTGCCCGCCTGCCCCTGGACGGCTTGCGGTATACGCGGTCATCCGGGTCGGGACGGCCGCCGTAATAGGTCGTGCGCGGTGCGTCCTGCGTCGGACGGGGG
>OHAY01002633.1_pt1 | contig 13855 bp, 6 predicted proteins | sample 1577191 | NCBI WGS metagenome assembly OHAY01 (sample SAMEA3541504, study PRJEB24748) | human gut metagenome | biome: human gut; feature: human-associated habitat; material: faeces | place: China | collected 2012 | reverse complement strand
TGTTGGGGCCTTCAGGGGTCTCAATGGGGCACATACGGCCATAGTGGCTGTAGTGCACGTCTCGGACCTCCATGTTGGCGCGCTCGCGGCTCAGACCGCCGGGGCCCAGAGCGGACAGACGGCGCTTGTGGGTCAGTTCCGCCAGAGGGTTGGTCTGATCCATGAACTGGCTCAGGGGGCTGGAGCCGAAGAACTCCTTGATGGCGGCGGTAACGGGCCGGATGTTGATGAGGCTCTGGGGGGTGACGATGTCCAGGTCCTGGATGGTCATCCGCTCCCGGATGACCCGCTCCATGCGGCTAAAGCCGATGCGGAACTGGTTTTGCAGCAGCTCGCCCACGCAGCGCAGGCGGCGGTTGCCCAGATGGTCGATATCGTCCTTCTGCACCAGGCCGTGGGCCAGGACGTTCATATAGTTGATGGAGGTGAGGATGTCGTCCACGATGATGTGCTTGGGCACCAGGCGGTCCGCCTGCAGGCGGCACTGCTCGATAAGCTCCTCGCCCTGATACTGACTCAGCAGCTCCTGCAGCACGTCAAAGCGCACCCGCTCCTTGATGCCGCACGCCGTCTTGGGGTCAAAGTCCACATAGCGGCTCATGTCGCACATGCGGTTGGTGAAAATGCGGATGACCTCGCCGTTTTCCAGCCGGACCTTCACCATACCCACGCCGATGGCGTCCAGGGTGCGGCAGTCGCCGCCGGAGAGGACGTGGCCCTCCTCCAGCAGCAGCTCGCCGGTGGCGGGGTCGGCCACGGGCTCGGCCAGCTTCTGACCCTTGGCCTGGGCCCACAGGGTCAGCTTCTTGTTGAACTTATACCGGCCCACGGTGCTCAGGTCATACCGCCGGGGGTCGAAGAACAGGCCCTGCATCAGGTTCTCGGCGGAGTCCAGCGTGGGGGGCTCGCCGGGGCGCTGCTTGCGATAGATCTCCAGCATGGCCTCCTCATAGGACTTGCAGGTGTCCTTTTCCATGGTGGTCACGATGCGGGGATCGTCGCCGAAGCGGTCCAGAATCTCGCCGTCGGTCTTCAGACCCAGGGCCCGGATCAGGCAGGTGATGGGGAGCTTGCGGTTCTTGTCGATGCGGACCCAGAACACCTCGCTGCTGTCGGTCTCATACTCCAGCCAGGCGCCCCGGTAGGGGATCACGGTGGACGTCAGCAGGGGCAGGTCCGTTTTCAGGTCGATCTCCTTGCCGTAGTAGATGCCGGGGGAGCGGACGATCTGGCTGACCACCACGCGCTCGGCGCCGTTGATGACGAAGGTGCCGGAGTGGGTCATCAGGGGGAAATCGCCCATGAAGATCTCCTGCTCCTTGATCTCGCCGGTCTCCTTATTGTGCAGGCGCACGCTGACCTTCATGGGGGCGGCATACGTGGCGTCCCGGGCCTTGCACTCCTCCACGTCGTACTTGGGCTTCTCGTCCATGCTGTAGTCGATGAAGCTCAGCTCCAGGTTGCCGGCATAGTCGCCGATGGAGGCCACGTCGGCGAAAACCTCCCGCAGGCCGGTGTCCAGGAACCACTGATAGGATTTCTTCTGGATCTCCAGCAGGTTGGGCATCGCCATGACCTCTTCGTGTCTGGCAAAGTTCTTGCGCAGGGTCTTGCCATAATACTTGTCCTTGGCCATCTTCAATACTCACGCCTTTCTTTTCGCATTTTCTCCGTGCTTTTCCTTGGGAACCGCTCTCCCGGGATTTTGACACGCTCGGCCCGGTTGTTTGTTTTCGCCCGAGCCCACTTGTAATTTTGGGGGAAAGCTGGTATCATAACAGCAGATTGAAATGGGGCATCAGGCCCCATTTTCTCAATATAGCGTCTTATTGTACCACAGGCGTGGCCCCTTTGTCAACATAAAACCCCGCCGGGAGCCCGATTTTTTCGGACTCCCGGCGGGATTTTTCGCAGGCGCCGTATTTTTATGCTGCGCAAGGGATTTTTCGAAATTGCGGGCATTTCCCGCGCGATCCGTCGGACGGAGCCGCGGACGGTCCGCAAATGCGTAGCCTTGCAGCGCGCCGGAAAGCTCCATCCCCGGGTGTCTGGCCCGGGGCCGTTTTTTTGACCGGAGAATGCCGGAAAATTTGGAAAATATTTTGGCATTTTATGCCGTTACGTCATTGCATTAAAGTCCAAAAGCTGGTATAATATATAAATCGCGCTGAACTTTTATGCAGCGGCGGACAATATATTTTATAGGAGGAACGAGATGACAGCTATCAAACGGTGCTGCGCACTGGCTCTGGCGGTTCTGATGATCCTGACCGCCCTGCCGGTGACGGCATTCGCCCAGGCAGCTGAGCAGGAGGTCAACGCCTCCCTGCAGGAGACCACGGTCAGCGGTATCGCCAACGATATCGCCCGCCAGGTCCTGCGCAGCGGCCAGAAAAACGGCGAAAAAATCCAGATGGAGAACACCGCGAAGCTCGACGACAGCGACGAAGTCGAGATCATCGTGGTGGTCAACGACTCCGTGGCCGACCCGGATTCCCGGGCCCAGGTCAACGCCCTGCTGCGCACGCAGAAGAGCGCCCTGGCTCAGATCAACCGGGCCATTGACGGGCAGGTGGAGCCCCAGCGGCAGTATACCACCCTGCTCAACGGCTTTTCCGCCACAGTGACCTATGGCCAGTACAAGGCCATCCGGAATCTGGACTGCGTGCAGTCCGCCTTCATTTCCCCCACGTTTGAGCTGCTGCCCGACACCGCCAACAGCAACCGGATGATCGGCGGCGGTATCTATAATACCACGGGCTTCACCGGCGAGGGGATGCTGGTGGCCATTCTGGATACCGGCGTGGACATGGGCCACGAGATCTTCAAGACCGCCCCCAAGAGCCCCTCCCTGACCCGGGAGAAGCTCCAGTCCATGCTGGAGACTTATGATTTCCAGGTGGAGAGCATCGTCAAGGGCATCAGCGTGTCCGACCTGTATTACAGCGCCAAGATCCCCTTCCAGTTTGACTACGGCGACAGGGACAAGGACGGCATGCCCGGCGATAAGGGCAGCCACGGCACCCACGTTGCCTCCACCGCCGCCGGCAACACCGGCGTCAACGAGGCCGCCATGGGCGTTGCTCCCCAGGCCCAGATCATCAACATGAACGTGTTCAAGTCCACCGGCGGCGCGTCCTATGCGGACATTCTGGCCGCTCTGGAGGACTGCATCCTGCTGGGCGTGGACGTGGCCAACCTGAGCCTTGGCTCCGACTGCGGCTACATCGACTATGACAGCGAGGACGCCTTCACCAAGAGCCTGCTGGACGTGTTCGAGCGCACCGGCGAGAGCGGCGTCCCTGGCTGTGGCCGCGGGCAACGCCTATAACGCCGCCTATGGTGATGCCTTCGGCGGCAAGGCCCTGGCCTCCAACCCCGATTACGGCCTGGTCAGCGAGCCCTCCACCTATGGCGAGTCCCTGTCCGTGGCCGCCGTGTCCAACGGCATGGTCAAGGGCCCCTATGTCACCGTGGGCGGCAAGAACCTGGCCTATCAGGACAGCGCCACCATCAGCGAGGACGAGAACGCCAAGCCCTTCCGCAGCCTGTCCGCCCGGGGCTCCATCGAGTATGTGGTGGTTCCCAACTACGGCGCGGAGGAGGACTATGCGGGCCTGGACCTGACCGGCAAGATCGCCCTGGTGCAGCGGGGCGGCGGCATGTACTATGAGCAGAAGGAGCGCAACGCCGCCAACGCCGGTGCCATTGGCATGCTGGTGTACAACAACGTCCCCGGCATGCTGTACATGTCCATCACCGACTGGAAGATCCCCTGCGCCTTCATCTCCCAGGCCGCCGGTGAATACATGAAGCAGCAGGAGACCAAGACTCTGTCCGTGGCCTCCGCCGACGCCCTGGTGGAATCCCCCACCTATGGCATGGCCGACTTCTCCAGCTGGGGCGCTACCCCCGAGCTGACCCTGAAGCCGGAGATCACCGCCCCCGGCGCGGGCATCTATGCCGCCGTGCCCGGCGGTTATGAGAGCATGGACGGCACGTCCATGGCATCCCCCCACGCGGCCGGCGGCATGGCCATCGTCCAGCAGGCCCTGAAGGCCCGGGACAACAGCATGACCGGCGCCCAGCGCAAGCACATGACCGACACCCTGCTCATGAGCACCGCCCATGTGATCTATGACGACAACGGCGTGCCCTATTCCCCCCGGAAGCAGGGCGCTGGCCTGATGAGCATCAACGACGCCGTGAATACCCGGGGTTATCTGTCCGTGGAGGGCATGGAGCGTCCCAAGCTGGAGCTGAAGGACGATCCCGCCATGAAGGGCATGTACACCATGAACTTCACCGTCCACAACACCGGCAGCGACACCCTGTATTACGACGTGACCCCCATCGTCCTGACGGACACCACCGAGGCCTATGTCAACGGCAGCGGGCAGGAGTTCTCCACCATCAGTGGAAGCTCCCAGCTGCTGCCCCACACCTTCACCACCAACTGCGAGAATAACCGGGTGGCCGTGGCCCCCGGCAAGACCGCCGACGTCACCGTCACCGTCACCGTTACAGGCGAGGGCCGGGCGATGCTGGCCCAGTTCCCCAACGGCAGCTATGTGGAGGGCTTCGTGACCCTGACCCAGGTGGCCGCCGACGGCAGCGCCCTGACCGATCCCATTGATCTGGGCCTGCCGTTCCTGGCCTTCTACGGCGACTGGACCAAGGCTCCCATCATGGATTCCACCGATTACTGGGAGACGCTGGACGGCTCCGCCAGCCAGGCCCAGGCGTACATGAACACCGCCTTCTCCTCCTCCAGCGAGAACACGGTGGACACCTACCTGGGCGACAACAACTACACCACCGTGCCGTATCTGGCGGACCGCAACGCCATTTCCCCCAACAACGATGACTTCATGGACAGCCTCACCGGTATCTACACCGGCCTGCTGCGCAACACCAAGAGCCTGAAGTATACCATCACCGGCGCCAACGGCCAGGTGTACTACAGCAAGGACTGCGAGTATGTGGGCAAGTCCATCTACAGCTACGACTATTACCGCATTGTGCCCGCCGGTGTGGACGCCGAATATGACGGCATCGAGCCCTGGTACGGCACCGATTCCCACAACGCCAAGCTGCCCAACAACACCAAGGCCACCGTGACCATCGAGGCCACCCTGCCCTATGGCGACGGCGTGGGGACCAACCAGAAGCACTCCTGGTCCTTCCCCATCACCATCGACACCGAGGAGCCTCATGCCGACAATCTGAAGGTCACCGAGTCCGAGGGCCGGTACTATCTGAGCCTGGACGTGTCCGACAACCAGTATGTGGCGGCCGTGGTGTTCTACAACATCAAGAACAGCGAGATGCTCTATGGTATGCAGGGCTTCGGCGAGGACAAGCCCGGCGTCACCAGCCACATCAAGGAGTATGACATCACCGGCTTCGGCGAGACCTTCGGCATGATCGTCCACGACTACGCCGGCAACTCCAAGGTGTATACCGTCCGTGCTCCCGGCAACCCCGACGATCACGGCACCATCACCCCCACCAACATCCTCTGGACCGAGAACTTCAACGAGAAGTGGCTCCCCGACGACTGGAGCGTCCAGAGCAAGGGCGGCTCTCTGAACACCTGGTACCGCGACGAGGACTACATGGCCGCCGTGGATCATGACGACGACAACCAGCAGGACGAGTGGCTGATCTCCCGCACCACCGATATCAGCGGCGTGGATACCGAGGTCCACATGGTCTTCGATTTCTACACCACCTATTGGTACACCGTGGAGTATAAGCACTGCAACCTGCAGGTCATGGCCTCCGGCGACGGCGGCGAGAACTGGCAGGAGATCTGGAACCTGCAGCGGGATTCCGGCCTGTTCACCGCCTGGACCAAGACCCAGGCCAAGGTCAACATTCCCGAGAGCCTGCAAAACAGCAAGGACCTGCGCTTCGCCTTTGTCTACACCGGTAAGGGCGGCTCCACCCTGTCTATGGACAACGTCCAGCTGTACGCCGAGGAGCGGGACAACTATGTGTCCGTCACCGCCGCTGCCGGTGAGGGCGGCACCATCACCCCCGCCGGTCAGACCCTGGTGAAGAAGGGTACCAGCAAGACCTTCGACATCGCTCCCGCCCAAGGCTATGAGATCGTCAACGTCAACGTGGACGGTACCGACCTCGGCCCCATCAGCTACTACACCTTCCAGCGGGTGGGCGTGGACCACACCATCTCCGCCACCTTCCAGAAGGCCCAGCCGTCCGGCGAGACCGTCACCCTGACCACCACCGCCAATGAGGGCGGCTCCGTGGCCCCCGCCGGTCAGACCAGATACGCCCCCGGCGCAAGCGCCGAGATCACCTTCACCCCGGACCCCGGCTATCAGCTGGCCTCCGTGAAGGTCAACGGCCGCACCGTGGACGTGACGGACGGCGCCTACACCCTGGTCATGGACCAGAGCTATGCCGTGTCCGCCGCCTTCGAGAAGATTCCCGACGTCCCCGTGGTGATGTTCCAGAATGACTTCGAGGACGTGGCCGGCGACAGCTTCCCCTTCCACGGCTGGACCGTGAAGGTGCAGGATACCAGCAGCACATGGAAGCAGTATACCTATTACAACTGGAAGAACGAGGGCAATGATTCCAAGCACGCTTACATCAGCAACGACTGGAAGGGTGCACAGGATGAGTACCTGATCTCCCCGGTGGTGGACCTGTCCGGTACCCGTGACGGCGTGCTGACCTTCGACTTCGCCTACGGCGAGTACGGCATCAAGAACAAGACCTTCACCGCTACGGTGGAAGCTTCTACCGACGGCGGAAAGACGTGGAACGCTATCTGGAACTTCCAAGACAGCTATACCGGCCAGCAGGCCAGCAACTACATCATTTCCGGCAGCGCAGAGGTTCCCGTGCCCGCCGAGTACAATGTGGACGGCGTCCAGTTTGCCTTCCGCTATGTCCATCCCAATGAGGACACTACCGGCCAGCTGGCCATCGACAATGTGAAGCTGATGGCGGTGGAGGACGGCCCCGTAGCCCAGAAGTACACCATCACCGCCAGCGCCGGTGAGGGCGGCTCCATCACCCCCGCCGGTGCGGTGTCCGTGAAGGAGGGCGCGTCCCAGACCTTCGCCATCGCCGCCCAGGAGGGCTACGCCATCGCCGATGTGCTGGTGGACGGCCAGAGCGTGGGCGCGGTGGACAGCTACACCTTTGAGAATGTCACCGCCAACCACACCATCGCCGCCCTGTTCACCAAGACGGCCTCCGACGTGCAGTTCGACAACGACTTCGAGTCCGAGACCTTCCCCGGCCACGGCTGGACCCTCCAGTCCACCCGCAGCGACAGCCCCTATACCTGGTACCAGGGCACCAACAGAAACCTCAACACCACCAAGCAGGCCCGCATCGACATGGATTACTATGAAGATCCCTGGGGCGGCGGCTGGAGCGTGGGCGGCATCCGCAAGCCTCTGCTGCCTATGGCAGGCGGCAGCGATAAGCTGCAGGATGAGTATCTCATCTCCCCGGTGGTGAACCTCACCGGCAAGACGCCTACGCTGAGCTTCGATTACCTGCTGTTCAAGTCCGTCATCGGCAACTACTGCTCCGTGACCGTGGAGGCCACCACCGACGGCGGCCAGACCTGGACCACCATCTGGAATGCCGCCGATCTGGAGCCGGTAAGCGGTTATTGGTTCATGGGCACGGCCAACGTTGCCGTTCCCGCCGCCTTCTGCACGGACAATGCCCAGTTCGCCTTCCACTTCTATAAGAAGGCCAACCAGGGCTATGACGATACCGACGCCATGTTCGCCATCGACAACGTGACCATGACCTACGGCGCCACCGATCCCTGCGCCGATGGTCATACCCTCACCGCCGTGGCGGAGGTCCCCGCCACCTGCGAGGAGACCGGCGTCAAGGCCCACTGGGTGTGCTCCGTCTGCGGCAAGCTGTTCAGCGACGCCGAAGGCAAGAACGAGACCACCCTGGAGGCCCTGACCATCGGCGTGCTGGGCCACGACTATGGCGAGGCCGCCTGGACCTGGACCGGCTACGAGTCCGCCAAGGCTACCTTCACCTGCAGCCGTGACGCCAGCCATGTGGAGGAGGTCACCGCCGCTGTTACCAGCGAGATCACCACCCCCGCTTCCTGCGAGAGCACCGGCGTCCGGACCTATGCCGCCACGGTGACCTTCCAGGGCAAGAACTACACCGACACCCGCACCGAGACCCTGCCCTCCCTGGGCCACGCCTGGGGCGAGCCCGTGTGGACCTGGACCGGCTGCGGCGCCGCCGAGGCCTCCTTCGCCTGCGCCCGGGATGCCGGCCATGTGAAGGTCCTGCCCGCCAGCATCACTAGCGAGGTCACCACCCAGCCCGGCTGCTCCACCGAGGGCGTCCGGACCTATACCGCCACCGTGACCCTGGAAGGCAAGAACTATACCGACACCCGCACCGAGACCCTGCCCTCCCTGGGTCACAAGACCCAGCTGGTGGGTGCTAAGCCCGCCACCTGCACGGAAGACGGCTACACCGGCGACGAGGTGTGCACCGTGTGCCAGGAGGTTGTGAAGAAGGGTGAGGTTATCCCCGCTCTGGGCCACAAGACCCAGCTGGTAGGCGCCAAGGCCGCCACCTGCACGGAAGATGGCTACACCGGCGACGAAGTCTGCACCGTCTGCGGCGAGACCGTGAAGAAGGGCGAGGTTATTCCCGCTCTGGGCCACAAGACCCAGCTGGTAGGCGCTAAGGCCGCCACCTGCACGGAAGATGGCTACACCGGCGACGAGGTCTGCACCGTGTGCGGCGAGACCGTGAAGAAGGGCGAGGTTATTCCCGCGCCGGGCCACAAGACCCAGCTGGTAGGCGCCAAGGCGGCCACCTGCACCGAGGATGGCTACACCGGCGACGAGGTGTGCACCGTGTGCCAAGAGGTCGTGAAGAAGGGCGAAGTCATCCCCGCCGCCGGCCACCATTACAAGGACGGCAAGTGCACCAACTGCGGCGAGACCGACCCCAACTACAAGCCCGCTGAGCCCGAGAATCCCGGCGTCAAGACCGGCGACGAGGCTCACACCGCTCTGTGGCTGGCTGCGGCCTCCGTTTCCCTGCTGGCTGCCGCCGCCCTGCTGCTGGGCAAGAAAAAGCACCTGAGCTGACCCCTTTCCGCAAGGGTTCCGTAAGGTAACAGCAAGCCCCGGGATGCTATTGCGTCCCGGGGCTATTGCATAGAACCTTTGATTCTCTGCACTCCATAAAAAATCCGCAGGGCACAGCCCTGCGGATTTTTTTACTTGATTCGGTTACAGATACTTGCGCATGCCCTCGGTGGCCACGGAAGCGTCGGCGGTGAGGGTCACGGTGAACTTCACGGTGTTGGCATCGCTGAACCTGTCCAGCCAGTGCAGGAACTTTTCCACGGCGGCGAAGTCCTCGCTATGTACGATCTTGCACAGGTTGTCCACATAGACGTGGGAAATATCGTAATTGCCCGCATACAGACCGCTGATGAAGCCCCGCAGGCACTCAAAAGAATCCAAGTGGTATTCACCGGCGTTGACCAGGCGCACAGAGGACTTGATGTCGTAGGTCATGTCCGCGCCGGGCTCGATGCAGACGACACAGCCGCCCTCCTCGGCCACGGAGGCATGAACCAGCTCGATGAGCTGCTTGGTCTTGCCCGCGCCGTTGTCGCCCATAATCAATCTAACCATAAGAGATCACTCCTTTTGCATATATGTATACCATACCATAACTTGACGGAAATGGCAATGGGAAAATATACGGTTTTTTACCGGCCCAGCTTTTCCCGCAGGGCCTGGCCCATGTCCTCATAGCCGGGCTTGCCCAGCAGGGCGAACATATTCTTCTTATACGCCTCCACCCCCGGCTGATCGAAGGGGTTCACGTCCAGCAGATAGCCCGACAGGCCGCAGGCATATTCAAAGAAATAGATCAGCTGCCCCAGGGTGTCCGCGTTCAGAGCCCCGCAGCGCAGGATGATGTTGGGCACGCCGCCCTCCTCGTGGGCCAGCAGGGTGCCGTCCATGGCCTGGGTGCGGATAAAGTCCATGGTCCTGCCCGCCAGGAAGTTCAGCCCGTCGCCGTCGGCGGCGTCGAAGGGCACCGTGCTCTCCTGCTCCTCCGGATCGAAGCGCACCACCGTCTCCAGCAGATGGCGCTCCCCCTGCTGGATATACTGGCCCATGGAGTGCAGGTCCGCCGTGAACTCCACGCTGGCCGGGAACAGGCCCTTGTTCTCCTTGCCCTCGGACTCGCCGTACAGCTGCTTCCACCACTCGGACATGAACCGGAAGGACGGCTCATAGGAGGCCAAGATCTCGATCTTTTTCCCGGCGCGGTAGAGCTGGTACCGGGCCCCGGCATACTGCCAGGCGGGATTCTGCTCCATATCTCCGGCGGTGCAGACCTCCTGCATCCGGGCGGCCCCCTGCATCAGGGCCCGGATGTCGATGCCCGCCACGGCGATGGGCAGCAGGCCCACGGCGGTGAGGACGCTGTAGCGCCCGCCGATGTCGTCAGGCACCACGAAGGTCTCGTACCCGGCCTGATCGGCCAGGGACTTCAGGGCTCCCTTCTGCCGGTCGGTGGTGGCGTAAATGCGCCGGGCCGCGCCGTCGGGGCCGTATTTCTTCTCCAGCAGCTCCCGGAAGAACCGGAAGGCCACGGCAGGCTCCGTGGTGGTGCCGGACTTGGAGATGACGTTCACGGAGAAGTCCACCCCCTCCAGCAGCTCCATGGTCTCCCGCAGCTGCCGGTCGGACAGGCCGTTGCCCACAAAATAGATGTTGGGAGTGTCCTTGCGCCTGAGGTTATAGTTGGGGGAGCACAGGCACTCGATGACGCCCCTTGCCCCCAGATAGGAGCCGCCGATGCCGATGACCACCAGGGCCCGGGAATCGCTCTGAATGCGCCGGGCCGCCGCCTGGATGCGGTCGAACTCCTGCCGGTCATACTCCTGGGGCAGGCGCACCCAGCCGGTGAAGTCGCCTCCGGCCCCATCGTTCTTCTGCAAGTGGTTGTGGGCGATGCGCAGGCGGGGCGCCAGCGCCGCCTCATAGGGCAGGGCGATAAATCGCCGCATATGGGTCAGGTCCACCTGGATCATAGGGATTACCTCCTGTGTAAATCGGATTTTTCATCACACCGTATCTTACCGCGTTTTCCCGGAAAATACAAGGGGATTCCCGTCGAAACGGTGAAAATCCTATCCGATCACATAGTCCGCAGCTCTGCCCGGGGCGCGGTCAGGTCCCAGCCGCGCCCATCCCGCAGCAGCAGCTCCGCCGGACCGCCGGGGATGTGCTCCGGGGCCCGGTCCACCCGGGCGTCCACCATCAGGAGCCGGGACAGCGGCGTGCTTCTCAGCCAGTCCGGCATGGGCGGGCGGTCCCGCAGCAGCAGCGGCAGCCGGAACAGCTGATCGTCGTTGCCCCTGAACATCCCATAGCCGGTCGTATCAATAAGATACCGCTGCGCGCCGAAGCGGATAGCCGCCGGACTGTTGGCCCGCGCCCATTCTCCGCACTCCCTCCGGGAGGACGCCATCAGCAGGCTGAGACTGCCGTAATACGCATCCCGGGTAAAGCCGAAGGCGTACCACTCCCGCCCGTCCGGCAGGCACAGAACGCTGCCCAGGGGCCGGACCTCCTGGATATTGCCGCTCTCCCAGGCCAGGATCTCCGGGGTCAGATATCGAAGAATATTTTGCATTATGATTATCCTCCTGAGTTTATCCTGAGTTTATATTTTATTGTATCGTTGTTTCCTCTGTGCCGCAATAGCATTCCTGTTCAGTTTCCGCCAAGGATCACCCGCAGAAGCACATGGTCCGGGCCAGGCGCAGGAACATCTCCCCGAAGGTGAGCTTTTCCACGGTCTCCGCCGCCCGGATGGGCACCTCCAGCAGCGTTTCGCCGTTCTGGGTGACGGTCAGGGTCCCCAGAACGTCCCCCTGACGCACCGGGGCCGCTGCGGACTCCGGCAGAGTCACCGTCTGCTCCAGTCCCTGGAGCCGGGCCTTTTCCGCCAGCAGCAGGCCCTCCGCCGGGTCCACCATAGACTGCACCGCATCCCGGGTCCCCAAGGTCACCGGCACCGGCGGCAGCGGCTCCTCCGGGGCGGCATGGACCAGGCCATAGGTGGAGAACCCATAGTTGAGCAGGGTCTTGGCGTCCTCGAACCGCTGCTGGCCGGTGGGGGATTTCAGCACCACGGCGATCAGCTCCATGCCCTCCCGCTCCGCCGTGGCGGAAATGCAGTATCTGGCGGAGTCCGTGGACCCGGTTTTCAGCCCCGTGGCCCCCTCATAAAAGCGGATGAGCTTGTTGGTGTTGGACAGCTGGAACTGTCCGTCCCGAAGGGTGTCCATCCAGATGGTGGTAAAGCGCCGGATGTCCGGGTGACGGCGGATCAGCTCCCGGGACATCACCGCGATGTCCCAGGCGCTGGTGACGTGGCCCTCCGCCGGGAGGCCGGTGCAGTTGACGAAATGGGTGTCCTGCATCCCCAGCTCCCGGGCCCGGTTGTTCATCTGCTCCACAAACAGCTCCGTGACCCCCGCCGTTTTTTCCGCCAGGGCCACGGCGGCGTCGTTGCCGCTGGACACGCACACCCCCTTCAGCAGGTCCTCCACGGTGATCTGCTCCCCGGGGGACAGAAAGATCTGGCTGCCGCCCATGGAGGCGGCATAGTCGCTGACGGTGACCACGTCGTCATAGGCCAGGGTCCCCCGGTCGATGGCCTCCATCACCAGCAGCAGGGTCATGACCTTGGTGACGCTGGCCGGTTCCAGGGCCTGGTGCTCGTTTTTGGCGTAGAGCACCTGTCCCGTCTCCTTCTCCATCAGCAGCGCCGCCTCCGCCTGCACCGGCAGCTCCACCCCCCAGGCCGGACACAGCGTCAGCAGCAGCACCAGCACCGGCAGTGCCCCCAGCAGCTTTTTCATGGCAAACCCCTCCCCGTTTTTTCTTCACCGTATGCGCCCGGGGGCAAAAAAAGAACGCCCCCGGCAGGGCGTTCTCTTTTTCAGGTTCACGCGTTGAGGATGCTCATGAACTCCTCGCCGGTGATGGTCTCCTTTTCGTGCAGGAACCTGGCCAGCTCATCCAGCTTCTGCCGGTCGTCCCGCAGGATCTGCAATGCCTTCTGGTGCTGCCGCTCCACCAGCTCCACCACCAGCCGGTCGATTTTGGTCTGGGTCTCCGGCGAGCAGGCCAGGGAGGCGTCGCCGCCCAGATACTGGTTGGTGACGGTCTCCAGGGCCACCATGCCGAATTCGTCGCTCATGCCGTACCGGGTCAGCATGGCCCGGGCCAGCTTGGTGGCCTGCTCAATGTCGTTGGAAGCGCCGGTGGTGACGGAGCCGAACACCACCTCCTCGGCGGCCCGGCCGCCGGTGAAGGTGGCGATCTTGTTTTCGATCTCCTCCCGGCTCATCAGATAGTGGTTGCCCTCCTCCACCTGCATGGTATAGCCCAGGGCGCCGGAGGTCCGGGGAATGATGGTGATCTTCTGCACCGGGGCGGAGTGGGTCTGGCGGGCCGCCACCAGGGCGTGGCCGATCTCGTGATAGGATACGATCCACTTCTCCTTGTCGGTGAGAATGGCGTTCTTCTTCTGATATCCGGCGATGACGGTCTCGATGCTCTCCTCCAGGTCGGCCTGGGTCACCAGCTTCCGGCCGTCCCGCACCGCTCGCAGGGCGGCCTCGTTGACGATGTTGGCCAGCTCCGCGCCGGACGCGCCGGAGGCCATCCGGGCCACGGTGGAAAAGTCCACGTTCTCCGCCAGCTTGATCTTCCGGGCGTGGACCTTCAGAATCTCCTCCCGGCCCTTCAGGTCCGGCAGTTCCACCGGCACC
>OHAY01002630.1_pt1 | contig 13867 bp, 10 predicted proteins | sample 1577191 | NCBI WGS metagenome assembly OHAY01 (sample SAMEA3541504, study PRJEB24748) | human gut metagenome | biome: human gut; feature: human-associated habitat; material: faeces | place: China | collected 2012 | reverse complement strand
AATGCAGGATTCATTACAGCAAAACGCGGTCTGCACAGATCGGAATTGTAGCCGCGCTTCTTGTTTTCTTCCTCTTTGGTGATGACGGAGGAATCGCTCATTTCGCTGCCGGAAGCGGCGATGGTCAGCACCACGCCGATGGGCAGGCACCCTGCAGCCACACGTTTTCTCTCATAGAAATCCCATACGTCTCCCTCGTTTGCCACACCATATCCGATTGCCTTGCCGGAATCAATGACACTTCCTCCACCAACGGCGAGAATAAAATCTACATGCTCTTTTTTGCAAAGCTCAATTCCCTGGTACACGAGAGACAGCCTTGGATTTGGCACCACGCCTCCCAATGACACAAAAGGGATTCCAGCCTGCTCCAGTGACTGATAAATACGTTCCAACAGCCCGCTTCTTTTCACACTTCCGCTTCCATAATGAACCAATACCTTTGTAGCTCCCTGTTCCCTGACCAGATCTCCTGCCTGATCTTCTGTTCCTTTTCCAAAAACCACTTTTGTTGGTGCATAATAATCAAAATTTGTCATCTCTTTGATCTCCTGTTCTATTATCTCTGACTGTGCTCCCGTTTTTTCTGCTCCCGAAACGTGATCATCATTTCTCTGGTGAGACTTAATCCCTCCGGATCATCCGGAATATCCCGGTAATCCACCCATTCTGCAAGAGAAAGCTCTGTCTCATCCAGATGAATCTCCCTCTTCTGTGCCAGATCACAAAAATACCCTAGTAAAAGATTACTGTCATATCCCCATGGCTGGCTTTTGTAATAACGGATATTTTCTACAGAAAGCCCTACCTCCTCCATGACTTCCCGCTCCACCGTCTGCTCCGCTGTCTCTCCAATTTCCGTAAAGCCTGCGATCAACGCATATTTCTTATATTCTCTGTCCGCATATTTGGTCATCAGAATCCGGTCTCCATCTGTCACCCCCACGATCACTGCCGGTGCAATCTTCGGAAATACCATATTGCCACAATCCGGACACTTCACATAGCTGTAGTTCTCAACAATTCCAAGAACCGGAATGTTCATCTGCTTCGCCATTCCATATGCCTTCTTCACGATCATCTGTACAAGATCCTGCGGAGATGTAACGATCACAACGCCATCAACCGGAAGAGACTGGAATACTGTCAGCGGAACATCACCTGTTCCAGGTGGCATATCAACGAAGAGATAATCAAGATCTCCCCACATAACGTCTGTCCAAAACTGCTTTACAACACCTGCGATCACTGGTCCCCTCCAGATAACCGGTGCTTCCTCATCTTCCAAAAGAAGATTGACAGACATGATCTTTGTTCCGTCTGCTGCCTCACATGGAAGAATTCCCTGCTCTGTTCCTACTGCCATCTCATGAAGACCATACATCTTCGGAATCGATGGACCTGTAATATCTGCATCCATGATACCAACATTGTATCCTTTTGCTCTCATCATTCTTGCAAGGGATGCTGTCACAAGTGACTTACCAACGCCGCCCTTTCCGCTGACAACGCCGATCACTTTCTTAATAGATGAATACATATTCATCGGTTCATGCATATCAACTTTCTTGCTTGTGCACGTTCCTGCACTGGCACAGCTGGCACAGGATTCCTCTGAACATCCTGCTGTGTTCTGCTCTTCTGCCATAATACCATAACCTCTTTTCTAAAAATAATGATGTCGCTTCCATTCACAAATTCTGCGTCCGGTAACACATCTCGTCAGAAAATTTTCTGACACAGTGACACTATTGTAACACATTTCATAAAAGAATGATAGGCTGAACCCACGCTTTTATTTTTCTATGCTTTTATTTTTCTAAGTGTTATACTTAAGTTACTTGAATACAACTTAGAAAGGAGTTTTCCTGTATGCCAGTAATATCCGAACAGCTCAAGCCAATCGATACCGTCAATGGATTCCAGATCCGTCCCGGCTTTTTCCGTGAATTCGGTGCAGTCGCTATCCCAGGTGGTGTCAACTTTACGATTCATACACACGGTGCTACCTCCTGCGAGCTTCTGCTGTTTCACCGCAAAGCCGAAGAACCATACGCCGTGATTCCATTTCCGGAAAGTTACAAGATCGGATTCTGCTATTCTATGATCGTCTTTGATCTGGATATCGAAGAATTTGAGTACGCCTATCGATTGGATGGTCCTTATGATGAAAAGAAAGGACTCCGTTTTGATAAAAACAAAATCCTGCTGGATCCTTACGCACGTGCAGTCACCGGACAGAGCCAGTGGGGACATGTGAATAACGCCCAGCATGGTTATCGTGCCCGCGTGGTACAATCCAACTTTGACTGGGGTGACCAGCGTCACCATTCTATTCCTATGGAAGACTTGATCATCTACGAGCTGCACGTCCGCGGATTTACCATGGATGAAAGTTCCGGTGTTAAGCACCACGGTACCTTCGAAGGTCTGCGCGAAAAGATTCCTTATTTGAAAGAACTTGGAGTCAACGCTGTTGAACTAATGCCAATTTTTGAATTTGATGAGATGCGCGATGTACGATTGATTGATGAAAATGAACTTATTGATTTCTGGGGATATAATCCGGTCAGTTTCTTTGCACCAAATACAAGCTACTGCTCTTCTATGGAATATAACCGCGAAGGACTGGAACTCAAGACACTGATCAAAGATCTCCATGACAATGGGATAGAAGTGATCCTCGACGTTGTCTTCAACCACACTGCCGAAGGAAATGAATTCGGTCCGTGCTTTTCTTTCAAAGGGTTTGACAACAACATTTACTATATGTTGACTCCGGACGGACATTATTATAATTTCAGTGGATGTGGAAATACATTAAACTGCAATCACCCGGTCGTGCGAGACATGATTTTGGAGTGTCTGCGTTACTGGGTCATCGAATACCGTGTAGACGGATTCCGTTTTGATCTCGCTTCGATTCTCGGACGAAATGATGACGGAACACCTCTAAGCCAGCCACCGCTTCTGCGAAGCCTGGCTTTTGACTCAATCCTTGGAAATGTAAAACTGATCGCTGAAGCATGGGATGCCGGCGGACTTTATCAAGTCGGTTCCTTCCCTTCCTGGAAGCGTTGGGCTGAATGGAATGGGCGCTACCGTGATGATATGCGCCGCTTTTTAAAAGGAGATGACTTCCTTGCCCAGACTGCTGCCGCAAGAATCACAGGTTCTCCTGATCTGTACGATCCTGCTTGCCGAGGTGGAAATGCTTCCATCAACTTTCTCACCTGTCATGATGGCTTCACGCTTTGTGACCTGTACAGTTATAACCAAAAGCATAATGAAGCCAACGGTTGGGGGAACACTGACGGAGCTGACGACAATAACAGCTGGAACTGTGGCGTAGAAGGCGAAACAGATGATCCTGCCATTCTGGCACTTCGTAAACGACTGATGAAAAATGCATGTGCCGTTCTGCTTTGCAGCCGCGGAACTCCAATGTTCCTCTCCGGTGATGAATTCGCAGACACACGTTATGGAAATAATAACCCTTATTGCCAGGATAACCTGATCTCCTGGCTAGACTGGAGTCTCCTCAAAAAAAATAAGGATCTGTTCGATTTCTTTCAATATATGATCCAGTTCCGCAAAGATCATCCTGTCATCCGTAAGGATCTCGAACCAAGTTATCTTGGTGTTCCGGCAATGAGCACGCATGGACTCACTCCGGATGAGACAAATTTCTCCGGTGACAGCCATGTTGTCTGTGTACGATTCGCAGGTTATAATGAAGCAACACAAGAAGAAGATCTTGTTTATCTGGCTGTAAATTCCGGATGGTTTCCGGTCACACTCACTCTGCCTGAACTTCCTGAAAAATATAAATGGCATGTCGCCGTCAACACCGGAGATCCTAAATGTCAGTTTTTTCACAAAAATTCAATGCCCACAGTAGAATCTAAAATATTTTTAGGTGAACGCTCTGTTATTATTTTCGTTGCTACTACCATATGAATTGAAAATTTTAGCTATTTCTCAATATTTTTTAGAATATTTTTATTCACTTTTCACAAGTCTGTTGTTTGTGTAATAAATAACAGACTTGTCATTTTTTAAACTTTTCTTGATAATTTTTAGATTTATTTGTAGAATATTACTAAATAGAACTTTACTGGTTTGAAGATAGGTTTTTTCAAATACATTTCCTATTTTAAAATCAGTCAGTAATGAACGTTATGGTAAAAGGAGAGGTTTAAAATGAGTAGACTTGAAATCCCAGGTCCAGATAAAGGCCAGCTCGTCGTTGAAGAGCTATACAAAGATCTGGAACGTAGAATTGAATCCAGCCCTCCGGGATTATGTCCGGTTGACATGACTCGTGCATTTATCGAGATGTGTCAGACGCAATCCTGTGGAAAATGTACCCCATGCCGCGTTGGGCTGTGGCAACTGAAGAACCTTCTGACAGATGTTATGAACGGGACTGCTACAATGGAGACGCTGGATCTGATCGACACACTGTCTGAATCCATCCGCGAAGGTTCTGACTGCCCGATCGGATACGAAGCCGGTGCCATGGTACATAAGAGCTTAAGAGACTGTCGCGAAGATTATGAAGAACATGTCCGTCAGGGACGCTGTACCTGCCACTATACACAGCCTGTACCTTGCGTTTCTCTCTGTCCTGCACATGTTGATATCCCTGGATATATTGCACTGACCGGAGAGGGGCGTTACGCTGACGCAATTCGTCTGATCCGTAAGGATAATCCATTCCCGACAACCTGCGGTTTTATCTGCGAGCATCCTTGTGAAGCCCGCTGCCGTAGAAATATCGTAGATGACGCCATCAATATCCGTGGACTGAAACGTATGGCCGCTGATTATGCTGGTAAGGTTCCGCCACCGGAATGTGCGCCTTCCACCGGAAAGCGTATCGCTGTTGTAGGTGGAGGACCTGGTGGACTCAGTGCTGCTTACTACCTGCAGTTGATGGGACATCAGACAACCGTATTCGAGATGCTTCCAAAGCTCGGTGGAATGCTCCGCTACGGTATCCCGAACTACAGACTTCCGAAAGATCGTTTGGACGAAGACATTCAGGCAATCCTTGATACAGGAGTTCAGGTAGAATTTGGAAAACGTATCGGTAAAGATATCACAATTCAGAGTCTGCGCCAGGAATATGATGCTGTTCTTATTTCCATCGGTGCAAGCACTGATAAGAAACTTGGTATCGAAGGCGAACAGGCAGAAGGCGTAATCTCTGCTGTATCCTTCCTTCGTGATGTTGGGGAAGACAAGAGCCCTGATCTTACCGGACAGGAAGTTGCTGTCATCGGTGGCGGTAACGTTTCCATGGACGCTGTCCGCACAGCAAAACGTCTCGGTGCTAAAAAAGTAAGTATCGTTTACAGACGCCGTACTGCAGATATGACTGCTCTTCCGGCTGAGATTGAAGGTGCTGTTGCTGAGGGAATTGAAGTTCTCACATTGAAAGCTCCATCCAGAATAGAGACAGATGAGAATGGACACGTTTCAGGCATCTACGTCACACCACAGATGATCAGCAAGATCAAAGACGGTCGTGCAAGTGTCTGTCCGACAGGAGAAGAAGATTTCCTTATCCCTTGCCAGACACTCATCGTTGCAATCGGTCAGGATATCGAATCTGAACACTTTGCCGAAGCCGGCGTTCCGGTTTCCCGCGGTAAGATCATGACAGAACGTTATGGCGGTTTCGATAACATCCCTGGCGTATTCGCCGGTGGAGACTGTGCGTCCGGACCTGCTTCTGTAATCAAAGCAATTGCTGCTGCAAAGGTTGTTGCCGCCAATATCGATGAATATCTTGGTTTCCACCATATCATCAGCTGCGATGTTGAGATTCCGGAGCCTCGCTTAAGCGACCGTGAACCTTGCGGAAGAGTTGAACTTACAGAACGTGAAGCCTGCAGCCGTGTCTGTGATTTTGAAGGTGTTGAAAACTGTATGACAGAAGCCGAAGCAAAACAGGAATCCCACAGATGCCTGCGCTGCGACCACTTCGGTTATGGTATCTTTAAAGGAGGTCGGAAAGAAAAATGGTAAATATTACAATTGATAATCAGAAAATATCCGTACCTTCCGGAACTACTATCATGGAAGCTGCGGCAAAACTTGGAACTCCGATTCCGAAATTATGTTATTTAAAAGATATCAACGAGATTGCGGCATGCCGTGTCTGTGTTGTTGAAATTGAAGGGAAAGATCGTCTGGTCACATCCTGTAATAATGTTGTAACCGAAGGCATGGTGATCTACACGAACAGCCCAAAAGTACGCATTGCAAGAAGACAGACTGTACAGCTTATCCTTTCCCAGCATGACTGCAAATGTGCAACCTGTGTCAGAAGCGGGAACTGTACACTTCAGCAGGTTGCAAATGACCTGAACCTGATCGATCTTCCGTTCAAAGAACGTTTTGAAGAAACTCCTTGGGATAAGACATTCCCACTCATCCGTGATTCACGCAAATGTATCAAATGTATGCGCTGTATCCAGATCTGTGACAAGATCCAGGGACTGAACATCTGGGATGTTACAAGTACAGGTTCAAGAACAACGATCAATGTAAACGGAAATAAAAAGATCAACGAAGTCTCCTGTTCTCTCTGCGGGCAGTGTATCACACATTGTCCGGTCGGTGCACTTCGTGAGCGTGATGATACAGAAGACGTATGGAGTGCGATTGCTGACAAGAAGAAAGTTGTTGTCGCACAGGTTGCTCCGGCAGTCCGTGCCGCGTGGGGAGAGGCTCTCGGTCTTTCCAGAGAAGAAGCAACAATCGGAAAGATCATGGACGCCTTGAAAAAGATCGGCGTAGACTACGTCTTCGATACTTCTTTCTCTGCTGACCTTACAATCATGGAAGAAGGAAATGAATTTCTGCAGCGCTTCACCAAAGGAGAATTAAAGCTGCGTCCGATGTTCACTTCCTGCTGCCCTGGATGGATCCGTTTCATCAAATCACAGTACCCACATCTGGTGCCACAGCTGTCCACAGCCAAGTCACCACAGCAGATGTTCGGTGCTGTTATGAAGACTTATTTTGCACAGTCCATCGGTGTTGCTCCGGAAGATATTTACACCGTATCTGTCATGCCTTGCGTAGCGAAAAAAGGCGAACGCAACATGGAACTTTTCTACGGTGAGTATGCCGGACATGACATTGACACAGTTCTCACTACAAGAGAGCTGACAAGAATGATCCGTGCTGCACATATTGATCCAAAGAGCCTGAAAGACCGCGAATGTGATCCGCTTATGAAAGAGTGGTCCGGTGCCGGTGTTATCTTCGGTGCTACCGGCGGTGTTATGGAAGCTGCACTTCGTTCCGCACACTATCTTGTAACCGGACGTAACCCGGATCCGGATGCATTTAAGATCGTCCGCAGTCCATCCTTTGAGACGGGTGTTGTAGAAGCTGAAGTACAGATCGGTGATGCTACGATCCGCGCTGCTGTTGTCAGTGGTCTTGGAAATGTACGCAAACTGCTTGAAGCAATTGAACATGGTGAAGTACACTACGACTTTGTGGAAGTTATGGCCTGTCCAGGAGGATGCGTCGGCGGAGGCGGTCAGCCGATCCACGACGGCGAAGAACTTGCACACACACGTGGTGCAAACCTCTATTTCCTTGACAAGAACGCCAAGATCAGATTCTCCCATGAGAACCAGGATGTTATGAAATTGTACAACGATTTCCTTGAGAAACCATTGTCACACAAATCACATATGCTGCTTCATACAGATCATACAAAGTGGGAGATGCCGAGATAACTATTCATCATTTTGCATTCTGAAATAGGCATCCCAAAAGTTTCAATCAGTGCAGGGGCCGCATTTTCCGACCGTGAAAATCCTAGCGAAAGTATTTTCAAAGATGCCGACAAGGCTCTGTATCACGTAAAGAAAAACGGGCGAAACGGATGCGGTTTTTAATAAAGAAAAAGCAGGCAGAACAAGTTTGTCCTGCCTGCTTTTTCTTTATTCTACTGTTACACTCTTCGCAAGGTTTCTCGGTTTATCTACATCAAGTCCCTTCGCAACACTTACATAATATCCAAGTAACTGCAGCGGAATCACTGCGAGACTTCCCATGAAATGCTCATCCACTTTCGGAACATAGACTGTAAAGTCTACCTTATCTTCCATCTCATAATTGCCATAGTTTGTCACACCCATCAGATATGCGCCACGGCTCTTGCATTCCATCATATTGCTGACTGTCTTCTCATACAGCTTGCTCTGTGTCAGAACTCCGATCACAAGAATGTTGTCCTCGATCAGACTGATTGTTCCATGCTTCAACTCACCTGCTGCATAAGCCTCGGAATGAATATAAGAAATCTCTTTCAGTTTCAGACTTCCTTCCAGACACACTGCATAATCAACTCCACGACCTACAAAGAAAACATCATGTGCATTCGCATATTTGGCTGCAAACCACTGAATTCTCTCCTTGTCCTGAAGAATCTTTTCGATCTTGTCCGGAATCGTCTGAAGCTCAGAAATGTAGTAGCTGTACTGCTCATCTGTGATCAGCCCCTTCACCTTCGCGAACTGAACCGCAATACAATCCAAAGCCACAAGCTGTGCACTGTATCCCTTTGTTGTCGCAACCGAAATCTCCGGTCCTGCCAGTGTATAGAACACCTTGTCCGCCTCACGGGCAATACTGCTGCCAATTACATTTACAACTGCAAGTGTTGCAAGTCCCTTCTCTTTCGCCATACGCATTGCTGCCAATGTATCTGCTGTCTCTCCAGACTGGCTGATCACGATAACCAGACCATCCTTCACAAGCGGCATCTCACGATAACGGAACTCAGATGCAAGCTCTACTCGAACCGGAATCTGAGCCATCTCTTCGATTACATACTGCGCCTCTACTCCGACATGCCATGCAGATCCGCACGCAACAATGTAAATCTGGCTGTACTTCTTGATCTCTTCCTCTGTAAGATCAATATCAGTAAAATCGATCACTCCGTCTTTTACAACTGAATTCAGAGTATCACGGATTGCTTTCGGCTGCTCATAGATCTCTTTCATCATAAAATGCTCAAATCCAGCCTTTTCTGCTGCCTCTGCATCCCATTTGATCTCTGTTGTCTCTTTCTCGATCTCATCACCGTTCAGGTCATAGAAATGAGCCTCGCCCGGAGTAAGTTTCGCAAACTCAAGATTTCCGATATAATATACATTTCTTGTATATTTCAGAATAGCCGGAACATCAGATGCCACATAGGTCTCGCCATCTGCGATACCGATGATCATCGGGCTGTCTTTTCTAGCAACCCAGATCTCTCCAGGATAATCCTTGAACATCAATTCAAGTGCATAAGAACCACGTACACGAACCATTGTCTTTGCGATCGCATCGATCGGTCCTAAATTGTATTTCTTATAATAGTAATCAACCAGCTTAATCACTACTTCTGTATCTGTATCACTGTAGAATGTATAACCATGCTTTAACAGCTTCTCTTTCAGCTCTGTGTAATTCTCAATGATACCATTGTGAACTCCGACCACTTCAGACTCCACGGTACCGGAACCACTTTTCTCACAGTTTCCTGACACATGCGGATGTGCATTCACCTGGCTCGGCTCACCGTGAGTCGCCCAGCGTGTATGACCGATACCACAAGTTCCCTTGAGTGCCTTACCACTGTCAGTCTTCTCTGAAAGATTGCTCAAACGTCCCTTCGCCTTAACAACCTGTGACAGATGCTCTCCGTCACGCACTGCAAGACCGGCTGAATCATATCCTCTGTATTCCAACTTGGACAATCCGTCCAACAGAATCGGAGCTGCCTGATGATTTCCTGTAAATCCTACGATTCCACACATAAATAATTCCTCCTATTAACTATCTGCAGTTACTGTTCACACGATGTGCGACCAGCAACGCATCTCGCCATTTTAAATCGCCTTTGGCGATGGGGCGAGATGCATTCAAGCCAAAACATGCATCCTCCGTGTCAATCAGCGAAGTGATTGACACGGGAGTGAACAGTAACTATCTGTATCCCACTCTACAAATAGTTATATGCATTTCCATGTTGTTTTCCCTTTTCAATGAGCCTATCACTTTCGTAATTGTTACAAAAAAGTTAAATAACTCATTCGTTAGTGTAACACAGATAGGCGAAATAGGGAAGTAAAAAATGCATTTTCTTAATCGCTTTCCATTGCTACATCGGCCAGTCAGGAAACCTTCCGTTCATGATTGCATGCATAATCCTCTCCTTCGCCCCTGGTGTCTCCCTGTTGATCTGCTCTATTAGCTGTTTTGCATACGCTCTTTTTGTTGAGCCGTCTACCGGGCAGGTATTCTTAACCACACGGATTCCCTGGTCTGCAACAAAATGCGCTACCCCCTGCTCCGGAACATACATCATCGGACGGATCACCGTCACTCCGGCTTCCGGTAATTCTGTCACCGGTGGAAATGCATAGAATCGTCCTTCATAGATCAATGACATCAATGCTGTCTCTATAAAATCATCCTTATTATGTGCATATGCCATCTTATTGATTCTAAGCTCTCCCAGTCGTTGATACATCGCACCCTTCCGAAGTTTTGCACACAACGAACACGGCCTTACATCCTTGTTTTCCTGAAATACGATCCGGGCGATCTCTGTATCGACCTGCTCATAAGGAATCTCCAAGTGCTTACAATACTCTGCTACACCCGTAAAATCCATTCCTTCAAATCCCACGTTACAGGTAATGGCGGATAATTCGAACCGCTTCGGGTAAAATCCTTGCAGCAGTTTCATTGCATACAGCAATGTCAACGAGTCCTTTCCACCGGAAACGCCTACAGCAATCCTATCGCCCTCTTCTATCATGTTATAATCTTGTATTGCCTGACGGATCAGGCTTAATAATTTCTGTTGTTTCATATTTCCTTCATTTTTTCTTTCACTTTATCCGGTACATCGATCAGTCCAAATCGATAAAACATTCCATAAATGTAGGTAACGCCCCTGATATCTCCAAGAGCCTTCGGCCTTTCCACTATTTCTCCTGTCTGCTTTATATTATGAAACGCCAGCTTCACCGAACTCCAGGCCAGACTTTTACTTTTTTCCCTGCGGTCGATCCATAATTCTTTCGTATATTCACCATTTCTTCCGTTTCTCACTTCATAGGTGAACGGCAAACCGGAATATGTTTTAAACATTATATTTTGATAACTGAGGATCATATCCCATAAATGCTCTTCACTCGGTTCTTCCTGCAGTCTTCTCATTAAATCATAATTCATATCAGAAGCTTTCCTCAACTACTACTTTGCATCTTTCTATGCTCATCACATAACCTTCCAAATATTAGTTTCATAATATCACTTTTCCATAATACTTTACAACAATTTTGCGAAATTCGGGTTGCGGATTTTGTAAGCATCTCTTATACTTTATTATTATGATGTAGGTGCGGGAATTGCATAGCAATGGAGCAATCCGGTTGCATCAGTGAGTGGAAAAAAATTACTTTTTGCACTCACACCTTATTATGTATGAATGTGGAGGGATGAAAGCATGAAGATACTTCTGATCAATGGGAGTCCTAAAGGTAAAAGAAGTAATTCGTTAAAGCTTGCATACAGTTTTATTGAAGGATTTAAAAATGGATGTACGGATGATGAAGAAAGCATCTCCATCGATGAACTCCATGTAGCTTCAATGAATATAGCTGCGTGTAAAGGATGCTTTGCGTGCTGGCAGAAAACACCTGGCATATGCTGTATCAAGGATGATATGCAAACGGTTATTGAAAAACTGATTGATGCTGATCTTATTCTTTGGTCTTTTCCACTGTACTATTTTAATGTCCCAGGTATCTTAAAGAATTTGATTGATCGTCAGCTTCCTATGAGTCTTCCTTTTATGAGTTCAAAGCAGGACGAATACGGAAGCGGAAGTCATGACTCCAGATATGATATGGAAGGTAAAAGACATGTGCTGATCTCCACCTGTGGCTTTTATTCTGCTGTTGGAAACTATGACAGTGTATTGCGGATGTTTGATCATTTTCTCGGCAAAGGAAATTATACGACCATCTTTTGTGGTCAGGGAGAATTATTCCGTGTAAAAGAATTGTCTGCAAGAACAGATGAATATCTTTCCACTGTAAAGTGTGCCGGCTCAGAATATGCAATGACTGGAACAATTTCTGAAAAAACAGATACAATACTCCACACGCTTTTATATCCCAGAGATGTGTTTGAAAAAATGGCAGATGCCAGCTGGGGCATTAGTAAAACGACCGGAGAAAAGGAACCGGATGATCTTGTATTTACCCGGCAAATGGCCTCTCTTTATAACAAAGACAGCTATGATGGAAAAGAACGCGTACTTGAGATACACTTTACCGATTTGGGACACACCTACCAGATTCAGCTTAGCAAGACTGGAAGTGAAGTTTTTACTGACGGACGTCTTTCTCCAACTACTCGCATAGATACGCCTTTTACTGTATGGTCAGCTATTTCCCGTGGAGAAATCGGTGGCGCAGAAGCATTGGGGAAACAGATGTATACGGTATCCGGTGACTTTTCCTTGATGATTGATTGGGATAAATTCTTCGGAAGCGCATCTGTAGTCAAAAAAACAGAGAAAACGCCTCAAAATACGATTGAACAGAAAAATCCTTCCATGATGACAATGCTTATACCGTGGATTACGTTCTGGATTGCTGTTTCTATTCATCCGGAAGTCGGAGCTGTGATCACACTACTTGTGGTCGCAACAGTACCATTTATTATGCGAAATCGTAAATTTGTAATTTGGGATCAGCTCTCTATGGCAGCTGTTGCTATACTTTCTGCAGCCGCAAATATAACCGGAAACGGAGTTCTTCTGACAAACATCGGATATCTTGTATTTGGACTATTCTGGCTGCTTTCATGCCTGACAAAAGAACCTTTATGCGCTGCGTATGTAAAATATAATTATGGTGGTGAAAGTGCACACCAGAACCCTCTCTTTATGAAAACAAATTATATTCTTGCAGCAGCATGGGGAGTGTTATATGTGCTGACAGCAATCTGGACCTTTCTGTTTAAGAAAGCCGGACTTGGAAATGTGCTTATCCTTGTGAATAATCTGATTCCTGTATTGATGGGACTTTTCACAGCATGGTTTCAAAAATGGTATCCTGCACGGATGGCAAGAGGCAAGAGAAAATAGTATTTTCTCTTGCGCCTTCACAGATTTCTTCTTCTACCACTTCAGCCGCTTCCTTATTCTCTGCACTGACCGAGATATACATCTTCAACTTCGGTTCTGTTCATGCTCAACAACTGCATAATCGAGCATCCTCCTCAATCAAATGGTCAATACGAACCGTGTTAGAAATAGACGCACGGCGGACAATCCCATGAACTTCATATCCCTTCTCCAGAAGGAACTCCGCAAGATAAGAACCATCCTGACCTGTATTACCTGTAATTAATGTCTTTTACATTATCCCCTTCATAGGAGATCAAAGAACGTATTCCAAGTCCCCTGTCAAAAAATATTTCATCTTCTTCAGAAAATTCCACGCTTCCGAGATATCCCTTATATCCCATAAATTAGATTATAACTCAAACTCTTTCAATAGCTTTTCCTGATACTCCTTATCAACCGCCGCTTTCAATATATCTGCTGTACGCCCGAGTTTTGATAATTCAATATTTAACTGGTTAATTCTGTTTTCTCCTTCTGTTATTCCAATCTTGCGTCCTGCTTCAATTCCTCGTCTTTCTGCGGTTAACATTCCTATATTGTAATCTCTGATTGCTCTTTGCCTTGTCTCGTATTCTAATCTCTTCTTTTCATCTGCGCTTAATTTATCCAATACGTCATATGCTTCTTCCAATT
>OHAY01002615.1_pt1 | contig 13933 bp, 9 predicted proteins | sample 1577191 | NCBI WGS metagenome assembly OHAY01 (sample SAMEA3541504, study PRJEB24748) | human gut metagenome | biome: human gut; feature: human-associated habitat; material: faeces | place: China | collected 2012 | reverse complement strand
ATTGCCTGAAACGGATTTTTTGCTCGGCTGAAAATTCTACCCGTTCATATTTCCCTTCCGAGGGCTCGCACCTTGCGGCCCGCGTGGATGGCTTTGCTGCGGATGCCGCGCCGGTGTATGTGGCCGGCGACGCCCGCAATGGCAGCTCGCTCGTGGTGAGCGCCATGGCCGATGCCCTCGCCTGCGCCGCCGAGGTTGCTGATGCCTTGGCGCTGTAAGGTAGTCATTCAAGCGCGTCCCCAACGACTAGTCAAGAGCGTTCCCAACGACTGGTCATTGGGGACGCTCCTTTTTTGTCTAGTCGTTGGGGTACCCTTAACGTCTGACTGTTCATTTGCTGACGTGCGGGCTCGCGGTGCCTTGCTGTTTTCGTGATGGCTGCGGCTGACAAGCTCAGAATCTCTGTTTATTTGTCTATGTTTAACTGGGGTTTTGCTTCGGTATGACGTATCGGTCAAGCATTCCGTCAAGTGTTCGGTCAGCATCTGGTTTGCAGCCTTATGCCCATTTCGCCCGCGCTGGCGGCGACCACCAGCCCTCCTCGTAAGCTCAAATTGAGGTTCATCAGTTTGAGGAGGATGCCATGGCTGATCATGTTTTGGACCGGGGATGTCTGGCCGAGGCCGTCGGTGACGATATTGCCGACATGGCCCAGTTCTGGATGCTGCGCAAGTTTCAGTTTTTGGAGTCGGCGCGCACACAGTTCGAAGTGATAGTCGATCCATGGCTCAGCTATTGCGAAGAACCATCGCAAAACGAAATCATGGCCTATAACATGGCATTTACCGATTGGCTGCTGTTCGAGCGTCCCTATTACCATGGCAAGACGCTGCTTGAGCTGTATGCTGACGAGCCGCCGGCGTCGCTTTCGCCTGCTTCGCTCGGGCGGCTCGAACAGGTGCGCGACACGCAGTATTTTTCGCGCTTTGGTATTTTGGACAAAGATCCTGCGACTGGTATGGTCGCGCTGCGCGACACGCGCACCGACCGTCGTTTTGATGTCTACGACCCACATATCGTGCAAAAAGAGCGCTGGCGCGATGGTGCGATTGCGGTGCGCATCGCGTGCGTTGACGATATTTGGCTGACGGCGGGACAGCTCTACCTCTACGACATAGCGCGCCTGAGCGATACGGCGGTCGACGGGCCTGGCGCCGTTCATCCGGAAGACCTGGAAGACGGCTTCGATACCTCGTGTATCAGCTTCTTTTTGAGTTTGGTCCGCGACATCATGGGTGCCCAGGGGCGCTACGTAAAGTCCCTCAATGTTTATGAGCAGGAGTGGGAGTAGGGGATGGACAGTCGCAGCGCCGTCGCCTGTCTATTTGCCTCGGTCTGTAACGATTAGGGACAAAAAACCGGTCTACCTGTTACAGATCGAGACGAATGCTTGGGCGCCGCTGATTTGTCTAAATCTGTAACGTTTAGGGGCCTGGAGAACGTCTAACTGTTACAGGTCGAGACGTTTGGAACCTGGCTGGGGGAATGTCTCAATCTGTAACATCTACAGGCCAAAACTCGACCTAACTGTTACAGATCGAGACAAAGGTTGGACGCGGTGCCGAAAGATCTCGATTTGTAACATCTAGAGGCCAAAAATCGGTCTTCCTGTTACAGATCGAGACAAAGAGGTGCAATGCTGCGCGAACGTCTCGATCTGTAACGTTTGGCGGCTGCTTGTGCCCGTAACTGTTACAGGTCGAGACGTTTGTCGGCAGCGGCAACAGCGGCGATGGCCCATTTTTCCGATGTGATGGTGATAGAAGTGTCTAATACCGTTTTTAAACACAAGCATGCAACACGTAACACCTTGGCGCGGAATAGGATGCTTGCCAGGCTCACGGAGGCGGCTGAACAAGGCGTGCTGCTTGTGACGCACGACAATGCTGAGCTCATGTGGCTGCGGCGCCATGTGGGCACAGACGATATTGCGGAGCCCGAATCGCACCTATTCTGTTTTCAGCATGAATGGGATGCATCGACGCCGCCGGAGCGGGCGCGGTTGACCATCAAGGGGCTTGCGGAGTTTTATCCCGATTGGGCGTTTTGGGGTTATGACGCGGCACTTTTGTGGGGTCTGGAGGTGCCGAATGATCTGCTCGGGCCGCGTTACTTGGTCAAGACGGGTTGTTCGGTGGCGTTGAGTACGGGATATAGGCTGCTGCGTCCGCAGGCGGCGGGTGCGCTTGAGCGCGTCGACGGCGTGCGAGTGACGCCGTTTTGGCGCACGGTGGAGGATTGTCTGCTGCGTGCACCGTTTTCGTATGGTCTGGCAATCGCCGATTCCGCATTGCGGGCGAAGGGCATGTCGCGCAACGACCTCTGCGAACGCCTCCAGGCCGATTGCGAGGGCAGACGAGGGTATCGCAGAGCTCAGGTGATTGCGTCGCATGCGGACGGGCTGTCCGAAAACGGTGGCGAGTCTCGGTTTCGAGCGTTCTTTATTGCATACGGTTTTCCGGTGCCGGAGTTGCAGGGGGAGTTTCGCGATCCGCTCGATTCAAGCCAGGTGTTTCGGGTCGATTATTTCTGGAGGCTCGAGGACGGGACGTGCGTGATTGGCGAGCTCGACGGAAAGGGGAAGTATACCTTGCAGAATGGCGAGGGTCGGGAGTCGGTCGACCCGTTCGTGGCAGAGCGTCAGCGGGAAAGTCATCTGACAATGCTCGGGCACAAGGTGCTTCGGTTTACGTTTGATGAGCTCAAGAACCCGGGGAAGCTGGTCGAAAAGATGGGGCTAGCAGGTATTCCGCAGCGGGTCGATTTGGCTGAGGAATGGAAGCGTCAGTGGTATGGGCGCTGAGGGGTACGACTAACGCGGATGTGGTTGTTCCGGACGAGTTCGTCTCAATCTGTAACAACAAGGGGCCGTTTGGTCTCGTAACTGTTACAGATCAAGACAGAAGGTTGGCTACCGCTAAAAGATCTCAATCTGTAACATCTAGAGGCCGAAAACCTGTCTACTTGTTACAGATTTAGACGTCTGACGACAGGGCTGGAAAATATCTCGATCTGTAACATGTAACGGCCAAAATTCGACCCAACTGTTACAGATTGAGACAAGGGTTGGACGCGGTGCCGAAAGATCTCGATCTGTAACATCTGGAAGGTCAAAGACGGTCTATCTGTTACAGATCGAGACATTTTGCTGGAACGACCGAAGCATCGCTGCACTGGTCTGTTCATCCTCATGCCCTTCTCTTTCTTCCGTTAGCCGATATGTCCGCAGCAACCCTGCCGTACTGGACGATAATGGACAAATGTTCAAGTTAATTGTGAGGGAGGAGCTCGATATGGCGTCTGCCGATCGTTCCACGTTGTTTATCAATGCGACCGTCTTGGATGGTTCGGAACATATGGAGCCGCAACCCGATATGGCCGTGGCCGTTGAGCGCGGTGTCATCACATGGATGGGGCCGAGTGCTGTGGCGCAGGCGCCCGCGGGTGCCGAGGTTATCGACCTGGGTGGTGCGTATCTCATGCCAGGCCTCATCAATATGCATGTGCATCTGTGCGGTTCGGGCAAGCCGGTTTCGGCGGGCGATGCGGGCGCGCTGATGAAGAAGCTCGATAATCCCGTGGGGCGCGCCATCGTGCGCCATATTCTTAAGGGCAGCGCCCAACAACAACTGGCAAGTGGCGTGACCACGGTGCGCGGCGCGGGCGACCCGCTGTTTGCCGATCTTGCCGTGCGCGATGCTATCGATGCCGGCAAGTATCAAGGTCCTCGCCTGGTGGCGCCGGGAACGGGTGTCACGGTGCCGGGCGGCCATGGTGCGGGTTTGTTCGCCCAGGTGGCCAACAGTCCCGCCGAGGCAGCCGAACAGGTGCGCGACCTGTATGCGCGCGGTGCCGACGTCATCAAGCTGTTCGTGACGGGCGGCGTGTTCGACGCTACCGAGGTGGGCGAGCCGGGTGTGCTGCGTATGCCGGTCGAGGTTGCCGCGGCGGCGTGCAAGGCGGCGCACGAGGTGGGCCTGCCGGTTATGGCTCATGTCGAGAGCACCGAAGGCGTGAAGGCCGCGCTTGAGGCCGGCGTCGATACGATCGAGCACGGTGCCCCGATGACTCCCGAGATCTTGGAACTGTACCGCGGCGCCGCGGGCACGCAGCTCGAGGGGCGTGCGCCCAGCGTTACCTGCACTATCAGCCCGGCGCTGCCGTTTGTATTGCTCGACCCGGAAAAGACCCATTCGACCGATACACAAAAGAAGAACGGTGACATCGTGTGCTCGGGCATCATCGAGAGCGCCCGTGCCGCACTGGAAGCTGGCGTTAAGGTGGGCCTTGGCACGGACTCGAGCTGCCCGTTCGTGACGCAGTACGACATGTGGCGTGAGGTGGCCTATTTTGCCAAGTATGTCGGCGTGGGCAACGCTTTCGCGCTGCATACGGCCACGCAGGTCAATGCCGAGCTGCTGGGGCTGGGCGGCGAGACCGGCACAATCGAGTGCGGCAAGGCCGCCGATATTCTGGTGACGCGCGAGAACCCGCTCGATGACCTGTGCGCACTGCGTGATCCGACGCACGTGATGTGTCGCGGTGATCTGGTGCGCAAGCTCAAGGTGAAGCGTATTCCCGAGGTGGACGCCGAGCTCGACGCGATTATGGCCATGCCTGCCGAGGCGTTGGCCGAGGAGCTTGCCCGCGATGGCGTGGCGTAAGCGCGCGATATGGCGATGCGACAAAGGGACAATCCTTTTGTCATAATCAGAAAAAGCCGAGGTCCCAGTGCGAGGCCTCGGCTTTTATTTGTCCCATAGTATGGCAGCTATGAGCGCGTTTCCATCTTGGCGTGGCACTTGGGGCAGGTGACGCGGATCTTGCCCTTGCCCTTGGGGACGGACAGCATCTGGCCGCAGTTGGGGCACTTGAGGTACGCCGTGGTCTTGCGGCCCTTCCACATCTTCTTGGCCGTTCGCTTGGCGCGCTCAAAGTCTTCCTTACTGGTGCCGGTCGCGCGTGAAGTGCTGGCCGCTGCGGCCCCGCCGCCCAAGCTGGCGACGAACTTGCCCAAGCCGGGAACACTGGCGGTCGCGGCGACAAAGGCGTCGTTCTCCTTGCGACGTGCATCGATGTTTTTGGACAGGCCGCGCAGCACGCCAATCACGATGACGGCGATGGCGATCCAGCTGAGCCACTGGATGCGGGCTATCGATCCGACCATCGCGATGACGATGCCGGCAAAACCCATCACGATGGTGAGCTCGTCAGCGCCATTGCGTCCTTTCATAAAGTCATTCATGCAAATTGCCTTTCGTTCGATATGCTGCACGCCTTTATACCCGATTTAGAGCAAGGGGGACAGGTTAATCTGCACCAAGGTGGTGCAAACATTCCTGTCCCCGGAACACCAAGACGGTGCAAAGTAGTCTGTCCCCAATGCCCCAATTACTTGGAGAGCTTGTCGACGACGCGTTCGATCTCGGCGAGCTTGGCGGCTTTGAGGTCTTCGTCGCCCGATTCGATTGCCGAAGTCACGCAGCCCTCGATATGCGCCTTGAGCACGTCGGCGTTAATGCGCGCGAGGAGCGCCTGTGTGGCCATGAGCTGCGTGGAGATATCGACGCAATAACGGTCCTCATCGACCATCCGCAAGATGCCGTCGATCTGGCCGCGTGCCGTCTTGAGCATGCGGGTCACCGATTTGTGGTCTGCCATCATGGCGGGTCCTCGTTTCTGGTCGATCTTCCGGATGCCCCCGTCAGTTGCGGTGAAATAGTTCTTGTTTGCAGGCTTGAAGCGCTAAAACAGGAACTATTTCACCGCAACTTCTGAGGATTGAGTAGGCAGCGCCTGCTACGCGGCGGTCACCGAAAGTGCGTGGAACTTCTCGCCGGCGGCCTCGACAGCGGCGGCGAGCTGCTCGGCGGTCACGGTGTCGGCGCACTCCACCTGGACGGTCTGGGTCTCGTGATCGGCGTCGGCGTCGGTCACCCCGGCCACGTTGAGCAGTGCCGTCTCGACGGTGGCGTCGCAGTGGCCGCACATAAGGCCGGAAGTCTTGATTGTGTATCGCATGGGTATTCCTCTCTGTTGTGTCGGCTTTCCCGGGCACCCGATCTTGACCTTCAAGTCGTCGCTCGCGTACCAAAGTACGCGTCGCTCCTCTTTCAGGTCAATCTCGGGCACCTGGAAAACCCGTTATAAATGGACTTAATGGTGAGCCTATTTTGCCACTTTAGGCTTAAAGGATTTTAGGCGCAGCGCATTGCTTACGACGCAGACACTCGACAGGCTCATGGCCGCGGCGCCAAACATCGGCGAGAGCTGCCATCCGGTGAGCGGGAAAAACACGCCCGCGGCGAGCGGAATGCCGATGCCGTTGTAGAACAGTGCCCAGAACAGGTCCTGCTTGATGTTGCGGATCGTCGCGCGCGACAGCTCGATGGCGCGGGCGACGTCCATGAGGTCGCTGCGCATGAGCACCACATCCGCCCCTTCCTTGGCGATGTCGGCACCAGTGCCGATCGCAAGGCCCACGTCGGCGCGCGCCAGGGCGGGGGAGTCGTTGATGCCGTCGCCCACCATGGCGACCTTGCTGCCCGCATCCTGCAGCTCGCGCACGTGGCGCTCCTTGTCGGCGGGGAGGACGTCGGCGATGACCTGCTTGCTGCTCAGCCCCACGCGGCGGGCGATTGCCTCGGCCGTCACGCGGTTATCGCCGGTGAGCATGCGCACGTCGACGCCGAGCTTGCGGAGCGCGGCGATGGCCTCGGCGCTCGTCTCTTTGACCTCGTCAGCCACGGCGATGGTACCGACGAACTCGCCGTTCTTGGCAAAGAACAGCGGCGTCTTGCCTTCGGCGGCAAATTGCTCGGCAAGACCCGCGGGCACGGTAACGCCCAGCTCGTCCATCAGGCGTACGTTGCCGGCTGCAATGACGTTTTGCCCCTCGCGCGCCGTCACGCCACGACCGGGCACGGCGGCAAAGTCCTCGACCATGCGCGCGACAATTCCGCGCGCCTCGCACTCGGCCATAATCGCCTCGGCCAGTGGGTGCTCGCTTGAGCGCTCCAGCGCAGCGGCCAGCTTGAGCAGCGCCTTTTCGCTCATGGCGGGCGAGCCGTCGGCGCGCGCGACAACCACAATGTCGGTCACGGCCGGCTTGCCGCGGGTGACCGTGCCCGTCTTATCGAGCACCACGGTGCCCACGCTGCGCAGGTTCTCCAGCGCCTCGGCGCTCTTAAACAGAATGCCCATCTCGGCGCCCTTGCCGGTACCTACCATAATGGCGACGGGCGTGGCTAGGCCGAGTGCGCACGGACAGCTGATCACCAACACCGCCACGCCGGAGGTGAGTGCCTCGTTTATGCTGCCGGTCAGCGCCATCCACACCGCAAAGGTCACGGCCGAGATCACGAACACCACGGGCACGAACACACCGGCGACCTTGTCGGCCATGCGGGCGATGGGCGCCTTGGTTGCGTTGGCGTCCTCGACGAGTTGGATAATCTTGGCGAGCGATGTTTCGGTACCCACCCGTGTGGCGCGGAAGGTAAACGAACCGGTGCGGTTGACGGTGGCGGCGTTGACGGTGTCGCCGGCGGTCTTTTCCACGGGGATGGACTCGCCGGTGAGCGCGCTTTCATCGACTGCCGAGGCGCCCTCGAGCACCACACCGTCGACGGGGATGGACTCGCCGGGGCGCACGCGAAGGACCTGGCCGGGAAGGATGCTGTCGACGTCGACGGTGGTCTCGGTGCCGTCCTCTGCCACGACGGTCGCGGTCTTGGGCGCCAGGTCGATCAGCGCCTCGATGGCGCCGCCGGTTTTTGACTTGCTGCGCGTCTCGAGGTATTTGCCCACGGTGACGAGCGACAGGATCGTGCCCGCGCTCTCAAAATACAGATTGTCCATGCCCGTCATCATGGCCTCGTGCACTTGCCCGGCGGCTAGCTGGTCGGCCATGACGAACATGGCGTAGAGCGACCAGGCGATCGACGCGGTGGCGCCCACGGCGATGAGGGCGTCCATGGTGGGCGCGCCGTGCGCGAGCGATTTAAACCCGTTGATAAAGTACGCGTCGTTGACATAGACGATGGGGATGAGCAGGACGAGCTCGGTGAGGGCGAGCGTCATGCTGTGGGTATGGTCGGTGAAGATGCCGGGCAGCGGCCAGCCGAGCATGTGCCCCATGCCTATGTAGAACAGTGGGATGAGGAATACGATTGAGACGATGAGGCGGGTGCGCATGGCAGAGGCGGCGGCCTCCAACTTTTTGGTGGGCGACTCCATGTGGGCGGCGCCGGACCTAGCTTGCGCGCTGCTGTTTGAGCCGGCGGCACCGGTGCCCGCATCGACAGGTGAGGCCGAGTAGCCCGCGCGGTCGACGGCGGTGCAGATGTCATCGGGGCTGACCTGCGCGGGGTCGTAGTCCACCAGCATTGAACCGGCGAGCAGGTTGACCGCGACGCTTTGGACGCCGTCGAGTTTGCTCACGGCGCGGTCCACGTGCGCCTGGCAGGCGGCGCATGTCATGCCGCCCACGTCGAACTTATCTTGAGCCATGGTTTCTCCTTTCTGTAGTTCGGTGTTGGAATTGTTAACCTACCGTTACTATACACCCATACCCCCTGGGGGTGTCTAGTACAGAAAACATATATGAGATTTCGCTACAGATGAGGGTAGTTAGTTGGCCGATGGCCCGTTCCAACCAAACATCTCAATCTGTAACATCTGGACCGGTTTTTGAGCCGTAGCTGTTACAGATTTAGACGAACATTTCAGCCGAAAACTAACGTCTCGATCTGTAACAACTAGACCCCGTTTTGCCGAGTATTTGTTACAGATCGAGACGGACCGTCCGCGGTCAACTCAAATGTCTTGATCTGTAACATCTAGAGAGGTTTTTGACCCCTTACTGTTACAGATTGAGATGTTGTCTCGCGGGGTTGGGATTTGTCTCGTTCTGTAACATCTAGACCTGTATCTGCCGAGCTAGTGTTACAGATCAAGACAATTGCCGGGGTGGGGTCCCGTCACGGCAAGACGCCCGCTGCTTAGATGCAGAATCCAGGAATCACGCAGGTTCGCTTGTTTGGCTTTTCCGCAGGCGTTGCGTACGTAAAGACGTCGCCGTCGTGCCCCACGCGGTTCATATAGAGTGTGCCTTCGCTCTCCGATGTGTCGGGACTCGCCGTTCGTTCCCACCAACAGATGTCCTTGCCCTTCCACTGGCGAACCAACATTTCGTTCGTGGTATACGGACTTACCTTGAGCTCGCGGAAGAGCTGATACTCCTTGCCCTCGCCGTTGTAGATGTCGGCCAGGTAGTGAAAGCCCTCGGCAAATGACTCGGGCGGCTGCACTCCGCACAGCTCGACCATGGCGGGCAGCCAAAGGGTTGCGGGCAACTCGCTCAGACACGATGCGCTTCTGGCGGCGCCAACGTTATTCGAGATCTTTTTGACAGATTTAATGAGTGCGCGCAACTCGTTGGGCAGCAGCTTAAGGCCGTCGTTATCGAGCCATTCCCGCAGCTCGCAATCTGCCCAGCCGGCGCTCAACGGTTGGGCCGCGGCGTCGCGTTCGGCAATGCCGGCGTCGAACATAAACGTTAACCCTGCCTTGCCCGTCCCGTCTAGAAGCTCGTCGTGGCGGATGCCCACAAGCTGCGCGCCGACCTGCAGCCCGTTGGTGAGCGTGACACGCTTGGTACATGGATAGGGAATATGCCCGTTGTTATCGAGCAGATGGTAGCGCTTGGCAATCTCGCGCGCCTCGCTACGGGTCTCGGCGGCCTTAATCTTGAGCGAAATCTCCTGCAGCTGATCCCAGGTGTAGTCGTCAAGCGAACCGCGAATGCCGTCCAGGTAGTCGGGGATGCCAAAGCCATGGGTTGCCGCCCCGATAACGCCGAGCCCCGCAACGGCTGCGACAACGCCACCGATAATAAAGCGGCGGCGGGTCATGGCATCGTGCCGGGCCTGCTCCAGGATCTCTCGCGCTCGCTCGCCGGCGACGTCGACCTTAAGGTGCGTGCCAGAATCGATATCAATCGCGGCCTCGTCCCCTGCGCCTTCGCGGCCCTCGGATTCGGCATCGGTGAGGTATGCCGAGAGCACCTCGAGCATCTGCTGCTCGGTGGGACGATCGCACTGCTCGACTGAGATGCCTTTCATGATGATCTGGACGAGCGCTTCGTCGTCATTGCATCGCGGCTCGAGCGGTGCCGGCTTGGTCTTGGTCTTTATGAGGTAGAACGAGCCGGTTGCCGCGGCACCCGTCGACTCAACATCGAACGGTTTGCGACCGCTGTAGAGCTGGTACAGAATGCTCGAAAGCGCATAGACGTCGATTGCGGGCGAGCGGCGAAGGGCCGCGATGCCTTCGATATCCTGCGTGAGCATCTCGGGCGCGGCGTATGCGGGCGTGGCAAAGCGCCAGATGTCGGCGCGCCGGGTGATCGTGTCGTCGCCGAGGGCTATGGTCGCGGAGCCCATGTCGATGAGGCAGGGGTCAAAGGAGCAATCGACGATCTGCTGCTCGAGCGTTCGACTGGTGGTACGGAACATGATATTGGCGGGCGACAGGTCGCGATGGACGACCGGATTTACGAGTCCCTGGGTCATCAGGAGTGCGCGAAGCACGGCGTTTCCAACGGCGGCCACCATCTGGGTGGTTAGCCCGCCCGAGACATCGTGCGGAAGCAAGGGCAGCGCCTGCTTGAGCGAGGTGCCCTCGACCCACTCCATGAGGATGAGCGGGTCGTCCTCGCACGATCCATAGCCATAGACGCGCGGAAATCCGCGCAGGTGCGAGACGGTGCACAGATGACGGTACTCCTCGAATAGGGCGGCGGTGTTGGCCAGGTGCGCAGCCGCTTGCTCGGCGGAGCGATCGGGGGCTTGGCCGGAAAGGATGGCGTTGTCCTTGAGCAGCTTGACGGCAAATAGCTCGCCGCTCGTGTTGGTCGCGCGCAGCACGTGCCCGATATTGCCGCCATCGCGGTATGCCGTCTGAAGAATAAGCGTCATAAACCGTCGCTTGGCATCATCCTCGGCGCTGGGGTCGACCGCCACGGCGGTATCGAACGTGTCAAGACGGATGAGTTTGTCGCCAGGGGCGGTGTTGGTGGTATCCAAGACGTTCCTTCATTTGGTGGGGCCGCGTGCTCACGCCGAGAACGCGATTATCGATTAAAGCCCATGATAGACGTGTTTGCCGATAAGCTGACTCGTATTGCTATTTATAGTGCAGCGTGCAACGTAAATGATATAAGACGAGTGACACCTGTTTCCCACGTCTCTACGCGCTAGTCCACAATAACGAGAAACGTTGTATAGAGACCCAAATGAAGTCTGTCGCTGTTAGCGATTTCCACGGGGGGATAGACTTTGCCGGGCTCTCGTTGGTCGCGGGGCGGCTCGATTACGATATCGCCGTCGCCTGCACCCGATTCGAGCACCGTGCCGTTGGTCGATCCAAGGCCCTGGGCGTACCAGTGCTCACCCTCAAGCCAAATGCGAAGATGCTCACGCGACGCGTCGGCGCCCACATCGGTGATGCTGGGCGAGGTTTTGGGCAAAGAACCAATCACGGTGCCGCGTGGATCGCGTGTGAGGGGATGGATTTGCATGTCGACGCAGTTGTCGGCATGCGTCCTGAGCAGACCGAGGTTGGGGGCGACGGCGCGCGGCTGCTCCAAGCTGCCCATAAAGCCACGTCCGACGGTAGTTTCGGTGGTGCCAAAGTGCCCACCCGTCTTGCTGTCGCAAAAGCGCTCGACGGTGGCCACGCCTTGAACGGGGTCGGCAAGTGCGCCCGTTGCCACAAAGAGCATCAAGAAGAGCGTGCTTTTTTCGCGGGGGCTGTGGTCATCGGAGCTGTTGATACGCCCCAAGGCATTGGCGTAGAGGCGGTCGTCGAGGTCATAATCGGCGAGAACCGACATCATGCCTTGGGCCGCCGGGCCGCTGTAATGCTCGGATATTTCCTGATAGGCGCGATCGCCTCCGCCGAGCTTGCTGCTAATGGCGGCGGCAAGGTTAAGCGTGGAGACGGTAAGGTCATTGTAGATACCTGGCGCACACTGATCGGGCTCGCGGTGGACGATGTAGCGAGTGAGGTACGAGCGGTTGGTAGAGCATTTGTCGAGCAGGGTACTGCCTGCATACGAATTGCCGTTAATGAGCATTCGCGCAATCTCGAGATGCTTGAGACCGCCGAACGATCGGATGTCGTTGTAGAGGACCGAGCACGGTGTTTCCGCCGCCATGGCTGCCTCCCCAGATAACTTTAATGACGTACTGCAAACATGATAGGAAATGGCTACGCTCAAAGCGTACCGACTCGAAAAATGTTGCGCAACGCTTTGCATAACTATTGAGACATTATAGGGCAGATACGCCAAGTTGCAGGATGGCTGCAAACGACACATTTTGAGAGGTCGTGCCCTATGGAATGCCCTTATTGCGGTGCATTGTTGCCCGATGACGCTAGTTTTTGCTCTGAGTGTGGATCGCCTCTTGCCGCGCCCTCGTCGACTGTGCCCGTTTCCGAAGATCCCTATACTACGCCCCAGACCGTGTCACAGAGCCCTGCCTTTTCTTGGCGCGACGGCGAGGCCGCTACGGCGGCAACGGTGGAGTTGCCTAAGGCGGATGCTGCCTCGAAAGCAGACGAGCAGCCGGTGGCGGCACCCGGCGCGTTTGAGCCCGCTGTGCCCGAATCCGATTCGGACGCCACGCGTGTAGTCGATCCCTTGTCAGACTTTGGCACTACGATCGAGGACGTGGAAACTGAGTCTGCCTACCATGCCGATTTTGGTTCTACGCCGCTCAGTGAGGAAGAGCAGCTCGAGCAGGACCGCGAGAGCCTCAAGACGGCCAAGGCCGAGTACAAGCTGGCACGCAAGCGCCTGGGCAAGTCGTATGCGCCCGCCATCGCCGCCGGCGTTATTGTCGTTGCCGCCTTGTGCGCGGGAACCGGCTGGGCGGGCTACTCATATGGCTTGGCTCATCCGCAAAATACGGAGCAGATTCAAAAGCTCAAGGAGCAGCTTGAATCTTCCAAGGACGAACTCACAAAAACGCAAGACGAGCTCGATCAGACAAAGTCCGACCTTAAGGATGCTAAGGCGGAGCTCAAGACCGCAAGCAAGAACGGCGAGGACGCTAGCTCCGATGCCGAGGGCTCCTCCACGACGGGCAATGCGACCTCGTTGACTACCACGACCTCTGGTAGCACAGCGAAGCTCAACATCGATAAGCCTACGAGCTTTGCCAACACCACGTGGCGCGGAGCACTTAAGGAGACGGGCAACTCTTGGGGCCATACTTGCTACGGCGCGAGCAAAAATGATCTTGTTATTGTGTTTAAGAGCATCAGTGATTCCGGCGAAGCGGTTGCAGACATCTCGGCCACACTGCATGCCCACGATACCTACAACGCCGAAAAAACCGTCGCCCAATCCGATGGTGACGACTATCGCACCTACACGGACGTCACCGGTACGTTTGTTAGAAACAAGGGTTTTGAGTTCTCGCTTCCCGTCGAGGAGGAGGGCTGCGACCTTACGGTTACGGGTGTTCCTAAAAAGAAGAACGGCAAGTACTACCTGAATACCACAGTCGAATCGGGAGATGGAGCCGTTACCATGGGAACGCGCATCACGGATTCCTTTGAGCTTTTGATTTCCTAGTACTTCGTATTGTCAGCGTGCGATGCATGGCGGGCGGTGGCGGACGCGGCTTTATTGAGAGTCGCGCCCGCCACCGCTTTATGCAAATGGGTCTATTTGCTGACTTGGGTTTTACTGGCGGCTAAAGTATGCCGGCAGATGCGAGGAAGAGTATAACCACGATTGCTACCAGGGCAGCAATCACCATCGTGAGTGCCATCGAGCGTTGACGTTTGACGGCAAGGCGCGCGCGACGCATGGACTCGGCGCTGCGGACCGTCTCGGTGTATGGGGTTGGCCGAGGCGCGG
>OHAY01002608.1_pt1 | contig 13965 bp, 9 predicted proteins | sample 1577191 | NCBI WGS metagenome assembly OHAY01 (sample SAMEA3541504, study PRJEB24748) | human gut metagenome | biome: human gut; feature: human-associated habitat; material: faeces | place: China | collected 2012 | reverse complement strand
TTTGGCGTATACACGCTTTCCAGGCGTGCCTCTTCAACCACTCGAGCATCTCTCCTTTTAGGGGACACATTTACATCCTCGTTTTGAAATCGGGTGCAAATTACAAAGAAATTTGGGAATAGCAAGCGATTTCAGTCACAAATGTATCCTTTTTTTTCGTCTTACACAGAATTCGGCGCCTCAATATTGGCATATCCCCTCAAATTTAATAAACTTTAAAAACTTATTTGGCCATTTTGAACACTTTTAAAGCGTTATCGGTCGTTATGGCATCTATTTCTGACAAACTCATGCCATAAATTTCCGCCAGCTTTAACGCCACCTCTTTTATATAGGAAGTCTCATTTCTTTTCCCTCTGTTGGGCACGGGAGCCAAATAGGGAGAATCGGTTTCGAGCACGATTTTACTCAACGGGACATTCTTCAGTGTTTCGGGCAACGTACTTTTCTTGAATGTGACCACCCCGTTGATTCCAATTCTGAAAGCAGGATAGTCCGACAATTGCTCCGCCTCTTCCGCATTTCCCGTAAAACTATGAAAGATGCCGCTCAAATTCGTATTCTTATAAGGAGAGAGCACTTCAAACAACTCGGGGAAGGCTTCACGGCAGTGAATAATCAAGGGCAAATCATACTCCAGTGCCCAATGTATCTGTTCGTCCAAGGCAGCTTGCTGCTCTTTGAGGTAGGTCTTATCCCAATACAAATCCATCCCCACCTCTCCGATGGCGATATAAGGGTGTCCTTCGGTCAACAACTTTTTCATCGGCATCAGGCGGGCTTTATAATCACCGTCCACCGATGTCGGGTGAAAACCCAGCATCGGATAACAAAAACCTTTATATGCGTCACATACCTCCAACAACTCACGGATGGTTGTATCATCAATGTTGGGCATAAAAACCTTCCTGACACCGGCAGCCTTGGCGCGTTCTATCACTTGCGGCAAATCATCGGCAAACTCTTCTGCAAAAAGATGGGAATGGGTATCAATCATCACACTTTTCTATTCATTAAACGACAAACAAAAGACTTTAACTCTTCTTTTCTCTCTGCCGGCAGACTCACACCATCCAGCAAAGCCAGCCCTTTTGCGTAATATTCATTGATTTTTTCATCGCAGATTTTATCAATGCCAATCTCATTATAGATTCCCGTCACAGCTTTAATCTTTTCTTCCGGGCAATACTCCGCACACGAAATCCATCGGTCCAGCTCTTCCTTCTGCCGCGGATTGCCCAAGGCCAATGCGTTTATCAGCATAAAGGTTTTCTTATTACATAAGATATCCCCCCCGATATTCTTTCCAAACACCTTGGGATCACCATACACATCCAGATAATCGTCTTGCAACTGGAAGGCCAGTCCCATCTGAATGCCGAAATCATAAAGTTTGCGGGCATCCTCCTCGGAAGCATCCCCCAAAACGGCACCGATTTTCAATGCCGCCGATAACAAGACAGACGTTTTCAGACGAATCATTTCTATATATTCCGGTACAGTCACATCCGTACGTGTTTCAAATTCCATATCCCATTGCTGTCCTTCGCATATTTCCAAAGCCGTCTGTGTAAAGATATCCATCACCCGCTTCAAATACTTTTCCTGACAATCAGCCATCAGGCGGTAAGCCAATACCAACATAGCGTCTCCCGACAAGATTGCCGTGTTGTCATCCCATACTTTATGAACAGTAGGTTTATTGCGGCGCATATCAGCCTTGTCCATCAGGTCGTCATGCAATAAAGTATAATTATGATAAGTCTCGATACCTGCCGCCTGCGGCAAAATACAGTCCACATCTTCCTTATACATATTATAAGCAAGCAACATCAAGACAGGACGAATCCGCTTTCCACCCAACGATAATACATATTCAATAGGAGCATACAGCCCTTTCGGTTCACGCATATAAGGCATTTCAGAAAGATAGCCGTTGATCTTATCCGACAATTCGGTTGCTAAAAAAGCCATAAGAAAAAGAATTAAATATATTACTAAAAAAAGAGGCTACCCAATGAGCAGCCTCTTCATGATTTTTATCCAAAGATTACTGTAATTTAAAGATTACGGGCACGGTATAACTTACACGTACCGGTTTACCACGTTGTTTACCGGGTTTCCATTTCGGCATTGACTTCACTACACGCAGAGCCTCTTTATCCAAGTAAGGGTCTACACCGCGAACAACAACCGGATCAGCAATAGAACCATCTTTTTCGATAACGAACTTCACTGATACTTTACCCTGCACACCGTTTTCCTGAGAGATGGTCGGATATTTTGCATTCTTCATCAAGAACTTCAAACATTCTCCCATACCGCCGGGGAATTCGGGCATTTCTTCTACAATCTGGAAAATCTGTTGTTCTTCCGGTTCTTCCTCTTCTACTACAACCGGTGTATATTTAACTTCCACAGCTTTTTCCGTATCATCTGATGCCTGAATAACGGTTTCTTCTACTTTAGCATCATTTTCTACGATTTCAATAATTTCTTCCGCTTTAGGTACTTCGGGAGGAGGAGCTTGTTGCTGTTCTTCCTGTTCTGTGATAGGAACCATTTCTTCTTCAAATACAACTGCGGCCATACCTGTATCTGTAGTCACCTGCTTATCGCGTTCAGTCCATTCGAAAGCGACAAACATAAGAGCTAAGATAAACACATAACCGATTAGCAGCCAGGTACTTTTTTTACCTTCAAGATCTGCTTTGGGCGATTTTTTAACTTCCATAAATTGTTGTTTAAAATTAAGTGTTTCTCATTCAAGGCAAATGTAGTACTTTTCTTTTAAACAAAAAGTATTTTCACCGTAAAAATTTGCTAATTCATTATATTTTAATTCTTTTTCATGGAAGGGCACCTAACTTTTCCCTATCTTTGAACCGCATATAGCAATATACTCATCTATACATTAATTATATATGAAAAAAATAACAATAGCCATCGACGGTTACTCGTCTTGCGGAAAAAGCACAATGGCCAAAGATTTGGCACGTGAAATAGGATACATATATATAGATAGCGGTGCCATGTATCGTGCCGTTACTTTATACTGCCTCGACAACGGGTTGTTTACAGACAGCGGCATCCGGGAGGAGGAGCTCCGAAACAGCCTGCCCGACATCAGGATTTCTTTCCGGCTGAACCCGGAAACCCAGCGTCCTGTCACCTTGCTGAACGGCGAAGAGGTGGAAGAACGCATCCGGACCATGGAAGTTTCTTCACACGTAAGCCCGGTTGCCGCCCTCGGATTTGTTCGGGAGGCATTGGTGAAACAGCAACAGGAAATGGGCAGGCAGAAAGGAATTGTGATGGACGGACGCGATATCGGAACCGTGGTTTTTCCTGATGCCGAACTGAAGATTTTCGTAACCGCCTCTGCCGACATCCGCGCCCGGCGCCGATACGACGAGCTGAAAGCAAAAGGCCGGCCGGCTTCTTACGACGAAATATTGAAAAACGTGGAAGAGCGTGATTATATCGACCAAAACCGGGAAGTCGGTCCCTTGAGGAAAGCCGAAGATGCTATTTTGTTGGACAACAGCCACATGACCATTGCCGAACAGAAACAATGGCTGGCAGAACAATTCCAAAAAGCAACCAATGGTTAATGTAGAGATAGACGAAGGTTCGGGCTTCTGCTTCGGCGTAACCACCGCCATCAAAAAAGCAGAAGAGGAATTGGCAAAGGGCACCACGCTCTATTGCCTGGGAGACATTGTGCACAACGGACAAGAATGCGAACGTCTGAAAAAGATGGGCCTCATCACCATCAACCACGAAGAATTCGCCCGGCTGCATAACGCCAAGGTGCTGCTCCGCGCTCATGGAGAACCGCCTGAGACATACGCACTGGCAAAAGCCAACCATATCGAAATCATCGATGCAACCTGCCCCGTGGTATTGCGGCTGCAAAAACGCATCAAACAGGAATTTGACAACACCCCCGACAGCCACGACACACAAATCGTGATTTACGGGAAAAACGGACACGCCGAAGTGCTCGGACTGGTGGGACAGACACACGGGAAAGCGATTGTCATAGAAAAACCGGAGGAAGTGGTGCAGCTGGACTTCAACAAAGATATCCGGCTGTATTCACAGACCACGAAATCTTTGGAAGAGTTCTGGCAGATTGTGGAATATATCAAGGAACACATATCGCCCGAAGCCTCCTTTGAATACTTCGACACCATTTGCCGGCAAGTAGCCAACCGTATGCCGAACATCCGTAAATTTGCGGCAGCACACGATCTCATTTTCTTCGTTTGCGGCCGCAAAAGCTCCAATGGGAAAATCTTGTTTCAGGAATGTAAAAAGGTAAACCCCAACTCCTACCTCATCGACCAACCGGAGGAAATAGACCGCAACCTGCTGAAGGATGTCCATTCCATCGGCATTTGCGGAGCCACTTCTACTCCCAAATGGTTGATGGAAGAGTGTAAAAAGGTTATCCTAAACGAAAAACAGACCAATAAAAAATAATATTTTATCGCTGTCCAAGTGATAAATTGCTAACTTTGCATCATAAAAACATTAAAATGGGTATTTATGGGAACGATTAAAAGTATCGGTATTTTAACATCCGGAGGTGATGCTCCGGGAATGAACGCCGCCATTCGCGCAGTGACACGTTCCGCTATTTATAACGGAATGTCCGTTAAGGGTATCTATCGTGGATACAAGGGTTTGATAACCGACGAAATTGAAGATTTCAAGACTCAGAATGTAAGTAATATTATTCAGCGTGGCGGTACTATCCTGAAGACGGCCCGTTGTGCGGAATTCAAGACGCCGGAAGGCCGTAAGCAGGCTTACGACAAACTGATGGAGCATGGTATCGATGCTTTGGTCGCCATTGGTGGTGACGGAACGCTGACGGGGGCCCGCATCTTTGCACAGGAGTTCAATTATCCGATTGTCGGCCTGCCTGGTACGATTGATAATGACCTGTATGGCACGGATATCACGATCGGCTACGACACGGCTTTGAATACGATCATGGAATGTGTCGATAAAATCCGTGACACGGCAACCTCCCATGACCGTCTGTTCTTTATCGAAGTGATGGGGCGTGATGCCGGATTTCTGGCTCTTAACGGAGCGATTGCATCGGGAGCTGAAGCGGCTATCATTCCGGAGATATCGATGGAGAAAGACCAGCTGGCCGAGATGATCGAAACGGGTTTCCGTAAGTCCAAGAACAGCAGTATCGTCCTTGTTGCGGAAAGTGAGGTGACCGGTGGTGCGATGGGCGTGGCTGAACGTGTAAAGAAGGAATATCCGCAGTTTGACGTACGTGTTTCAATTTTGGGACACTTGCAGCGCGGTGGTTCACCGACTGCACAAGATCGTATCTTGGCAACCCGGATGGGAGTGGCTGCCGTCGACGCGTTGTTGGATGACCAGCGTAACGTGATGATGGGTATCCAGAATGATGAGATCGTTTACGTTCCTTTCTCCAAAGCGATCAAGAACGACAAACCGATCAATCGTGATTTGTTGAATACGCTTCGTATTTCTTCTATTTGATCTGTTATTGGCAAGTATATGAAAAGCCCCGCGGATATTTTTCATTCGCGGGGCTTTTTGCATATAGAGTTCAGCTCTGTTTACTCGTTGCATTTGAAAGCATAGACATTGCCTCCGAAATCGGTTGCGAAGATCATGCTGCCGTTTGTTGACAGGGTGGAGAATAGCGGAGCTCCCGTTTTATGTTTCCATGTCGTTTGCCCGCTTTCCTTATCTATGCCATAGATGATGCCGTCGGATGCTCCGAAGTAAATCGTATCTCCGATGAGTAGGGGGCTCGTTTCGACCGTGGCAGCCGGATGGCGGGAATAGGGAGCCGTATAAACCAGAGCTGGAGATGTCCGGGCTTTCCATCTGACCTCGAATGTCTCACGGTCGAGTGCGACCAAGCCATCAGTCTGCGTCCCGAAAACAATCAGTTTATCCGTGACCAACGGGGTCGAATTGACTTGAACATTGAATGGTAACTCTTTACGGACAATGACTTCCCCCGAATGGCAGTCGATGATAAATAAAGACTGGCGCGAAGTAACATAAAGCAGATTACCGGCATATGCCGGTGTTGCGCCTCTATCCGTGATTCCGTCTTTATCGAGTTTCCAAAGCAACTCTCCCGTTTGTGCGTCGTTGCCGTAGAAGCCTCGCCAGTTGGCGCCTGAAATAACTACTCCGTTTGTCAGCAGAGGAGTCGATGTCGTGGCTTCTCCTTGCGGCCAGCCTTTGTTCAGCCAGACTGCGTCACCCGTTTTACCGTTGTATGCTCCGAATGCCTTTCCACTTCCGGCATAGACAATGCCATTGGCGGCTGTCAGCCCGTCCACAAGGACAGGAAGGCCGGCGACATCCATCTTTTTGTCCCATTTTAGTCTGCCGGTCTGTGAGTCGATGGCGTATAAATAACCTTCCGCATCTTGTGCGAAGACGGTTCCTTCGTCTACGGCAATCGTGTTTTTGATGGAGTTGCGAACCGGATACCTCCATTGTAATTCACCAGTCTTTGCATCCAGAGCGAAGATTGCACCTTCTCCCTTCAAATCTTCATCGAGAGAAGCGACGTACACTTTACCGCCGGCAACGACCGGAGAAGAGAAATACAGGTTGGCATTTACGTTACGGGTCCATGCCAGTCGGGGAGTTTTGCCAATCTCTTCCGGTTGGTATACGAATGAGGAACGGCTGATTGCTGTTTCCCCATTGTTGAACAACGCTTTGGCTGTAATGAAAATCCGTTTGCCTTTACAGTCTGCCGGGAGTTTGGCCATTCCGGACCAATTCCAGTCTGTATTTTGAGTAAGCTGTGTTTCCGGTAGGACAGTATTGCCGTCTACGACGCAACTGTAAGTGACACGTATGGCAGGAGCAACTGCATTGTAGGTGTTGACCGATACCGGAATCTTTTCGTCTGACGTCATTGTACATGCATCATTCGCGATAGAGGCGGTTTCGATGGACTTGTTTATATAGGTATAGCGGAGCATAGTCTGGACATCTCCTTTACGATCCACGTCTACCACACGGAAAGCGGAAGTCGAGTGGTCGATTCCCCCTTTGTCGAGTGTTGCGGTCGAGATTGTCAGGACATCTCCTTGTTTCCGCACGAAATGATTATGCCAATGGCCGTACAGCCACGCTTTCAGGTTATGTTCGTTCAGGTTAATCTTCTCGTTATCGTCAATACCGAAAACAAACTCGTTCCCGGAAGTCAGCAGGTCATGGTTAAAGACGATGACCGGTTTTCCTGTCGGTACTTGCGCCAGGTCATTCTTTAACCAGCGGTATACGTCTTCTTTTGTATAGCCGGGCTGATGATCTCCTCCTGCCATTGGTGTAACGACGTAGTGGACATTTCCGAAGTCGAAGGAATAATAAACCGGACCGTAAACATTTTCAAAAACCTCTTCTCCATATTTCCCTTTTACAAGGTCATGGTTACCGATACAGTAGAACATCGGGCAGTCCATGTTTGACGTGTTCATCAGATGGATATGGTTCTTCAATCCATTTTCATAGCAGATATCACCGGTATGGATGATAAATGAGATATTCTCGTTAGCCGCATAATCCCGGATGTTATTCGCCCAGTCTTCTTGGTTTTCCGTATTGAATATCTCGGTATCGGAAATATGGATGAACCTGTGACTGCCATTTGGCTTGATGCGTCCTTTCCAGGGTTGCAGGCCGAAATCGTATGTTTGCCCTGTGCCGTTGATCCGCCGGTAATATTGATTGTCTGTCCTATAGCCGGAAGGAGTGGTGATGAAGATAAATCGTTCCCGTTCGTGTCCGGGAAGTGCATATACTCCTTCGGCATTCGTTTTGACAACGTTCAACCCGTCGGAAACCCGGATGCCTTTTAAGACTTTCTCTCCTTTGTCGTAGATTCCGTTCCGGTTGGAGTCTACATATACGTGGCCTTGATAGGCAGCATGAGCCTCCGTGATTACCGCGCAACTTAGTAATAGCAGTATAAGTTTTTTCTTTTCCATTTATTTATTTCTTTGCAGACAGATTTTCCAAGAACAGGTCCATCATCCGTTTGGCTGCAACGAACGAACTGATCTCGTTATTCAATACCTGCTGCTCCGTGAAGTTCAACATTTTTTCTACCGCCGGATTGTGGTAGAACGTTTCGCGGAGTGTGTCGTTGATACTTTCGTACATCCAATATTTGGCTTGTTCGTTGCGCTTGTAGTTGAAGTAGCCGTTCTTTTGAGTGAATTCCATATATTCTCCGACCATATCCCAGATTTCTTTAATCCCCAAATTGTAATAACCGGAATAAGTCAATACTTTCGGGCTCCAACCGGATTCGGGGGCCGGAAACAGGTGCAAGGCGTTGCGGAATTGTGCCGCTGCCAGTTTTGCTTTTTCGAGGTTGTCACCATCCGCCTTATTGATGATGATCCCGTCCGCCATCTCCATGATCCCGCGCTTGATGCCTTGCAATTCGTCTCCAGTACCGGCAAGTTGGATCAACAGGAAGAAATCGACCATAGAGTGGACAGCCGTCTCGCTCTGTCCGACACCGACCGTTTCGACAAATACCGTATCGAATCCGGCAGCTTCGCAAAGAACGATCGTTTCACGTGTTTTACGAGCAACGCCACCTAAGGAACCTGCTGATGGCGAAGGACGGATGAAAGCGTTCTTTTCACGGGACAAGGCCTCCATACGGGTTTTGTCGCCGAGGATGCTGCCTTTCGAGCGTTCGCTGCTGGGGTCGATGGCTAGCACAGCCAGCTTGCCGCCGTATTTCTCCAATACATGCAATCCGAATACATCGATAGACGTACTTTTACCGGCTCCCGGCACACCGCTGATGCCTACGCGAACGGAATTGCCGGAATACGGCAGACACTTTTCTATCACCTCCTGCGCTATGGCCTGATGTTCGGGCTTTACGCTCTCCACCAGTGTTACGGCACGGCTTAATATCGTAACATCACCTTTCACAATGCCCTCTACATACTCTGCAACGGAAAGTTGACGTTTTTTCGGTTTCCGCTTCAAATAAGGATTGACGGATGAAGGTTGCTCAATGCCTGAATTGACAACCAGACCTTTATATTCTCCGCTATTTTCTGGATGTTCCATGGTAAGATTTATGGTTTATTTCGCTTTAATATTAATCTCGACTTTCGGCTGCATCGGGTCATTCGTAATCATCAGCAAACGCAGATGACGGCGTTTCTTTCCAATATTCCGCTTTACAACCGTTACACGCAGACGGGTGCTTTCGCCCGGTTTCAGCACGCTCTTCTTCAAACCGGCTCCCACTGCCGGATGGAATACCTGAAGCTTGCTGATTTGCAAAGGAGAACGTCCGGTATTCGTTATAACAATATCCTGACGTGCCTTCGACTTCTTTGCCAATGCTGTGCTCATGTCAATATCCTTGATAGAAAGGTTGACGACAGGAGCATTCGCCTTTTCCGTATCGCTCATGCCCGAAAAGTCCGGCAGAAGAATAGCGGAAACAGGTATCTCATTTTCATCGCCCACCTTGTCGCCTGCAAAACGTGCCAGATAGACAGAGGACTGCGTCAATCCGAAGTCCGTCAGCCGTTCGGAATCCAATGTGACGGTAATGACCCCTTTCTCTCCTTTTTGCAGGACATTGGGTTTTACTTCCGTTTGCAGATAGGGCGGCAGATGCATCAACACGGGTTCGTATGGACGATCGGACAGGTTCACTACCCCGATATGCATCACCGGCTTCTCACCGGCTTGTACATCGGGAAAATCAAGACTGTTCTTGTCAATACGTATTTGTCCGATGAGGTATGGATGGGGTTTGGTAAAGTCCTTGATTTCCTGTACTACTTCACCATTGAACTTCAAATAGACCAGATGGGGTTGTGCATTGCAGTAAATGGCTACGGATTTGTTGAAATGCCCCAAAGCCTCCGCATCAAAAGTGACGTTGACTGTTCCCTTTGCTCCCGGGGCGATAGATGTCTTTGTCCATTGGGCCACGGAACAGGCACAATCGGGTTCCACCTCGGTAAGCACCAAAGGTCGGTCACCCGTGTTTGTTATGGAATATTGTACCGTCACCGGATGTTTCCATTCAATCTGCCCGAAATCATACGTTTCCGTATTAGAGGTAAAACGCGGTTGAGCTACGGCAGTCAATGCCGTAGCTGCAATCGCATATAGAGTGATAAAACTGCGTCTCATTTATATTGCTTCTAAATTAGTTGCACAAATGTAAAGCTTTTAAGCGAGATACACAGATTTTCGTTCTGCTTTTTATAACCTATAAACATTCGATAGCAAGTAAATCTATCCGGCCTATTTAATAATAACAGTTCCTCCCGCAGAGTGAGAAGCATATTCCGGCGCATAGGCACACTGCACGGTAGCCAGTCCGGTTTCATACGTACCGCCACGAGCCACCCGATAGCTATGTTCCAATACATAAACGCCTTTACCCAGATGATCGAAGAAGAAATTGGTTCCTGCATCTTCCACTTCCGCATAATATCCGACCCCGTTGTTCCAGCGATAACCCGAAAGCGAATTTTCCGGTTCGAAACAAGCTCCGCGCTGGTCTTTCAACTGAACGAAATCCATGGCACGGTCCAGCCGGACAGTAAGTCGGGAAACAATCTTATCACCCACGAAGAGCTGTGCTACCTCTGTCAACGGTTGCAAAGATTTCTGCCCGTCGGCCGAAATGCGCTCTACAAAGAGTTTCTTCTCAATGTTCAGCGCTCCGCCCTGCTGCTTCACATCGGATATGGGCGACAAGTATTGTGCGTAGACAGCTCCCCATGCAATGCCCGCATCCCTTTTCTCTACGGTAACGGACTTTGCTTTCACCTCAGGACTGCCTTGCGCAAAGACTTCCTTAACATATCCCAATCCGGGTATGGTGGTCTTTGCTGGAGAGAAAGTCTCCAACACCTTATCACCCAAAGTAATGCGGACATCCCCTTTACTTTCCAGCAAATCGCTACCTTGACACAACAACGCATAAACCGCATCAGCAGTAGCTACCGGAGAATCCCAGCTTGTCGTCTGTTTCTGTTTCAGCAGCCAAAGCTTCATTTCTTCTACCAAAGCATCGTTGTCGCCTGCCTCACGCAGAGCTTCCATTACAGCTACATGAGCGGGTACAGGCATCATACCCCAAGTATAAGGATTGGCATGGAAAGCAAAATGAGCTCCCATTTCATCCGTCTGTACAAGGTGTTCTTTTATGGAAGCTATAAACTCATCCACTTCCGCTTTGCGTCCTGCCTTCTGCAGGATAACGGCTGTCTGCGCTTTACGGATCATGGTACCGCTCTCAAGATTACGTCCCAGCTTGGTAAGGAAGTAACCGAATGCTTTTGCATATTCTCCGGAGAGCTTTACCGAACCGAGAGATACCAGATACATATATTCCATAGTGGCATCCGACAAAACGGTAATCTTCGCTCCGTTCTTCTCTGCCTTGCGGATAGCACGGTACTCTTTCAGAGCCTCTTTGTTCAGATAGTCAAAGGCCTTGGCTTTCATCATCGCTGCTTCTTCCGGCAATGCCTTATCCGTAAGCAAAGAAAGACGGACAAGCAATCCGGTGATATATCCCGTTACATAACGGTTGCCGGACATGCCGCCGAACCAGCTCCATGCGCCATCCTCGCCCTGCAATTCTTTCAGTTTGAGCAAGGATGCCATATTACGGTAATTTAATTGGTTAACATCAAATAAGGTAGCGATACGCTGCTGCTGTTCAGCCTCAGTAGTAGCTTCGAGCAACCAAGGGGATTCGCCCAACAGAATATTCTTCACATCCTGGTTCTGCTCCAACCGGCTGAGGAAAGTTTCTTTTGTTCCACCCGACAGACGCCAGTTATCAAATACCGCTTTAATGCGCGGCTGGCTATTTGCGATATATCCCGCCAAAGTGTTGGCATAGAAAGCGGTTGCCCAGGAAATGGCGTTATCCGTTGAAGGCTCACTCAGTACAGGCAGGGCTTGTACAGCATACCATGCCGGATTGCCTGTAAATTCCACGGTCAGGCGACGGTCGGTTGCCGTACGGCTGTTACCGTTGAACAGACTGTCCAGCGAGAAAGTACGCGTTTCTTCACCACGAACGGGCATGGCAAGCGTCTCTGTAATATATTCCTTATCACTCAGTACAGGCAACAAATGCTGTTCACCATCGCTGAAAGTACTGCCATCGGCAACTATACGGACACCAAGCAGTTCGTAACGGTCTGTTACATCAAACCGGAAACCAACCGATGCTGTCTTTCCGGCTTCCACCGAGAACTTCTGGCGACCGGTGGAAATAATCTTCTCCGTCGTCGGATCAAAAAGGGTGAATACGGCTGTGCCTTTTATTGCCTTACCCGTCAGGTTGGCAATGCCGGCAGCTATCTGTGTCTTATCGCCTACCCGTACAAAGCGGGGCATATTCGGAGTAAGCATAAACTCTTTAGCGGTGACAGCGGTAGCGTCAAGCATACCTGTCATCATATCCTTAGTATGGGAATAACCGCGGAAATTCCAGCGTGTCAGACTCTGTGGCATGGTAAAGGAAAAAGCGACCTCTCCTTGTTCATTCGTGCGTAACTGAGGATAGAAGAAAGCCGTTTCCGCAAAATTAGTACGCAAATCGGCCATAGGCTGTAACGCCTGTTCATCAAGCGGAATCGTCTCCGACTCAAAAACAACATCTGCCACTCCTTCTTCTACCTGTACCGGAACATACTTCACTTCAACTGCACGTCCTGTTTCCATTTTGGTCCGTGTGGCTCCATACCCCATAATTACCGGCTCGCAGAGAACCGCATCGTTCTCTACTATTTGCAGTACTTCCGCCCCCCCGTTATAAGGAGAACAGAAATAGTCGAAGCGCCAAACGGGAACTCTCCATGACTTCACCGGGAAGTAAGGAGCATAACTTTTTCCGTTATTATTACTGATATCCCAATAGTAATAAGGAATATACCGGTTGTAATAAACACTTAATGACTGGCTACGGCTATAAATCCGGTCTAATGAAGCATCGTACATCATTGCCAGCATCTCGGCTGCGGCAGGAAAACCTTGCGGAGTTTTGATGACCAGCTTCCACTCTTCTTCCTGCCCCGGACGCAAACGGTCGCGAAAGACTTCCCACTTCATATCCAGCGTCCGTTCCGGCAGACGTTTCCTCAATTCCACCCTACGGGTATATAGCAGTCCGTTCTTTACGAAAGTAAACTGCACGGCAACCCCATCTCCATACTCTTCCCGATAAGGATATTCCATACGGAGAATCGAGTCGTTCAGCGACAAAGTACGGCTCTCCAATCTGCCTTTCTGCCCGAAAACATCTACCAGAACGTATGCGTCCTTCATGGAAGTGCCGAAATAGAAGATTGCCGGATGAGCCGCATCGAACTCCGTATTCTTTTCATAAAGGAAAGTTTCCATAAACACAGCCGGACGTTCATCTTTCAGCGAGAACAGTACAATGTTCACCGCATTGTCCGCATTGCTGACTTTCTTGCCGTCGCGACCGTGCACCGACAGAATTAAGCGGTACTCTCCCGACGGCAGTTGTTTCCAAGCTGTAAAGTCTTTCTTTTCGCCCGGCATAAACGCACTCTCATAAACCGGCTTATCGGAGATTTTCCCCGTCTTGGAGTCAAGAACGGGATAAAGACGGCACGTCCCTTTCACGGACAGCGTTTCATTAACAGCATTCATCACCGACAGCATTCCCGATATGGAATCTTCTTTGCATAACTCCCTGCTGATGTCGGACACAAAGAAATAAGCCCGACGGGTAGCGTTCAGAAAGTAATGCGAAGTCTGCGTTTCACCCGTATCACTTGTCACCGCTACCTCTATCTGATAGGAGAAACGTTCCCTACCCGTATTATCCGCATCCGTATCCGGCTTCAGAACAACTGGAATGGAAAAGTTGCCTTTCGCATCCAGTTG
>OHAY01002605.1_pt1 | contig 13980 bp, 11 predicted proteins | sample 1577191 | NCBI WGS metagenome assembly OHAY01 (sample SAMEA3541504, study PRJEB24748) | human gut metagenome | biome: human gut; feature: human-associated habitat; material: faeces | place: China | collected 2012 | reverse complement strand
CCGAGGTATCGAGCTGCACCGTTGCATGCGTGCGCGTGGGCGCCGCGACCTCGCCGGCGTGCATCACGATGACGCCGCAGGTGCTCGTCTTAACGAACTCGACCATCTTGGGGTCGGTGAAGCCCGTCACATCGTTGACAATCGAAGCACCGCAGCGCACCGCCGCCTTGGCAACCGCCACATGACGCGTATCGATCGAGACGATAGCGCCCTCTTTGGCCAGCGCGCGCACCACGGGCAGCACGCGGCGAGCCTCCTCGTCGGGATTGACCGGGGTAAATCCGGGGCGCGTAGACTCGCCGCCCACGTCGATGATGTCGGCGCCGGCATCGAGCATCGCCAGGCCGTACTCGATGGCGGCATCCGGGTCGAAGTGCTCCCCGCCGTCGCTAAACGAATCGGGTGTCACGTTGAGGACGCCCATGATGCGCGGGCGGTCAAAGCTGAGCTCGTACTTTCCGCACCGCCATGTCTTGCTATCGTTCGCCATGAACATCCTCCTCAAATGCCCGCGCCGCCGCGCTCGGGCGCAGGCGGCGGGGTCGCTTTGCAATTAGTCTTTCTATTGTATCCGCGCACACGGGCTAGAACGCAAACGCGGCCGCGATGTCGCAAGAAATCAGCAGGTCGGCATTTGCATCCTGATCGGTGGGAGCAAGATTGCAAATGGTCAGCGTATCGCCGGTAAAGTAGCGCGTAAGGCCCGCCGCCGGATACACCACGAGCGAGGTCCCGCCCACAATGAGGGCATCGGCCGCGGCGATGGCGGCAACGGCGCCGGTCAGCACATGCTCGTCGAGCGGCTCCTCGTAGAGCACCACATCGGGCTTAATACGCCCGCCGCACGCAGGACACACGGGCACACCCGCGGCGTCCTCGTGCTCGCGCGAGCAAATCCACTCGGCGCTATAGACCGCGCCGCACGACTGGCAAATGTTGCGATGGACCGATCCGTGCAGCTCGAACACGCGCTGCGAGCCTGCCATCTGATGCAGGCCGTCGATATTTTGCGTCACCACGGCATTTAGCTTGCCGGCGCGCTCCAGCTCGGCCAGCTTGGTGTGGCAGCGGTTGGGCTTAGCGCCAAGCGCGATCATCTTGGTGCGGTAGAAGTCGAAAAACTCGGCCGGGTGCGCCTCGTAAAAGCTATGCGAGAGCATGGTCTCGGGCGGATAGGCAAACTGCTGGTGGTATAGGCCGTCCACGCTGCGGAAATCGGGGATGCCACTCGCCGTGGAAACGCCCGCGCCGCCAAAGAAGACCACGCGCTTGTGGGTGCCGAACAGCTCCGCCAGCGCGGCGGAGGCCTGCTTGGGCTCCGATATTGCCTGCGTCATATGAGTCCTCCGTCCTTGTTGGTCGGATGGCGGCGGGCGCTTGCCCGGCGCGCAGCCTTTGGATCGACACGCGCGGAGCCCACCACCGCCCCTGTTGCGCTAATCTTAAGCCTGCCAACCCCGTCGAAAGGACACCATGCCTCAGACTTACACTTTCGCCTCGTGGAACGTCAACGGCCTGCGCGCCGTGCTCAAAAAGGACCCGAGCTTTATCCAAATCGCGCAAGAACTCGATGTCGATATCTTGGCGCTGCAGGAGACCAAGCTGCAGGAGGGCCAGGTCGATATTGACCTGCCCGGCTATCACCAAACCTGGAGCTACGCCGAGCGTAAAGGCTATTCGGGCACCGCAGTCTTTAGCCGCCAGGAACCGCTGCGCGTGCTACGCGCCGACGCACTGCTGCCCTACGCCGGCGAGGGCGAGGCGGCCGAGCTCGTCGCCCAAGCCGCAACCGAGGGCCGCGTCTGTGCGCTCGAGTTCGACAAGTTTTGGTTCGTGGATGTCTACACGCCCAACGCCCAAAATGAGCTCGCGCGCATCGATGTGCGTATGGCCTGGGACGATGCCTACCGCGGCTTTTTGAACGCGCTCGAGCGCGAGACCGGCAAGCCCGTCGTAACCTGCGGCGACTTTAACGTGGCGCACGAGGAGATCGACCTTAAGAACCCCAAGTCCAACCGCGGCAACGCCGGCTTTTCGGACGAGGAGCGCGGCAAGTTTACCGAGCTGCTCGACGCCGGCTTCACCGATACCTGGCGCGCGGCAAACCCCGACGTCGAGGGCGTCTACAGCTGGTGGAGCTACCGCTTTAATGCCCGTAAGAACAACGCCGGCTGGCGCATCGATTACTTCCTGGTAAGTGATTCAATCGCCGCCGACGTTCGCGACACCGGTATCCGTGGCGACATCTTCGGCAGCGACCACTGTCCCGTCACCCTCACCCTAGAGTTCTAGCCCCAACTGACCCCCTGGGGACGGAGGAAAAGGGATCATCTGACCTCGTCCCCCTATAAGTTGCGGTGGAATAGTTCCTGCTTCGGCCCCAAACAGCCAAAAACGAGAACTATTCCACCGCAAGTTCGTAAGGGAACGCAGCCAGCCCTACAGTCCGTACTTCACGACGACGCGGTTGATCCGTCGACACCAGGGCCTGTACAGGGCGGCTAAGAACACGCAGGTCGCGAGGCCGTGTGTGATATCGAACGGCACTGCCGTGGCAAGACGCGCCACGGCGCCCGCCCACGTGAGCGGCTGCACAAAACCGATGATGTCGTAGGCGTTGATTACCACGCCGTAGAGCAGGCCCGATGCAAAGCCGTACGCCATCAGCGCCGGCATGCGCACGGTTCCATCCGCACGGTCGAACGCGCCCGCATGCGCCAGCGCGCCGCCAACATAGCCAACCAGGCCCCAGGCATACATCTGCCATGGCGTCCACATGCCCTGTCCAAAAAAGAAGTTGCTGGTCAGCGCCGCCAGCGCACCGACCATAAAGCCGTTACGACGACCGAGCGTCGCCCCGGCGATAATGGCGATGGCACTCACAGGTTTAAAGTCGGGAATGGGGCCAAACAAGATGCGCCCCGCCGCGGCCAACGCCGCCAAAACCAGCGTTGGCATAATCTGGCGCAGGCCCGGTCGCGACGCCTCGTAGCCCGCAAAGAACAACGCAAGCACCAGCGCCACCACGACAAGCATGGCAAGCGCCGCCTGCTCAACGCCCGCCAGCAACGCCGCGGCCATTACCACCGGCACCGCCAGCAGCAGTGGGATCTCCAGTTTTGCTAGTAGGCGCGAGACGCGATAATCCGTCATCCCATCACGCCCTGTAGAACACGTTGTCGGCAAAAAAGTCGGTCGGCGGCTCCATGCAGGCAATCTCACCGTCGAATATCATGGCAATGTCATCGGCAACCTGCTCGGCAAAATCCAGGTCGTGCGTGGCCATGATGACGGTGCCGCCAGCCTCTGCATGGTCACGCAGAGCGCGGGCAATGATGCGGCGGCTGGTCAGGTCCAAACCCTTGGTGGGCTCATCGAGCAATAGTAGTTCGGGGCCGATTAGCAGCAGTTTTGCCAATGCAAGCAGTTGACGCTGCCCGCCCGAAAGATCGTACGGGTGGCGTCCATCCAAGCCCGACAGCCCCAGGCTCGCCGCGCGCTCCCGCGCCACAGCCTCGTCATATCCGCAGGTCGAAGCCCATTCCATCAGCTCATCGCGCACCGTCTCGGCAACCAGCAACGCCTTGGGATTCTGAGGCAGCAGTGCAGCCGAGGCCGCCGCGCGCACCATACGACCACGCTGCAACTTGACCGTCTTGGCCAGCACCGAAAGCATTGTCGACTTGCCGCAACCGTTGCCGCCAACAACCGCATGCACCGCGCCTGCCGAAAACGACGCATCGAGCCCACGCAGCACCCAGCCGGACGCCCGATCGTAGCGAAACCAGCTCCCTGCCAGGGTGGTAGCCGGCCCAGCGTGCATTTTTGGGAGTATTCGGCATCCACCGGCGCGCGATGGCGCCCCCGAGTCACCCTGCGGCAGTATTTGCGCCCCAAATTCAGCCGATTTGTCCGATTTCAGTCCTTTTTTTGCACCCGGAGCGCCCCCGCGCGGGTCCAAAGAGCCCGGCTGGCCACTGGCGCTGCTGAAAACTCCGTTTTTTGCACGCCGCGAGGCACCCCACCCCGGCACCTCGCCAGAAAACAGCTCTTCACAGTGCCCCAGGGAGGCAATGTCAGCCACCTCGCACACGCGTCCGTCCTCAATCCGGTACGCGCACGTCGCGTATTCGAGCATCGGGCGCGGCTGGTGCGTTGCCACAACAACCGTGCAACCCAACTCGCGATTCACGCGAAACAGCGCATGCAGAAAACTCTTCTCGGCAACGGGATCCAGTTGGGACGTGGGCTCGTCGAGCAGCAGCACGCGTGGGCGCAACGCCAGCACAGCCGCCAGCGACAGCAGCTGTTTGCGTCCGCCCGAAAGCGTATCGGTATCGCGGTGGAGCCAATCCTCCAACCCAAAGAAATAGCTGGTCTCGGCCACGCGACGGCGCATCTCGTCACGCGACATGCCTAGGTTTTCCAGGCCAAACGCCATCTCGTGCCACACGGTCTCGCACGCGATCTGATTCTCGGGGTCCTGAAACACATAGCCCACGCGCTCCGCGGACGCCCGAACGTCCATGTCGGCAACGCTCTCGCCCAGCACGCGCAGCTCGCCAGCGCATTCACCCGTCGGCGCGATCTCGGGCTTGAGCAGCGAGAGCAGCGTCGACTTGCCCGACCCGGTACCGCCAACGAGCAGTGCAAACGCCCCTTGGGGGACAGACCAGTCGAGCCCGTCGAGCACCGGCGCCTCGGCCCCGGGGTAGGCAAAGTGCAGGCCCCGCACCTCAATCGCGGGTACATCAGAGCCGCACGCCACGCCCGTTACCAAGCAGCTATCCAACCGGGTCATCAGCCAAACCTCTTCTCGTCAATCGCGTGCAGCACACAGGGCAGCACCATCCAAGCCGCGTATGCAACATAGCCCGGCCACGGTGCCGGCACCGATAGCTGCGGGTAAAACGAATACTGCGTCGTCGCGGCCCACGCCACCGCAACCGTAGCAGCGCCAAACAGCGCAAGCCCAACCAGCGCGGCAACATCGCCGCGCCCCAGCCGATACCGCGCGTACGTCGTGCGACGCGTCGCTGCTCCCCACCCACGGGAGCGCATGGCGTCCGCCCGCTCCAGCGAATCTTCCATGCCCCAGCCCATCAACACACTCGATGCGCGCAGGCGCGAGCGCACGGGGTCGGCCGGAGCGCGCCCCGAAACATCGATCGCATCCTGCACCGCCAGTACCGTACGCCCGCGGCGCAAAAACTGCGGGATAAGCCGCATGCACATCGAGATCATGAGCGCGATCACCGGCGCGGCGTTACCCAAAAGCGCAAGCACCTTGTCGTAGCCAAGCATCGACGCCGCGGCCTCAAACCACAGCACGCTCGCCACAAACAGCCCACCCATGCACAGGCCGTAAACCATGCTCTCTAGATACACCGCACGCATGCCAATACGGAACAGCTCCGTCGAGCCCGAGGCGCTAAACAGCGGATTGAGCACCGCGATGATCAAAATCACCGGCAGCTGCCAGCGAAGCGCCCCCAACGTGCGCGCGGCGCCGCGCGTCGCAAGCCCGTACGCCAGCCCGCCCGCAAGCGACAGCGCAATCAGCACCGGTTGCATCGAGAACATGGTGAGCCCCAACGTCAGCACCATGTAGAGCGCCGGCACCGCCGGATGCGACATCGAAAATGCCGCGACGGGCTCGTTGCCCGATTCCTCTCGCATGATATCCACGGGCACCTCCCATCCCCTTGCGCAAAACGCCAACGCCGCAGCGCCGCCGCCATGCACAACCAGCGCAAACACCACGCCGGCGGCAGCGACATCGGCCGTCACGCGTCAATCGTTACGCGCTCATCATATGCCTGCGGTATCATATTGTGCCGTGTATCGTTTCCAAACACACGTCTCTATAACGTAACAGGAGATCACATGGACGCAACCGCAATTATCCTCGCCGCCGGCGAGGGCACCCGCATGAAGTCGAACCACTGCAAGGTTTCGCACAAGATCCTGGGCAAGCCCATGGTCCAGTGGATCGTCGACGCCACCATCAAGGCCGGCTGCAGCCGCGTCGTGGTCGTCATCGGCAGCCACGCCGACGAGATGCGCGCCCTTATCAACGGCGCCTACGCCAACAGCGCCACCAAGGTCGAGTGCGTCGAGCAGACCGAGCGCCTGGGCACCGGCCACGCCGTCAAGGTCGCGCTCGAGGCCTGCGGCATCACGCAAGGCCCCGTCGTCGTGCTCAACGGCGACCTGCCGCTCATTACCGCCGACACCGTCGCCAAGTTCGCGCAGACCGTCGCCACCGGCGAGCTCGCCTGCACCGTCATGACCATGACCCCGCCCGACCCCTTCGGCTACGGCCGCATCAAGCTGGGTGCCGATGGCCAAATTGAGCGCATCATCGAGCAGAAGGACTGCACACCCGAGCAGGCCGCCACGCTGCTGGAGTGCAACGCCGGCTGCTACGCCTTCGACGGCGCGCAGCTCGCCGCCCACATTGACGAGATCGGCAACGACAACGCGCAGTCCGAGTACTATCTGCCCGACATGCTCGAGATCCTCAAGGGCCACGGCCAGGCAGTCTCCATCTTCCACTGCGACGACTACCGCGACGGCCTGGGCGTCAACAGCCGCATCCAGCTCGCGCAGCTCACCGCCATCGCGCGCGACCGCATCAACGAGCGCTGGATGGCCGAGGGCGTTACCTTCATCGATCCCACGCAGGCCTGGATCGGCCCCGATGCCGTTATCGGCCGCGACACCGTCGTGTGGCCGCAGACACATCTGATCGGCCACGTCACCGTAGGCGAGGAGTGCCAGCTCGGCCCCAACAGCCGCCTCACCGACACCACCGTCGGCAGTGGCTGCACCATCGATGAGACCATCGCCATCGAGGCCGTCATCGAGAACGGCGTCGACTGCGGCCCACGCGCCTACCTGCGCCCGGGTACCCACATGCTCGACGGTTCCAAGGCCGGCACGCACGTGGAGATCAAGAAGTCCACGATCGGTGAGGGCTCCAAGGTTCCACACCTGTCCTACATCGGCGACACCACCATGGGCTCCGGCGTCAACGTGGGCGCGGGCTCCATCACCTGCAACTACGACGGCGTGCACAAGCACAAGACCGTCATCGGCAAGGATGCCTTCATCGGTTCCGACACCATGATGGTCGCGCCCGCCCAGATCGGCGACGGCGCGCTCGTGGCTGCCGGCTCCGTCATCACCGAGCCGGTCCCGGCAGACGCGCTCGGACTGGGCCGCGCCCGTCAGGTAAATATTGAGGGCTGGGCCGCCGATTACCGCCGCCGCCTGCACGAGGACGACGAGGTATAACGTTTTACCAAGCATCTAAGGAGCTGTTCCCATGGGGACGGCTCCTTTTTCTATGCTGACCTGCGTGACAGAATGAGTGGTCGGTTCGTGTCCGTTGACGGTAAAGACGTTATCAAGACCCGATTAACCCCGCCGCGCGGTTACAATGCAAAAAGGCATCTATATGGCATTCGATGTATAAAGGAGAAGGGTAATGCCGATTAATGATCCCGAGAAGTCGGAGAATATGCGCAAGTCCATCCGCGTGTATTCCGGTTCCTCCAACCGTCCCCTCGCTCAGAAGATCGCTGAGTACCTTGGGGTCGAGCTTTCGGGCCTTACGCTAAAGCAGTTCGCCAATGGTGAGATTTACGCCCGCTACGACGAGACCGTCCGCGGCGCCGACGTCTTCCTGATTCAGTCCGTGGCCGGCGGCAACGTCAACGACATGCTCATGGAGCTGCTCATCGCCACCGACGCTGCCAAGCGCGCATCCGCCCGCTCCATCACCGCCGTCATCACCCACTACGGCTATGCCCGCCAGGACCGCAAGGCCGGCCCGCGCGAGCCCATCACCGCCCGCCTCGTCGCCAACCTGCTCGAGCGCGCCGGCGTCAACCGCATCATCACCCTCGACCTGCACCAGGGTCAGATCCAGGGCTTCTTCGATATCCCGGTTAACCACCTGTCCGCGCTGCCGCTGTTTGGCCAGTACTACAACGACATGCACTTCGACACCGACAACCTGGTTGTCGTCTCCCCCGACGTGGGTCGCGCCAAGGCCGCCAAGAAGCTGTCCGACATGCTCGGCTGCGACCTGGCCATCGCCCACAAGGGCCGTCCGCGCCACAACGCCGCCGAGGTCATGGGCATCATCGGTGACATCAAGGGCAAGACCTGCATCATCAACGACGACATGATCGACACCGCTGGCACCCTGTGCGCCAACGTCAAGGAGCTCAAGGCTATGGGCGCTGGCGACATCTACGTCTGCGCCACCCACGGTATCTTCTCCGGTCCGGCCATCGAGCGCCTGAACGACGCCCCGATCGTCGAGTGCGTCGTCACCGACGCCATCCCCGTCGAGGTCGGCGGCAAGATTAAGACCATCTCGGTCGCCGAGGAGTTCGCTCAGGCCATCTCCGCCGTTTACCACGAGGAGCCCGTCTCCACGCTCGTCGGCGGCGACTTCGCGCTGTAATCCAGCGTGCATCGCATCATCTTTGGTGTTTTTAAAGGGTCGGAGGCTCGCTTCCGACCCTTTTTCTACCCCTCGACAACCCGCCATGGACAGTTAGTTCAGATTTGTATTAATTTAGGCATTCGTTTGGGCCATTTAATACGTCGAAAGCGCTCTTGCCGGCATAATTCCGTTCGATCCCTCCGCCTATGGATCTCTTCACCATGCCGTTGGCCCCATTTTGCCCACCGATTCCTTCAACAACGGCAATACGCCCCGGTCGCCTTATACAAATCTGAAATAACTGTCCAACACCCACCTCAGCTGATGCCTCCAAGGCCAGCCCATCGCTCCATTCTCCACTTTTTCAAGGCATTCCACATGATCACGCTACCGCCCGCGGCGCGCGACACCCCTTTGAGCGAAAAGACCGATACGGCAGTATCACTTCGCCAACGGATTAGTACCTTATAGCTATGACGACCGTGATTTCACATCTTTCCGCCCTCCGCGCAATTCGCCGCGCTCGACGGGCGTACTCCGCCCTTCCCTGGGACGTCATCGATGACGAGCAACAGACACAATCCCTCGAAGGTTGCGTTCCCAACAAGGACGCCATAGACTTTGCGGCCCTTGCAATACTTGACGCCTGGAGCGAAGACGACTCCGAGTGTCTAGATCTCTTTGTTGCGGGCGGCAACAACAGACGGCCCGACGGACGGCTCCTCCAGCACACCATCACCGCCCCTCTTCCCCAAGGTGCGATCATGCACATCGAAGCCGACATCTACGCAACGTCCCCCGCCATGACGGCCATGCTTTGTTCCAAAAATGAATCAGTTGCCAAAACCTTGATGCTTCTCATGGAGCTGCTCGGAACCTACTCACTTCCGCCCGAGGCAACTTGCCCCATCGCCTACGACGACACATGGCCCAAGGCCAACGGCTTCGAAGCGATGGACGGCCTCGATTGCCAGGGCGACCAACCGACACCCGAAAAGCAAGCCGAAACCCGCTACGAACAGGCACACTACAAATGCGAACCCGCCACAACCATCGAAGAGCTCGAGGCAGTCGCACGATTTGCCAAAAGCAGTTCCTACGCCTCATTTCGTACGGCTGTCAAACTCGCCCGGGCCGGATCCGCATCCCCAGCGGAATCATTGATGTTCGCCGTCCTGGGCGCACCCATGCGCTTTGGCGGATTCGGGTGCTGCAGATTGCCCATGGGAGGCTTACTGCTCAACTATCGTGTCGATTTCGACACCCTTGCGGTCAACATGTCCTCGGGCATCCCCTACGCCATCTGCGACTTATATTGCCCGGCCGCTGGAGTCGACAACGAATACAACGGAATTGGACATGAGCTTCAAAACGCCCGCATCCACGATGGCAATCGTAACAATGGCCTTAAAGCCATGGGTATCCACGTCCTGGTTATCAATCGTGACCAAATGAAGGACCTTGTTGCAATCGAAGCCTTCGCCCAAACGATGCATCGACTCGCGGGAGTCCGATTCCGATATCGCATCAAGGGCTATCGAAAGCGTCAGGCCGCCTGGCTCAACGCCCTGCGGGCCGGAATCGGCCTCGCGCCGGTCTAAAAGACTTTTACCCAGTGTTACCTAGCATGGCTGGACAGTTAGTTCAGATTTGTATAAACAGACGGCTAATATCGAGGTAGTTTGCCGCCATTCCGGCGCCAATCACCTCATTTGAAGACTCGAAAGATCTGAAATAGCGCAAAATGTGCTCTCCAAAGCGCCGTGGCAGTTCCGCGGTCCCAATTTTGGCAGTCGAAGACCTCTTGGTTTATACAAATCTGAACTAACTGTCCACCCCGGCTTCTGACGACTGTCCAACGCCCTCATGCAGCCTCATTCACCCTCCATTTGACAGCAGCAACGGGGTCGCTCACCATAGCAGGCGACAAATCGACGAAAGGAAGCACATGGCAGCTGCACAGCCGCTCAAGATTCGCATGGTTGCCGGACTTGGCAACCCTGGCGATGAGTATGCCGAGACCCGCCACAACGCCGGCTTTAAGGCAATCGACGAGCTGGCCCGTCAGGCCGGCGTCACGTACTGGAAAAACCAGGCCGGTGCCGAGGTCGCGCTCATCAACATCAACGACCCCGAGGAAGAGGGCGGCAAGCGCCAGATTGTGCTGGTCAAGCCACAGTCGTACATGAATACCTCGGGCGGTCCCATCTCCAAGCTCTGCCGCGAGTACAAGATCAAGGCCGAGGAGCTGCTCGTAATCCACGACGAGCTCGACATTCCCGCCGGCGACGTGCGCGTTAAGGTGGGCGGCGGCCATGCTGGCCACAACGGCCTGCGTTCCATCATCGACAAGATGGGCAGCCGCGACTTCAGCCGCATCCGCACCGGCATCGGCAACCCTCCCGGCAAGATGGCCGTCGCTGACTACGTGCTTAAGCAGCTACGCGCCCGCGAGGCCGAGGACCTTGCAGGCCTCGTCGACCGTCACCGCGCCCTGCGCAGCGGAGGCGCACTGGTCGAGCAGGCTCACCGCATCGCGCAGACCGCCGTCTGCCAGCCGCGCCAGAAACGCAGCCGCATCCGGCTCGAGCTCGATGCTCTCCTGATAGGCGATATAATTCAGACGGCCCACGATATCCTCCGGCACGATGCGCCGGAAGGCGAAGCGCTGGCAGCGCGACAGGATCGTGGCCGGCACCTTGTGCAGCTCCGTCGTCGCCAGAATGAACAGCAGGTGCTCCGGCGGCTCCTCGATGATCTTGAGCAGGGCGTTGAACGCGCTCAGCGAGAGCATATGCACCTCGTCGATGATATACACGCGCTTTTTGACCTCCGCCGGGGTATAGACGGCGTCGTCGCGCAGAGCACGGACGCTGTCCACGCCGTTATTCGAGGCGGCGTCGATCTCCAGCACGTCCATGCACGCGCCCGCATCGATGCTCCGGCAGGCGGCGCAGCGGTTGCAGGGGTTGCCGTCCTGCGGATTTTCGCAGTTCACGGCCTTGGCCAGAATTTTGGCGCAGGTCGTCTTGCCGGTGCCGCGCGTGCCCGTGAACAGATAGGCATGGCTCAGGCGGCCGGTCTGGAGCTGATTCTTCAGAGTCTGGGTCACGCCCTGCTGACCGACGACGTCGTCAAAGGTCTGCGGGCGGTATTTGCGGTAAAGTGCCTGATACATGTCATCATCTCCCAGTGCATAGTATACGCGAAAACGGCGCAAATTGCAATCGCGCCGGTGCAAAAAACGCGCGGGAGGGGCGTCCCTTCCGCGCGTTCTATTGTCCATTCCGATCCATGACAAGATCGCACACCCATATTTGAATCCGGAACCATTTCCGTTTCCCGAACAGCCAGCTCAGCAGCGGCGTCCTTGCGGCACACGGACAGATCCGCTTAATGCTGCTCGGTTCCCCGCCTGACATGGTTCACGGGAGCCCGTTGCGCAAGACCGATGCCTCAACACCGCTTATTCGGACAGCAAAACAGCACGAACCCGGGTATGGGAGTTCATCCCTGCTATAGCGGATTGCAGGTCACAGGGCACCGCTATCTCCCCGACTAGTGCGACCTTGTCACAGACCGGAATGGCCTGATTCAGCCCTCGTTCAGCTTCTTTTCAATGTAATCGGCAAGCTCACCAATGGTGGTCAGCTCTGCCATATCGTTCTGGTCAAAATCCACGCCGAGCTCTTCTTCCATGTCCATCATCATTTCGACCATGTCCATCGAGTCAAGCTGCAGGCTCTTAAACGTCGTATCCCAGTGCAGCGAATCCTTCGGGAAATCGAACTGCTCTGCCAGATATGTCGTGATCCGTTCAAACATCGTTCTTCGCTCCTGTCTTTGACGCGCTGCAAAGTCGCGCCTCTCTCCTCTCTATATCATACGGATTTTTTCCGTAAAGTCAAGAGAAATTTTTTCAGGGGCGTTCCAGCTGTCATCCTAAAAAGTCTTTCAGCACTTTAGAACGCGACGGATGGCGCAGCTTGCGCAGAGCCTTCGCCTCGATCTGGCGGATGCGCTCGCGTGTGACGTTAAATTCTTCCCCGACTTCCTCCAGCGTATGCATGCGGCCGTCCGTCAGGCCGTAGCGCAGACGCAGCACGCGCTCCTCCCGTGGCGTGAGCGTCTTCAGCACGCCCGCCAGCTGCTCGCGCAGCATGGCATAGGACGCGGCGTCCGCGGGCTCCTCGGCCTCGTCGTCCTGAATGAAGTCGCCGAGGTGGCTATCATCCTCCTCGCCGACCGGCGTCTCGAGTGAGATGGGCTCCTGCCCGATGCGCATGACCTCCTCGACCTTCTCCAGCGGGAGATGCAGCTTGTGCGCGATCTCCTCGGGCGACGGCTCGTGGCCCAGCTCCTGCAGCAGCTCATGGTTGGCGCGGGAGACGCGGTTGATGGTCTCGACCATGTGTACCGGAATGCGGATCGTGCGGGCGTGGTCGGCAATGGCGCGGGAAATGGCCTGTCGGATCCACCAGGTCGCATAGGTGGAGAATTTATAGCCCTTCGTGTAGTCGAACTTGCCGACGGCCTTGATGAGGCCGAGATTGCCCTCCTGGATGAGATCGAGGAACGGCAGGCCGCGGCCGACATAACGCTTTGCGATGGAAACGACGAGACGAAGGTTGGCCTCCGTCATTTTTTTGTGGGCCTCTTCATCGCCCTCGGCCATGCGCACGGCGAGCTTGTGCTCCTCCTCCAGCGTGAGCAGGGGGATCTTGCCGATTTCCTTGAGGTACATGCGCACCGGGTCGTTCAGGCTCATATTTTCGGAGAGATCCTCCGTGTCGATGATCTTCTCCTCCTCGATCAGCTCGAGGTCCTCCTCGCTCGGGAGCATCTCCTCCGGCTTGGACAGCAGCTCCACGACGTCGGAGACGTCGATCTCAACTCCGGCCTCGTCCAGCGCCTCGTAGATCAGCTCCGTCTGCTTTTCATCCGCATCGATCGCCTCGAGCGTATCGATGAGGTCCTTGGAGGCGATCTTTTTCTCCCGCTTCGCCTTTTCCAAAAGCGCGCGGAGCTTCTCGTTCATCTGCACCTGTTCTTCCATCGCTTACGAACCTCCATATCCTTTTTTCTTCTTCAGATCCCGCTGCATGGCAAGCAGGTCGCTGGCGTCGCTCACGCGCGCCTTGGCCCGCTCCTCACGCAGGATGCGCAGGTAATCCGCCAGCGCCGTTTCGGACAGCGGCGGCTCCTGCTTCTGCAGCACGGCCGTCAGATGCGCCATTTCCGCCGGGCTCAGGCTGTCTGCCAGCGCCGCAGGCGTGATGGCAAGATCGTTCTGCCACCGCTCGCGCAGAGCGGCATAGACCCGGCCGAACAGCGGCACGGAGAAATCCTCCGCCGTCAGGCCCTCCGTCTGCGCCAGCAGAGCAGGCTCGCGGAACAGCATGCGCAGCAGCCCCTCCTCCGCCACGGCGGAGCGGACGTTGTCGTAGCGCAGCTCGCGCTGGAACGGCTGAACGGCTGCGGCCGGGTCCATCTCCCGGCGCGTCTCCTCGCGCTTCTCC
>OHAY01002603.1_pt1 | contig 13983 bp, 10 predicted proteins | sample 1577191 | NCBI WGS metagenome assembly OHAY01 (sample SAMEA3541504, study PRJEB24748) | human gut metagenome | biome: human gut; feature: human-associated habitat; material: faeces | place: China | collected 2012 | reverse complement strand
CACAGCCTGCGCAGGCGCCGGTGAATTCAAGCAGCGGCTGTTCGAACTGGCTGCCTTTTACCGTTTCTTTCTTTATCGGATTTGCTTTCGGAGCAACCGTCATAGCATAATCCCAGATTACGGATTTTTCCATTTCTTCGCCGATCGGAGACATCACGAGAGCTTTGCCTTTCGGAGCCGGGCAAACATTTGCACAGCTGCCGCAGCCGAGGCAGTCTTTCTGAGATACTACGATGCTGAATTTCAAGCCTTTTGCACCCAATGCGTCTTTCGAACCCATGCCTGCCGGAGCGTTTGCAGATTCTTCTTCCGTCAAGAGAACCGGACGAATGGAAGCATGCGGACATACGAAGGAACACTGGTTACACTGGATACAGTTTTCTTCGATCCATTTCGGAACGTACATAGCCGTACCGCGTTTTTCATATTTAGCCGTACCTGTAGGCATCGTACCGTCTTCACGGCCTACAAACGTGCTTACTGTCAGGTCATCACCAATCTGGCCGTTAACCGGACGAGCAATTTTTTCTACATATTCCGGAACTTCTACCGTAGCTTTTACTTCATCTACTGCAGTTTTCCAAGATTCAGGAACATTTACTTTTTTGAACGCCGTAGCGCCTGCTTCCACAGCAGCAAAGTTCATGTTTACAACTTTTTCACCTTTTTTGCCATAATCTCTTACGATAGCGTCTTTCAGATGTTTAATAGCATCTTCCATCGGAATTACGTTTGCCAATGCAAAGAATGCAGACTGCATTACCATGTTGATGCGGTTGCCAAGGCCAAGTTCATGACCAATTGCTTCCCCATTCAGGATATAGAATTCAACATCGTTGTTTGCAATGTCACGTTTCAATTTAGCCGGCAAATGAGCGTCCAGTTCTTCTTCAGACCAAGTGCAGTTCAAGAGGAACTTGCCGCCTTTTTTAATACCGCGGAGCAAATCATAGTCATTTACATATGCCTGGCGATGGCAAGCGATGTAATCTGCTGCATCGATCAGATACGGCATTTTGATCGGATCTTTACCAAACCGAAGGTGGGAAATCGTTACACCGCCGGATTTTTTGGAGTCATATGCAAAATAAGCCTGTGCATACATATCCGTGTTGTCGCCAATGATTTTGATCGCGCTCTTATTTGCGCCAACCGTACCGTCAGAACCGAAGCCCCAGAATTTACATGCTACCAAACCATCCGTGCTGGAAGGCAGTTTTTCAGCGCGCGGCAAGGACAAGTTCGTTACATCGTCAACAATACCGAGCGTGAAGTTGTGGCGGGCATTTTCTTTCGTCAATTCTTCGTATACCGGAAGGATATCTTCTACGACAACGTCTTTGGAACCCAAGCCATAGCGGCCGCCGATGATCGTTGCGCAGATACCGGATGCGTTCAATGCAGCCATTACGTCCAAATACAACGGTTCGCCAATAGCGCCGCATTCTTTTGTACGGTCGAGTACAGCTACTTTCTTAACCGTTTTCGGAAGAACATCTACGAAATGTTTTACAGAGAACGGACGGAACAAGTGTACGTTTACGAAACCAACTTTTTCGCCTTTGCTGTTCAGGTAATCTACTGCGCTTTCCAATACGTCGCATACAGAACCCATTGCTACGATAACGCGTTCAGCGTCTTCTGCACCGTAGTAGTTGAACAAGCCATAGTTACGGCCCGTAACTTCGGAAACTTTTTTCATATATTTTTCTACGATTTCCGGCATTCTGTTATAGAACGGATTGGAAGCTTCTCTGTGCTGGAAGTAGATATCCGGGTTTTCAGCAGTGCCGCGGATTTCCGGAGCGTCCGGATTCAGTGCACGGCTGCGGAACCGTTTTACCGCTTCTTTATCGAGCATTTTACCTAAATCTTCGAAGTCCATTACTTCTACTTTCTGAATTTCGTGGGAAGTACGGAATCCATCAAAGAAGTTAATGAACGGCAAGCTGCCTTCGATAGCTGCCAAGTGAGCTACGCCGGACAAATCCATTACTTCCTGTACGTTGGATTCTGCAAGCATGCAGCAGCCGGTAGCACGAGCGGACATAACGTCCTGATGGTCACCGAAAATGCTCAGCGCATGAGAAGCCAAGGCACGGGCAGATACATGGAAAACGCCCGGAAGCATTTCGCCTGCTACTTTGTACATGTTCGGAATCATCAGGAGGAGACCCTGAGAAGCCGTGTAAGTAGAGGTCAATGCACCAGCCTGCAAGGAACCGTGGAAAGCACCAGCGGCACCGCCTTCGGACTGCATTTCTACTACTTTAACAGTATTGCCGAAAAGGTTTTTCATGCCCTGTGCGGACCAATCATCTACGTGTTCTGCCATCGGAGAAGACGGAGTGATCGGATAGATAGCAGCTACATCGGTAAATGCGTAAGATATATACGCAGCAGCCTGGTTGCCATCCATGGTTTTCATTTTTCTACTCATAGATAAACACTCTCCTTAATAAAATTGAGATTATAAAAGTATATAACAAGCGAAATTTTTTCGCATTTGTTAGCAAGCTAAATCCATTAATTTGCGAAAAACAGAAAAAAAGTCAACTTTTCCGCAACAAAAGAGCAAAATAGTATTGCCATTCTACGCCTTATATATTAATATAAGAACATAGAAGTATTACATATACTCATTTTGCGTTGTATTTTTCAGGATTGCATATCAATTTGTTATATGCTTTGTACAGTTCTCATTATATTCCAGCATAATGCGAAATTCAATAGCTTATAATGAAATACCGTTGCATTTTTCGGTATATAGGGTTGTCCTGAAAACATACTTATGCCAGTTAATTTTTATATGAGGTGATGGTATGGATTTTCATCATTTAAAGTATTTTGTTGAAGTTGCTGATAAAAAATCTTTCAGCAAAGCAGCCCGGACTCTGCATATCTCCCAGTCCGCTATCAGCCGTACGATCAAAGCATTGGAAGATGAACTGGGTGTGGTTCTTTTCATGCGCAATGCCAAAGCCGTAGAGCTGACAGACGCAGGAACTATTTTTATGACGCACGCCAAACGCGTCGTCTTCATGTTCGAACATTTAAAAACGGACTTTGAAAATGAGTTTAAGCTGGAACAGGGATCAATCCTAATCGGTCTCCCGCCGATTACAGACGCACCAATATTCGCCCAGCTTCTCGGTGAATTTAAAAAGGAATATCCGCAAATCGAAATTGACTTATATGAGCATGGTTCCAAAAAAGTCGAAATCAGCGTTCAGGAAGGTCTGATCGATTTAGGCATTATCTGTACGCAGCCGAAGGGAAAAGATTTTGAATCTTTCTTCCTCACCCAGGATCCTATGCATGTCATTATTCATAAGGAAAATCCGCTGAGCAATGACAAAGTCATTCCGCTGAAAAACCTGGCGAACGAATCCCTCGTACTGTACCGCGATGATTTCAATCTCCATGATGAAATTATCCGCAGCTGCAAAAAAATCGGCTATCAGCCTAAAATTGTATTTGAAACTTCTCAGCGCGATTTGATGATACAAACCGTCGTTGCGAACTTAGGGATAGCGCTCCTTCCGAGCAGACTGTGCCCTACGCCGGAAAATAATCCGGAAATCGCCAAGTCCGTAGTAATTCGCCCTCTGGTCGATCCGGAAATCATGCATACGCTGTATGTTATTTGGAAACGCGGGCACTATCTTTCTCACGCAGCACAACTTTGGATTGATTTCGTCCGCAATAAAATTGAAACACTCCATTCTATCTAACCATAAAAGGATGTGTTTTCGTTGCGCGGTATGATGCTCCGATTTAAATATCGATTTCAAGAAGCAGTTACCAGACAATTTGTTTTATACGGTATTATCCTACTCCTTCTTTCTTTTATCGTGTACTTATACTGGGAACTCACCACGTTGCAGGATGAATTTCACGATTTTAAAGCCGCCGTTCATCAAGATGCCTATTCTCTTCATATCAAGAACTTAGAAACACAGGTATATCAGCAGCAGCTAGACATTGAAGATATGAATAAAAAACTATGGTACCTTGATGAACGGACTAATGCGCTTCAATTTCGAGTACTGCAAAATGAATGGGATATTACATCAGGAAAATAAAAAAATCTCCATCTGATGATGGAGATTTTTTTATTTTCGTTCTTCCAATTTTCGTTTCATTGTCTGTGCATCCGGCAGCTGCGGTACCGCCCACCACGGCTCGCTCTCCAGCAGCATATCCAGCGTTCTTGCTCCCGTTGCAACCGCAATGGTCTTTGCCCCAATATGCTTGCCGCATTCCACGTCAAAAGGCGTATCGCCAATGACAAATACGTCTTCAATTTCATCGCCGTAAGCGGTCTGCACCTTTTCCCAGGCATGCGCAGCTAATTCATTCCGGAAATAAAATCCTTCCGCAAATCCGGATAACTCAAAATCGAAGTATTCCGCTATACCATAATGCGATAGTTTCAGCTCTGCCCCTTCCCGGCTGTTGTCAGTAAGAAGCAGCTGCACATATCCTTCTTCTTTATCAAAAAAAGGCAGCAGTTCCGATATAGGCTGAATCACTTCGCCTTGTGTTTTTTTCAGAAACTCTACCAACAGTTTCTCATAATAGCGGCAGAATGAAAATACATCTTGATCCGTAGGCATAACTCCGGTTGCCTGCAGCAATATCTGCTGACAAATATAGTTATCTGTACGTCCTCCGGCTTGGAAACGCTGCAATTTGATCTGATCGTTTCCCGTCAGATCCGTCAGCGCCTGCTCAATAGCAAATAGCCCGGCTCTTCCTGTATGAAGCAGCGTACCGTCTACATCCCAAAATAGTATTTTCACCCTTTCGCCCTCCTGCTGTTATTCTTATTTTACAGCTTCTACGATTTCTTTCGTATCCCGTGCAATCATGATTTCTTCATTCGTCGGGATAACATACAGTTTTACCGTAGAATCATCCGTGCTGATCAGCGCGTCTTTGCCGCGAACGTTGTTCCGTTCTGCATCTAATTTTGCGCCCAAGTATTCCAACCCTTCACAGATACCGGCGCGGTCTTCAATACCATTTTCACCAACGCCTGCCGTAAAGGTAATCACATCTACGCCGCCCATTGCTGCTGCCAGCGCGCCGATGCATTTGCGTACCTGATAGTGGAACATATCCAATGCAAGCTGAGCCTGCTCATTGCCCTGTTCTGCTGCCGTACCCAAATCACGGAAATCGCTGGATACTTCAGAAACACCGTACACACCGGATTTTTTATTCATCAGGGTATCTACTTCATCCGCGGAAAGACCCAAACGTTTCTGGATGTAAAGAACGACTGCCGGATCAATATCCCCGCAGCGAGTTCCCATCAATACGCCGGCAAGCGGAGTAAAGCCCATCGTCGTGTCTACAGATTTGCCGTTCTGAATAGCGGTAATAGAAGATCCATTGCCCAAATGGCAGTTGATAATACGCAGTTCTTCTACCGGTCTGCCCATTACTTTTGCTACCTGAGAAGCTACATATTTATGGCTGGTTCCATGGAAACCATATTTACGGATACCTTCTTCTTTGTACAAGCTGTACGGCAAGCCATACATAAACGCTTTTTTAGGCATCGTCTGATGGAAAGCCGTATCAAATACGCCTACCTGCGGTACGCCCGGCATGATAGCCTGGCAAGCTTTAATACCAACGATATTCGGCGGGTTATGCAGCGGAGCCATGATGGAGCATTCTTCCAATGCCTGCATTACTTCATCGTTGATCATAACAGAGCCGGCAAATTTTTCACCGCCGTGTACCACACGGTGGCCGACAGCATCAATTTCTTCCATCGACGCGATAACGCCGTACTCTTTATCCGTCAAAATATCCAAAAGCATTTTTACCGCTTTGCTGTGATCTTCGATCGCACCTTCGATTACTTTTTTGTTATCTCCCCATTTGTGCGTGAATACAGAGTCGCTCAAACCGATTTTTTCTACTAACCCTTTTGCTACAACTTCTTCATTCTCCATGTTTACCAACTGGTATTTCAAAGAAGAACTACCACAATTCACCACTAAAACTTTCATTCATTTTCCCTCTTTCTGCTTTATTGTTTTATTTTACTCCAAATATAATCGGCCGTATCTTTTCCCAAGGCATCCTGTGACTGGAAGAAATACATGACTGACCATATCTGGCCGTTATCCTGAAAATATACACTGCGCAAAGACAGCTCTGTCGCTTTTCCACCTGATGTATCCGTATACTGCAAATCCAGATATACGGCGTTCCGGCCTTCCATAATCCCTTCTGACATCGCATGTTTCAGCTGATGAACACTCGCAGCTTTTTCTAAACGAGCCACTGTATTTTCCGCCAGCAGCTGCGGCGTCAGTACGATTGTCTGCGCTCCATCCGGCTGCTGAATCGGCTGCGACATAATCAATATATTAATGTTCTTATCGCGCCCTTCATAGCGCATCTGGTTGGCAGCCTCACCGGCTTCTGCAGCCAAAGGAAATGGAACCGGCATCAGCACCGTCGAATTTCCCGCAGAAAATTGCTGTTCGCCAAAGCTATATACTTCTACTGCTTTCTCTGAACTGCAGCCAGTCAGCAATACTGCAGCTGCCGCAATTCCTATCCATCGACATACCCGTTTTCTAAGCATCTTCATCACCTTTGCAGAAATATATAGCCTATTATACCATAGACTTCTCAAAAATCTCCACCGCTGACAAAGAAAATTTATACCATCGTATATTTTTTCGGTTTTTCCGGCATGATTTTTATGTATATCCCCTTCCTACACTGTGGTATACTCTAACATAACAGCTGCTGAATCAGCAGACCTTTATTGCAAAACAGCTTTATACTACATATTCATATTACATATATTATTGAACTATAGGAGTCTATCATGAACGCTATTGCCGTCATTGCCGAATACAACCCCTTTCACAACGGTCACTTCCGTCATCTTCAGCTATTGAAACAAACCTATCCCCAAACGCCAATTATCATTTTGATGAGCGGCGCTTTTGTTCAGCGCGGAGAACCGGCGATTTTTTCTAAACAACGGCGAACCCGCTGGGCTCTTTTGTGCGGAGCGGATCTTGTTATAGAACTTCCCGCTATTTTTGCCGTTTCAAGTGCTTCCCGTTTTGCCTTCGGCGGAACGTCCTTAGCCCGGGCACTCCGGGTGTCTCATTTGTCATTTGGAGCGGAAACTTCCGACACTGAAAAATTAACACAAACAGCAAAAGCGCTGCACGAAGCCCAGAAGCACCCGCTATTAAAAAGCTGGCTCCAAAAAGGCCTCGTATATGGTACGGCCCTTACCAAAACCGCCGCCTCTTTATATCCCGAAAGCCAGAAACTCCTCTCCTCACCGAATAATCTTCTGGCAATAGAATATATAAGAGAACTAATTGCCCAGCAGTCGGATATCTGCCCCTTGCCAGTTCTTCGCACGGGAAATCATCATGCCCTTGCCTTGGATTCTGCCGCCCCTTCTGGAACGGCATTGCGCCAGCACATCCAAAACGAGGAGCCGCTCTTTTCTTTTTTATCTGCCTTTCCTTCCATCATTCAGGAAGAGGTCCGGCAAGCCATCGCCGAGAAAGAATACACCGACTTTTCCCGCTATGAAGACTGCATTCTTTTTGCCAGCCGCACGCACTCTTTGGAAGAATTCCAAACCATAGAAGGATTTACAGAAGGCTTGGAGTATAAATGGACAAAAGTTCAAGAGAAACCAAGTTGGGCAGCCATGCGCGATGCCCTTAAATCCGGAAGATATTCTTATGCCCGCCTCAACCGCATGGGCGCCGCCCTCGCTTTACATATTACAAAATCCATTACCGCTGCCAGCCTTGCCAGCGGCCCCCTCTACCTTCGTCTTTTGGGTATGTCCAGCTTAGGCCGCGCCTACCTTCGTACCCTTCATACTGAATTGCCGGTCATTACCAAACTAACCAACGTCCGTCTCTCGTCAGCTGCGCAGAGCCAGCTTGCCATAGATCTTCTGGCATCTGATATTCAGAGCTTTTGCTTTACAGATTCTTCTCACCGCAGTGGAAAAAAAGATTATTTTTTGTCGCCAATCGTTATCAGTTAAATTGTTTTGTTTTTATTTTCACCATCCTGTGCAGAGCTATTCTCTTCACAGGATTTTTTATTATCCTGTAGATATTTCTGATTTTTTGTCTATTTTCACACTATATATAGATTATATAAAATATTTTCTTATAATAAAACGCTATATTTTCAAATATTTTATCAAGATTTTATTCGTTCTATTTTCTCATTTATAATATACCTATATTGCAAGATTTCTTTGCCGTTCTATACTTGAATTTCATTTCAATTATTCCTATACTGAAAATGGCAGTACAAACAACGCAGAACGAAAGTTGGTTCAAACGTTACGGACTGTACATTGCGCTGTTAGTCATGGCGCTTATTTTTCTCATTCCTACGCCGCCGGATCTTTCGACAGCGGGACACCGCATGATTGGTATTTTATTTTTCGCCGTTATCATCTGGATGTCTGAAGGGGTAGCTTATCCGGTTAGTGCTATTGTTATTTCTGTATTAATGGCTTTTTGTTTGGGTACAGCGCCCAATATCGATAAGCCGACAGCGATCCTTGGTACCTCACGCGCCATGGTCATGGCCTTATCAGGATTTTCCACAACGGCCTGGGCATTAGTTGCTGCCGCTATGTTTTTATCCGCCGCAATGATCACGACAGGATTGGATAAACGGATTGCGCTGCACGTCATGAAACGGATCGGCACAAAATCCAATCGAGTCGTCATTGGCGTTATCTTTGTCGGTTTCTTATTGAGTTTCTTCGTTCCGTCAACAACGGCACGTGTTTCCTGTATCGTTCCCATCGTTTTAGGTATCATTCAAGCTTTTGGGTTAAAAGCAGGCAGTAAATTCGCCGCTGTTTTAATGATCGCCGTCGCTCAGGCAGACAGCCTTTGGAATGTAGGCGTAAAAACCGCTGCCGCGCAAAACATGGTCGCCATCAATTTTATCCAGCAGGTTCTTGGCAAAGATATCAGCTGGCTGGAATGGTTCATTGCTGCCGCTCCTTATGCTGCGGTAATGTCCGTTATCCTTTATTATGTCGTTATTAAAATCATACCGCCAGAAATTGATGAGCTCCCCGGCGGCGAAGCCACTTTAAATAAAATGCTTTCTGAAATGGGACCAATCAGCAAAGCTGAACTTCGTCTGCTTGCCGTTTCCTGCATTCTTTTATTCTTCTGGGTAACTGAAAAAGTAATCCATCCGTTTGATACAACTACCGTCACGATTGCGGGCATCATGGTCATGTTCCTCCCCCGCATCGGCGTCATGACCTGGAAACAGGCCGTTCCTATGATCAACTGGGGCACTATCGTTCTTTTCGGTACCGGAATCAGCCTTGGTTCCGCCCTGTTAAAAACGAAAGCTGCCGTTTGGATGGCACAGCAGTTTGTTACGATGATGGGTATGGAAACGATGTCTGCTCTGGCCATTTTGGCACTTATGGCATTCTTCCTGATCGTTATTCACTTGGGATTTGCCAGCGCTACCGGCCTTGCTTCCGCCATGATCCCTATTGTCATTGCCGTTTTGCAGTCGGTTAAAACGCCAGGCATCAATATCCTCGGTATGGTTATGATTTTGCAATATACGGTTTGCTTCGGATTTATTCTGCCGGTAAACGCTCCGCAAAATATGATCGCATATTCCACGGGCTATATTCCGTCCAAAGACTTCATCATCACCGGTATTCCGCTCACCATTATTGCCTATGTCATGATCTTGATCTTTGCCGCCACCTATTGGACTTGGCTCGGATACGTATAAACAGATCCGTCATAATAACAGCTGTACAAAAAGACTGAGCAACTGCTGCTCAGTCTTTTTCTTTTCTTATATAATCATATAAAAAGGAAGCGCCGCCATTCATGCAGCGCTTCCTTTCTTTGCGTCCCAATTAAAATTCCGGAACGATTAAACCATATTTGCCATGTTTTCTTTTATATACTACGTTGATAACATCCGTTTCTGCATTCCGGAATACGAAGAAATCATGTCCTACCAAGTTCATCTGCAAAATCGCTTCTTCTACATCCATCGGACGGGCTACGAATGTTTTCGTTCTAACTACTTCAAATACTTCTTCCCCTACATCTTTGGCCGGGATCAAATCACCTTTGAAGTCAGCGCCTTTAAAGCGTTTTGCCAATTTTGTTTTGTATTTATGAATCTGTCTTACCAGTTTATCAAAAACTAAATCGATAGCGGCGTACATATCCGGATTAGCTTCTACACAACGGAGAACCACACCTTCTACACGAGCCGTCACTTCCACGATTTTACGGTCTTTTTCAACGGAAAGCAATACGCTCAAATCTACATCCTGTTCGAAGTAACGAGTAATTTTATTTTCATGTTTCATCACATACTCTTTGAGGGCCTGCGTAACTTCAATATTTTTTCCACGAACCATAATAGCCATAATAACTCTTTCCTTCCTTGATATTACTGTCGAGAAGCTTTACTATCCATTCTCCTCAACTATCATATTTATATAATTCCCTAAGAAGATAGAAATTCCTGCTAAAAATAAAAAATATATTTGTGATTTTTCCCTCTTTTTTCCAAGCATTTTTTCTTTAATTGGATAAGAAAAAGAACTGTCCTCTTTCCTAAAAAAGACAGTTCTTTCGATATAGCTATTCGGTAAGGCTATTCAACATACCTCCGCAGCGGATTGCCTTTTGCTGCCGCGGCGTCAAATGACAGGAAGTTTCAAAGGTATATCCTTTCGTTACATTTTCTACGAGAATCCGGCCTTTTTCCATGCCTTCATATACGTCAGCAATGTAGAGTTCATCGCCATCTTCGATACGATCATAGTCTTCATCATGGATAAAGTTGATTTCCAATATACCAAAGTTGATCAGATTCGCCGCATGAATCCGTTCTACACTTTTTGCAAGGACAATTTTTACCCCCAGTTCCGCAGGACACATCGCCGCATGTTCCCGGCTGGAGCCTTGTCCATAACTTTGCCCCGCAACGATCACGCTGGCATATCCTTCATTTTTATTTTCTCTGCATTCGGACGCAAACGATTCTTTTACGTCGCAGAATACATAATCGCAGTATTTTGGAATATTGGAGCGATATTTCAGCAAGGCTCCGGAACGGGTGATATGATCCGTCGTGATTTTATCTCCTACTTTTATTGCCGCTCTTGCTTTTAATTCTTTCGGCATCGGCGGTAATTTGGACGGGCCATGTATACTCGGTCCTCTAAATATTTCCACTTCTTCGCCCGGCCACACAATAAGTCCGTCATCAATTGTGTATTGTTCCGGCAGAACCAGATCCGGCCATGTTATGCCTGCTTCTCTCGGATCAGTTATTTTGCCGGTAAGCGCCGCCGCTGCGGCAGAGGCCGGACTAACCAGATACACTTGGCCGTCTTTGGTCCCGCTTCTTCCTAAGAAGTTCCGGTTATTTGTCCGCAGCGATACGCCTTTACTTTGCGGCGACTGTCCGGAACCACAGCAGAAGCTGCATCCGCTCTCTAACATACGCACGCCGGCTTTGAGGAAAATCTCCATTAATCCGTTCTCAACGATCATTTCCTGAACCTGACGGCTGCCCGGAACGATGCCTACACTAACATTTGGATTTACTTTTCGTCCCTTAAGCATATGTGCTACCAGCATCATATCCCGATAGGAAGAATTCGTACAGCTGCCAATCAATACCTGGTCTACAGCCATCCCTTCCAATTCTTTTACAGCTTTTACCTGATCCGGCGAATGCGGACATGCCACGTTAGGAACGATCGTACTTAAATCCAATGTAACGATCCGGTCATATTCCGCATCTTCGTCCGGCTGATACGGCTTCCAATCGGCCAGCCGATCCTGCGCTGCAAAAAAAGTTTTAGTCACTTCATCTGACGGGAACATGGATGTGGTAACACCCATCTCTGCCCCCATATTGGCAATGGTTCCCCGTTCCGGTACAGACAACTGAGAAATTCCTGTTCCTCCATATTCAATGACACACCCTACATTTCCTTTCGTCGTAAATATTTTCAGCATTTCCAAAATAATATCTTTTGCGGTTACCCAAGGAGATAATTTGCCTTCCAAATTGACACGGATTACTTTAGGATACGCCATAAAATACCGGCCGGTTTTCATAGCGGCTGCTACATCGAGCCCGCCTGCCCCCATGGCCAGCATCGCCACACCGCCGCAGGTCGGTGTATGGCTGTCTCCGCCGATCAAAACCTGACCGGGCCGGCTGAAACGTTCCAAATGCACCTGCTGGCAAATGCCGTTGCCGGCTTTTGAATATTTCACGCCTATATTATTGGCAATCGTCTGCATATACCGATGATCGTCCGGGTTTTCATGCCCTTCATACAGCATATTATGATCAATGTAAGCAATAGAGTCTGTCGCAACTTTACCGTCCAATGTTTCATACTGCAAATAGGCCATCGTTCCTAATGCATCCTGCGTCAGCGTCTGCTCTACACGAATCTCTATTTCCTGCCCTGCCTTCATTTCTCCCGAAACTAAATGTTCACCAATAATTTTTTCAAATAAATTCTTTCCCATTACTGCCGCCCCTTTCTTTATGAACCTCGTTTTTGTACTTTCATTTTAGCCCGCTTCTTGATATAAGTAAAATATTCTAATATAATACTTGTTATAAGTTTGTCTAATATTTTAAGGAGGCAGTATATGCAAACACGGGATATTCAATATGTAATAGCAATTGCCGATACCGGCAGTTTTTCCAAAGCTGCCGAATCATTATTTATCAGCCAGTCTGCTCTTAGTCAGTCCATTCAGCGGTTGGAAGCAGAGCTTGGCGTCACGCTCTTTCATCGTGCCCGCAAAACAACACTGACATTCGCAGGCGAAGAGTTTGTTCGGGACGGCAGAGAAATTCTCCAGCGGACAAAGCAGCTGCAAAAGAAAATGAACGATATCAAAGAGTTAAAAACAGGCGTCTTAAAAATAGGGATCTCTCAGTTTTATGGGCGATACTATTTCTCTAGTCTCATCACGCCCTTCCGCGCGGCTTATCCGCATGTACAACTAAAACTATATGAAGAAATTTCTGCTTCATTAGAGCGCATGCTTGCCGAGGGAGAGTTGGACTGCGCAATTTTTTCACTGCCCCTTTCTTCGCCGCTCTTAGAAGCCATCCCCTTATTCCAGGAAGATATTCTTTTGGCGGTTCCATCCACACATCCGCTCGCGGAAAACTATCCGCAGGCGCTTCCTCATTTTCCATACATTGATCTAAGCCGCGTCCGCGAGGATCCGTTTATTCTATTTCCGGAAGGGCAGCGCATGCGGACGATCGTAATGGATATCTGCCTTCATGTCGGATTTACTCCGTCTATCCAATTTGAATCACGCAGCGCTGAAACGATTCACATGCTGATTCAAAACGGAATGGGCGTCGGATTTATCCCGCAGGCCGTTTTATCCACCACGCAGCCGGACGTATCAAAATGCGTTTACTTCCGCGTCCCGGATATGCTCGCACGCCGAACCTTTGTTATCGCTCATGCTAAAGACGGCTATCTTTCGCAAGCGGCAAAAGCGTTTATTCAAATTGCCCAAACGCATCCGCCGCTTCTGGAACCAGAAAACCGATAACTAAAATAAGAGCAAAAAAGAGGCCGTTTGGCCTCTTTTTTGCTCTTATTTTGTAATCTCACTCACCAGATGCGGCAGCTCTGGCAAAATCAATTTTTCCATTGCCAATTTGATGGCTTTTACCGATCCCGGCAGACAAAATACAACCGACTGGCAAATCACAGCGGCAAACGCCCGGCTTGCCATTGCCCGCGCACCAATATCGTCCCGATAGCTTAAAAAACGGAATAGCTCCCCAAACCCGGGAATCTCTTTTTCTGCCAAAGGCCGCACAGCTTCAATCGTCACATCTCTTTTTGCAAGTCCGGTGCCACCGGTCACAATGATCGCA
>OHAY01002602.1_pt1 | contig 13987 bp, 15 predicted proteins | sample 1577191 | NCBI WGS metagenome assembly OHAY01 (sample SAMEA3541504, study PRJEB24748) | human gut metagenome | biome: human gut; feature: human-associated habitat; material: faeces | place: China | collected 2012 | reverse complement strand
TAAAATGGAGAGAAATTTCTCATTTTAACTTGTACTAAATCTTGACATAGGACCATCCTTTGTAAATAATTCATTCCTCCAATCATTCTATTTAATATAGGCATAATGCCATTTCTGACACTATGCCTGTGATTCCGTACTCTGTAATAACCAACATCTTCATTGGTATGTTGTTCCGTTCAATATGTAGTAATCAGCATCTTCACTGATAATTTTTAATAAAAGGGGAAAATTATGTGCATCTACATTAGATGACATTGTAGCCAATCTCATTCATTGGCAGACTTGCTACTCTCACCGCAAATATATCTCTGTTACCTTTTCTACTCTTTGTCAGAAGTTCTAGGCAACCAATTCATATAAGCCACAAATAATGTTGCTTCATCCACTTGATTTGCAGATGCAATGTTATAAAAATCATTACGCATTAATGCCCATCCTTCATCCAATGGCATATTGTGTGCAACAATGAAATTATTTAAAATTTCACACTGCTTATCCCATTCTGTCTGAGACATACTATTGAACTCTCTATAAATCTGCTCATCAGATGCCTTGCCTCCTGTTAATAATCTTGCAATTTTACATTGTCTGTTACTAGGTCTTTCCATTTTGTTTGTCCTCCAAATTTTTATAGGTGAGAATCAGCCTTTCGCTGATCCTCTATGTTAATGTTTTGATGGGATAGGAACTTACCCTATTAGGACTCCCACCTATTACAAATATTCTCCATTTGGAAAATACTTTTTTACTTATTCTTCACTGACAGAAAAACCGGCAGAGATATAGAGTATCCATATAATTCTCTTTTACTGGATTAACTGGCTGACCATACCTTCCTTTATTTATGCTTAATTTTATCTGGCAGCCATTTAATGCTTCCATCTTTGTTAATTGGTATCTGCACTCGTTGTCCGCCCTCATACTCAATTACGTGTGATAACTTACCAGTATCAGCTCTGATCCAATGCTTAATCATATCTGTTTCCTCCTATATAAATACATTCTCTGTTTGCTACTTGATAAAACCGATTGTTACGACATTTCTGTGTCCGTCCACATTGTTGTTTTCAGGAAACATATAGAGGTTAATAACTCTCGAAGCTGGGAACATAAACCAATCATTGAAATCTTTCACATTTTCAACTGACTCTATCTTTGCAATATCAATGAACATATTGCTATTGATCTCCATTGGATAAAGTGGTTGATTAATTTCTTCATTAAATCCTACTGGCTTTTTATTGTCATTAGCAAATGACAATAGTGTTGCATTTCTCAGCATCTTACAATTAGTGAAATATAAATCACCAAATTCAACGTCTGCATTGTGTTGACCCTTTTCATCAAGATTTCCACTATTCAAATGAATCTGAAAACCTTTTCCACTCTCATTCTGTTCCTTTAATAATTTTGATAACTCTGTAATTTCCATATATTTAATCCTCTCTTTTTACTTTATTTATTTGCACTTGCAAGCAGACGCTCACGCATTGTCAGTTTCTTTTCTGACTCTTTCTTCTCTGCCGGCTTTGTCGCAAGGAAATTGATATTGCTATCCATGCACAGATCATCATCTTCCATAACTTTCTGCACTCTATCTTGCTCGGCTTTTATAGATGCTGCTAAATTCTCGATGAATGTCTTAGGAAACGAAAGTCCTGCCAAATAAAGCACAGTGTCTTCATTACCATATCCGCAAAATGAGTCAATCGGTTCTCCAACAACATCCGTCACATTGCTAATAGCAAGTGCTTCTTTCGTATCTGGCTGAGATAATCCGATATATTTCACTCGTTTGTTTGGTTCTAATGGAGTATAAATGCCGGTATTGATTGTAGAAAACAAATTATCCTGATTCCCTGTAACCTTGTGAATCATCGCTACACCAGATGTTTCAAGTAATGTTTTCTGTTCCGCAATATCAATTACTCCACGAATGGATGAGAAACATCCTATATTAATGAAGGAATCAAACAAGTTTGCAAAACTGCGATTAATTGAAAACTTGTCCTCTCTCTGATTATTGTCGAGAATGAAGATTGAACATAATTCATTTTTCAGTGCCACAATCTCAGACAATGCTTCATATGTATTGATTCTTGCTTGTAGCGATTCGCTCATTGATGGAAGAATGATTACAAGACAAACCTTCTTATCTGGATTTTCTGCAAGCACTGATCCAAGAAATGCTCCTAATCCACTGCCTGTACCGCCAGCCAAGGAAAATGTAACGAAAACATATCGTTCTGTAATCTGCTGTTCCAATACATTCATTACATCATCAATGGACTCTGATAAAACCGTTTTCGCCTTGCTACGATTCTTACTAGCACCTTCTCCATTTGGAATATGTAGCTTGTTTGGACTATTGATTAAATCCAAGTCCTGTTTTGCAAGATTTACATAGTAAGTCTTGAATCCCTTTCGATTCATCATCTGCCCGACATTCGCACCTGCTGCACCAACGCATAGGAAACGAATATCATTTTTCAGTGTTTCGTTTTTCACCTAAAAGTACCTCCTTTAGTTCCATGCCCTTCTCTGTAATATAGAAGAGATCTGCTTTGTTAGTTTTCATCTTTGCATCAACATACTCAGGCTCACGCATCGCCCATACTTTACGATTAATTGTAATTTGTGCGTATTTATGATCATCTGAATCATTAACTGCACTTGCGATCTCACGTAATGTCATGCCAATACCTGGTGCTGTTGCGTTGGAATCTGCTAAGATTGACAATATAAGTAGCTGTAATTTATCAATCTGCACCTTAATCACCTCTCTTTCATGCCTTGTAAAATGACTTATCAATTCATGGAAAATCAAAAATTATAGGCATTTCTGCCTTCATTTAATTTATTCGCCTTTTTGAATTGGTGTTTATGCAATTGTCATTGTGCGAACTTATGTTCCATTGTTAAGATAATAAAACTCTTGCGGATTTCTCCACGATATAAAAATAAAGTTTGGAAATTGTCAGGTGATCTACCTGAAAGACTTTTTATTTGAAATATTCAAATGTATCTGCTATAATATGTCTGTCTAATTACATATGTACAGATGTAAGTCTGTGCAATTTCTATTTCCTAATGGTTCGCCAAAACCATTTTGTGAGATAGACTTTCCAAGAGTCGGTGTCGCCAAACATCGACTCTTTTTTGTCAAACGGTGAAACACGGTACATCAGTCGTTACATATGTTGGAAGACATAGTACTGGTGACCGTGCGAACCATAGGAAAAAAATTCACAAGGAAATTAATTCTATATCAAAAAAATCTCTAATTCTTTTGACATTACTTATACTATCACTTCCATATTTGTACGTCAAGTATTTTTTATACTTATTCAGTATTTTTTATACTTATTGACAATATTTTTAGTAACATTTATAATTATAAGTAAAAAGTTGAATGAATGAGGTGTTAGCAACATGGCAACTGAAAAAATCACCATTACAGATAATCTTCGACTTAATATTATTGAGCGCAGAAAAAATTTGGGAATTTCCAGCTATGAATTATCAGAAAAAATTGGTAATGGTCATTCTAAATTTTGGTTACAAAATATTGAAAGCGGAAAAACAAAAAAAATATTAAAAGATGACTTAATCAAAATATATATGATTTTGGAAGAAACAGATGATCCAGAAGATGTAATTGATACGATTGAACAGCTCATTAAACAATCCATTGGTAAAAATGGACGAAGCTGGTATGAATTGATAGACATTTCTGACGAGTTTTCCGAAATATATGAGGAAGATGATTTAATGGATATCGTACATGACTTATTAGAGGATCAACTCGTTTCAAGAATTGAAGATACTATATTAGGAATGTCAACAAATCAAAAACAAGCTGCTTTAACTGTACTACAACATCTTAATTACTCATTTTATAAAAATCCTGATCTAGCGTTTACCTTATTAAGCATCCCTGTTTATGGTGTTAGTGATACTGATGAATCGGAACATATTACTGCATTGAATGATTTGTTATCATTATATTCTAAATTCAAGGATCTCTCTATTAAAAATAACAGTATGGAAACTATCCATGAATGGCAGAAATTTGATACATATTTTGATTCTCTTGCAAAAGAATGGATTTCTACTGCCCTTGATAATTTTAAAAATCTTATCTCAAAACTATATTCCGAGATTCATAAGGAAAATCCTGACATATACTCTATAATGCGGAGCTTCACTACTGATGTTTCCTTTATGATTGAACGAGGACAGCCAAATGTCCTTAAGCATTATTTGAAATCATGGCAGATATATACTGGCAAAGAATTTGCTACTCATATTAAAGATTGTGTTAAATGGTTCTTGGCATTCGATAGAGAATATAATCTCCCCATTATTTATGATGTTGTTGACCAATCTCAATTAGATGAAATATATGAATTTTTAAATAATTATGGAGATATTAACGCACCAATTGAGTTTATTGATTAAATTAAAGCCACCAGAGTTAAACCGCTCCGATGGCTTTTGATTATCTTATTTTTCTTTTCTGACACCTTTAAATGGAGTTCCATCTTTCTTTCCATCTATAAATCTTCCGGTGGTAGTGTCTCTCTTTGTCCATGTATCCGTTTTAGGATTATATGTTTGAGAACGACCTTTTACCATTCCATTTCTGTGTCCGTCTCCGCTAGGTGGATTAGTTGCCATATTTTCACCTTCTTTCTACTGCAATATATTTACTCTAGATTGCCACTGCGTCAATATATAGTGTTTTATTTCACAACACAATCCATATATAGTTGTTTTAGTATATTTATTTTAAAATATTCGAACATTAAAAATTGAATTTTTCTCTTAATTCCTATTTTTTTGAATTTTTGAAAGCCTTAAAATTCAACACTTTCTTAACCTGATTATCAACCAATTTATACATTTATGTTCGATTATGAGTTCGACAAAATGCCTATTTTTACGGATTTCTGTACAATTGCGTATTGTTAAATCTTTAACAATCTTTTATCATAACTTCATAATTCACTGAAAAATCAGGCATAATGCGAACTTTGTTAAAAATATAACAGTTTTTTCTACAAATTTAACAACCACCAATATCACTTTTTACTTATTTTTCAAGGTCTTTTAGATAATCTTCGAACCCAGTTTCTTTCCATATTTTCCTAATTTCATCTCTAATAACTAAAGCTTTTTGCTGTTCACTCATACTTTTATTTTTCATCAACTCACATGATTTCTTTTTAATTCTGCATACAATTGCCCTTAATTTTTCAGATTTTATTTTCTTTATATCCTTTTCAAAGCGTCCCAATATTTGCGCCCTGGCAATATAATATGGAAGGTATATATGTAATTTCAACAAGTTTTCCGGAGTATCTTGCCACTCTTCTTTAACAAATGAATCGCAAAAATTTTTCATATTTTCTGTCACTTCCATAAATCCTGTATGCATATGAGCAATATATTCTATCCAATATCTATATGCCAATGCCAAGTATATATCTGTTTGATCATCTAAAACAGTTTCGTACATATTTTGATATTTATCATAGGTGGATACATGCCATAATTCATGATATATCGTTGCTATCATATCCTTTAATCGATCATCATTAATCTCATCGTAATTTAAACCATTTAGTAGCTCTAATCCGTTCTTTCTTGACAGAAATAATTTTCTTCGGATTGCTCTTCCACTAGAATCACCTGATAGCTCATCTACTACTTCTACAGACTCAAGATTAGAAAATTTCACTTTTCCTGAATATCTTTCGGCAATTAATTCAAAAGTTTCACGAATAAACTCCTCTTCCTTAACGCTTGCATTAATAATTTCGATTTTTTTCATTTTAGTCGCCTTTCTGTCATTAAAATTTCTTCAATCAGTTAATAAATAAAAAACACCCAGTCAACTTGTTTATCTTTAGTGACTCGATGTTTTATCTTTAGTAGTATATATGCATTATAAAATGCAGTATTATCTTGTGTATAATATAAATATAATGTATTTTTTCTGTCCTTGTCAATAATTTTCAGATGTTTATAAAACAGAAAAGGCATCCTTTTCAGGACACCTCTCTGCAACAAATCAAAATTTTTATAAGTAGGTAATCATTATGATTCCCGAATAAATTATAACACACTTTTCTATTTACTGCTATTCAATCTTCTTGAAAAAGTATAGTTTTTTGCCACTTTGTCAAACATTTTCAGGCACATTGCAGCAGTTTCTTTAGATATTCCACTTTTCAACAAATCCGCTTCAAACTCTTTTCTAGCAGACTGTTTTGTATCAATATTTACATCAATATGCATACTCTACCCCTCCATATCATCCATAATATCTCTAAGGTTCTGAATATCCGACTTTACAAAATAGGCTCTGCCCTTGATTGCAACCGGATTTCCGTTTTCACAAGCGAGTTGCAGTCGTTCTTCCATCAACCGGATTCCCATTTGTGTTCCCTCTGCAATGCCATTTTGATACTGTGCCTGTAACATTGTTTCTAAGTCATTTTCGTTAATAAGTAACATTGTATACCTCCAATCTGAATGTGTTTCTTCTATAAATATAATGTGTTTCCTATGGTTCTTTTTCTTTCAAAAGATTCACATACTTGTAAAAAGTGCTGACCGCTATTCCTTGCAGTTTTGCAAACTGTACAACTGATATGTTTCCATATTCTCCTGATTGCAATTTGTTGTATTCCTTTACAAAATCCTCGGGGACACCAGTTGCCGGTCTACCTAATTTCTTTCCTTTTTTCTTAGCAGTATTCAAACCTTGCATTACTCTGTCGTGAATCTTTTCTTTTTCCTGTTGTGCTATATGAGCCTTGAGTGTGACAAAAATATCAATAATCATCTTTGACAAGCTATCATCATTCATTTTCTGCCAATCATTCAGAAACGGAACATCCAACGCAACAACACGTATTCCTTTAGATTGAAGATCCTTTATCTCGATAATAACATCGTCCGCGTCTCTTCCAAGACGATCGACATCTGATACTATCACTGTATCTCCACTTCTCAACCGATTCTTCATATCAATAAAGCCTGGTCTATTTTCCGCTTTTGTTCCACCAGTGATAATATCTGAAAAGAAATCGTCTATCTTAAATCCATTCTTTACAGAATACTCAATGATGGTCTGTTGTTGTCTGTCGATTTTCTGAGTCTTATGATTGGTTGATATTCTCATATAGGCAAATATCTTATTTTCCATTCAATCCTCCACAAAATCCATAACTAATTTCATGTATGTTTTTTGATGGTGCAGCAGTTTCTAAACACACATATTTTCCATTCCATAAAAACAACTGTTTTCATATAAGGTTAGGTCATGAAAAATCATTGTCTTTTCTGTTGCTTCATCTTATAATATCAATGTAATAAAAAACCGTTTCATTTCTCCACACTTCAATCAAATTTCCAAAAATAATTTTAAGGGGTGATACAGATAAATATTGAGATTCAGAAACAGAACCGTTTCAAAGATTTTTTCCATAAGGTTTATGACCAATTAGAAGATATGATGTTTTCCACTATACAAAAGATTCCTGATCGATTTGTTCCACAATGGCTTATGACTTGGTTAGAACATTACACAGATAAACGCATAGCACGATTAAAACAGCAAATTATCCGTGACCGCTGGCACAGTATAGATCTTGAGAAAGCTATAGATCAACTTCATTCCAAATAAAGCAAGCACCTTCAGAAAAACTTTTCTTTCCGTTGGTGCTTTGGTTGTTGAACATATGTTTGCACTATGCTATAATTTTCTTGTATAATCGAACAGGAAGCAGGATGTGATTTTCCGATGTTTTATGCCCTCTAGTATTACGAAAGAGGGATGATGCCAATGAACACATTAGAAGTGCTTACGCTTTTATTAGTTGTTTTTGCGGCTCTATCTTACATAGATAACCATAACAACAAAAAGAAATAGCATCCCACCGCCTAAAGTGAATGCTATTTCATAATTGCAACTGAGGGCAATCGGATAACACATCCGATAACCTTTCTAAGTAGATTATACACCAGGGCATTTGAGAAATCAAGTGCCCTTTTTAGATAGTCCAATGCAAATAAAAAACACATATCTCTTTCCACTTGCACATTATTTAACTCTAAACATTCACTTGACCAAATTACCTTTATATCTGACACATTTGCAGCATCGGTAACTATTACAATCTTGCAAAATCCTCCTTACTTATTCTTTGCCTACGCATTTTCTACACAATACGTAAATAAATCATTTATATAGTCCTATTCAAAAATCGCTGTACACTATATACATAAATGCGATATAAATAGAATAAAACACATAAAGGAGATTATTATCATGAATAACTTACAAACACATATCGAAAATTATTTAAAATATGGGCATACCCAAAAATGCTTAGACGAAAAAACACTAAAAGCATACCGAATTGATTTAAATCAATTTTCGCAGCAAACCTCTCTACAAGACATTACAAAAATCACTTCCAACACGCTGGAACAATATATTTCCCTACTTCATTCAAATTATAAACCTAAAACTGCAAAAAGAAAAATAGCTTCCCTAAAAGCCTTTTTTCATTACCTGGAATACAAAGAAGTCCTTGAGCAAAACCCCTTTGCCAAAATACAAGTTCGTTTTCGTGAACCTGTTATACTTCCCAAAACAATTCCATTGCATATTATCGAAACTATTTTGTCCACCATTTATCATCAACAAAAATACGCGAAAACTTATTACAAAAAAAAAATTGCTTTAAGAGATGCCGCGGTCATAGAACTTCTCTTTGCCACAGGAATAAGAATTTCCGAATTATGCTCCCTAAAATATAAAGACATTAATTTATATGAGGGAATCATCCTTATATATGGAAAAGGAAGAAAAGAAAGACGATTGCAAATCGGAAATGACGAAGTCCTTTCCGTCTTAAAAGAATATAAAAACGAGTTTCAATCCAAAATCACGGCCTGTAACTATTTTTTTATAAGTCAATCCGGACATGCCATGTCAGATCAATCTGTTCGTAGAATGATAAATAAGTATTGTTCTCTCGCAGCAATTGATATGCATATAACACCACATATGTTTCGACACACGTTTGCCACCAGTTTACTGGAAGCAGATGTCGATATCCGATATATACAGGAAATGTTGGGACACAGTTCCATTAATGTCACGGAAATATACACTCATGTTGCTATCGCTAAACAAAAAGATATATTAATCTCAAAACATCCAAGAAAAGATTTTCATATTTAAACTACAATATGATAGCATTTGTCAATAGCTATTTTTATTGACTGGAGACACCAAAAAACGCTTCACAAGATCCGCTCCATCATTGATTTCTTTAATATACGTAAATTGATTTCCTATAGATCATTAGTTTACCGTGAACTCTTTTAGGATGTCCTCAGTCAATAATTAATTTAGTCACATGAATATAGTGCACGTTTAATATACTCATCTCCCATAGAAGATAATCCGGATCATTTCTTTTTCTGGCGATAGTTCATGAGATCCGCAACAATATATCAAACACTATAGATAACTGGATAGTGAATTTTCTGATAAACATATCATCCTTCTAATAGATAATCATATATTATCCGTTTTTTCAGGTTACCTTTAAAATTGTACAAACAAAGGAGGAAATTATGGTAAAAGTCAGTGTCATTATTACAACTCATAACACGGAACAGTATCTTGTAAAATGTTTAGACTCTATTGTTAATCAAACATTACAGGAAATTCAGATAATTATTGTGGATGATGTTTCAACAGACAATACTCTGTGCATTGCAAAACAATATGCAGAACAATATAAGAATGTATCAGTTCTTTCATTAAGCGAAAGCTGCGGACCAGGAGGTGCAAGAAATCAAGCTCTTCAGCAAGCAGCAGGAAAATATGTTGCTTTTATAGACAGTGATGACTGGGTTGAATTAAATTATTTTAAAACAATGTATGAAGAAGCCGAAAAATTGAATGCGGATATTGTTGCCTGTGGATTAATACGAGAGTATGATTATCCTGTTAGTGACCCCATTTATAAATGCAAATATGAACAGGAATATGTCTTTTCTGGTGAAATTGCCTTTCGTATTATGACAAATGAGTACAAGTATGGAATAAATTTTTTGCCTTCCGCTTTAAATAAAATATATCGCAGAGAATTTTTAGAAGATAATTCCCTGAAATTCCCTGAAAACATATTTTTTGAAGACCAGCCTTTTTCATATAGCTGCACACTGGCAGCTGAAAAGGTAGCCTGCATTCCGGGTACCTTATATCATCACTATAAAAGAAATGGTTCTATTGTACAGTCATTTAACAGAAGAAATGTTGATGATATGATGACAGCATATCACATGATCAACGATTTCTTACATCAAAACAATATTTACGAGAAATATCGTTTTAATTACTATTCATCATTACAACATTTTTACAATTTAATTATCCGACAAATATTTGAATTTGTAATAGATGAAAAGCAAAAGAAAGAATTGATCAAATATTCTTTTATTGAACTCAAGGAATTAATTGATGTAAATGAATATATCGATTATCTTTCTTCTGAAGAATTACGTAAACACATTCAACCTCATATAACTGATACAACTATATATTAAATTGGAGACATGGTATCCGTATGTAATATAATTTGATTAATATAACATACGGATATCAATATAATATACTTGCGGAATTAATTCATCCCCAAAATAAAACTTCACATTATCCAACGAAAACTCATATTCCTTTATATATGCAATGTTATGATTAATTACAGCTAAGTATCCGGGTTTGTTTTCAAAAATGTCTTGTGCTTTATGAAGATTTTGCAAAGCCTCTTTTTTTCGGGAATAATGCAAATCAATCAGTGCATCACAAAATGCCTGAAAGGCTTTCTGACGTGGTTTCATAGGGCGATTCGTTTTTATGTATTCCATTCTATAATTCTCGCATTGTACTATATCTCCCTTCAAAAATGCTAATATTGCAATGGAGAAAATATGTCTGTTAAAATCATTGAAATAATCTTTTTTCAACAATCTGTTGGCAGATATCACTTCATTTATTCCAACATCATTATTAATACAATCTAAAAACTTTATTGTAAAATTATACATATATTTTGTTTTGTTATCATATCCATCCTCGGTCTGAACTATGTCATTATATTTTCGTAAAATACGATCAGTCTTAATAAAATTATTTGTCAAATTACATAGCAGCATCCGATATGTTGAAAATGCAACATCTTTAGCTGGTAGTCTTTCTTGACCTGGTACTTTATCTATACAATCAATCCCATTTTCAGAATCAATAAAAATTTCTATAGTACTAACAGCATACTTTATAGAATCGTAATCCCATTCAAATAAATAGACCCAATTATTTTGAATATTTTTCGGCATATTATTAAATTTTTTTATATTATCTAACGTCTCTTTGTAAGCACCTTTTTCATATAAACTGTTGATTATTTCCCAAAGCATTATGTAATGAATGGTCTGAGTGGTAAAATCCCCAGCACTATCGGATTCTAAGTAAAGTGTTTGAAACATATCATATCCGGAAAGCTCAGTCGTGCCCACATTTGTATTTGCATAACAAAAATACGCAAATAAAAGAAAAAAACTTCGAACTTGAAATTTTATTTTTATATTTTTCACGATTATCTTTGTTAGAAAAAGTGTTTTCCAGTATATAATAGATGGAATAAAATTTTTGCTTGGAATAAAGTTTCTGCAAATACTTTATAACAGCCTCAACAACCTCATCTTCTGTTCCGGTTAAATCAAATTTGTTTTTAATATCATAAGTTGTTTGAAATGGCAGGACAATTTCTCCATAGACTTTTAATGGAAAGGTGCTCAAATAAATTTCTTTATACGTGTCATGCCAAGCAACAAAAAAGTCATCATTATTTTTTTTGACCAGCTCATTTTCCAATAAAACGTTGATCAGATAAATAGATTTTTTCGAAGAATATATATATTTTCTATGTATACCTGAAGATGAATAATATATACATGAGCACAAATTTTCCAGTTCATTGTTTTGATTAAATGTATTTCGAAATTTTGAAATGATTTCATTTTTTAACATATCACTTTTTTTATATAAGTAATATGCCATTTTAAAGTCATTCATATTTTTTATTCCATTTTCTATCGTAGAAATATATTTTATAAAATAAATAATTTCAATAATAGAACCACATAAAAATGAAATATTTTCATAATTTGCAAAATTAATATAATTGTTGAAAATTTTTTCTAAATCATTGTTTGATATTTCTAATTTTATAGTTTTTAAGTATTGATGGTTACCAATTCCATAGTTTTCCATATTAATTTTGCTTTGTGAAATAATAATGCAAAAAACGGGATATTTCTTTTGTATCATTATTTTTATGATTTTACTTAGTATTTCGCTGTATTGCTCATGTAGTTTTTGTAAATCATCAAAAATTACAATTCTGTTATTTATGCCAATATCATCAGGAAATACTTTTTCGAAAACATTGTATTCCTGAGTGAATCCTATAAATTTTTCTATATCTTTAGCATAAAAAACAAAATTCCAAAATTCACAAGGTAAATGTTCATTTTCCTTCTTTAATTTTTCTACATATTCATCATCTAAATCCTCATAAAATATAAAAGGAAAAAATAACTGAAAGATGAATTTTTGAAAAATTTTTATATTTTCCAATGCGTTTTCTTTGAATGTATAAGAAATACAAATTAAATTATATTTTTGCTCCAAAATTCTATTTTTATATAATTGTAATACAAATGATTTGCCTATCCCTGATTTTCCGTATAATTGAATCAAGGAAAAACTTCTAAACGGATCATTAATATGTATTAAAGTTTCATTTACTAATTTGTCGCAAACAATGTTCTGGGAATCAATATTTAAATAGAAATAGCTGGAATCAATTATTTTCAAAGCTGTATCCGGAATAATTTCCAAGCGATCTACTTTATGCAAATTATCACTCATCAAATTATAAATTATAGATATAGGCAGCACGTCTATATATTCTCCTGCATTATCTTTTTCATGTATTGCTTCATATTCTAAATTTGAGGGTATTTTTACTTTAAAGGAATATTCATTAATACCCTCATGAAGTTCCAATGTTTTACTTTCATTAGATAACAATTCAATATTGGTAGCGTTGCGCAAAACTGCCGTAAAATCTTTTTGGGCATAAATTGAAAAATGAATTTCATATATGAAATCTGTATAAATTGTATTTAATGGTTCCTGAAACAAATTGTCACCGATTTTATACAATGTTAATTCTTCATTGCAATTATATAATGGAAGGCTACATTGTTCATATTCCGCTTTTTTGTATGAAAAAAATCGTTTAAACCATAAATAATTTTTCCCTAATAGCCAATATTCTAAATGATTTTTGGTATAAAACGCCACTTCTTTACACTTACCTGAGAAAATTAATGCTTTTCGTATATCAGAAATTGTTTTTGCAGATATGTTCAGATTAGTGACAAAGACGACCTTTGAAATGTTTTCTGACAAAATCGCACTTACAATCGTAGCATCTAAACGATATCTATTTATTAATTTATTCTCATCTGGCTTTACTGCTGAGTATTTTGCTTCCATCCACCATACATCAATATTATTTGAATATCCGACAAATATTGCCATTTTAGGAGCTTTTGGCTCTTGATTTTTTTTAGCTAAAATTGCATCATGATTCTTGTCTCGTGTATCCTTCGTTTTTTTCCAACGAGATTTTTGGCTTTTTTCATTCTCTTGTACAAATTCCACTGCCAACTTTTCAAAACCACGAAATCCTTCCTTAATTTTTGTCCAATCAATATCCATAGTATCCTCGCAAATAAGATATAAAATTTATATTTTTTATTTTTAACAGATAATATATGATTATCCATCATTTATATTCCACCACCATTTTACTCTCTATGG
>OHAY01002600.1_pt1 | contig 14000 bp, 11 predicted proteins | sample 1577191 | NCBI WGS metagenome assembly OHAY01 (sample SAMEA3541504, study PRJEB24748) | human gut metagenome | biome: human gut; feature: human-associated habitat; material: faeces | place: China | collected 2012 | reverse complement strand
GGTGATCGGCATGGTGTTAAAGCAGCTTCGCTGCGGCAGAAAAGTGCCGGTGTGGGAGGCGGCAGCTGCGTTTCTGGCGTGTGCTTATGCGGGCAGCCAGGAACAGGCTGCGGTGCTGCTGCTTCTGCTGCTTGGCATGGAAGTGCTGCATTATATCTCGGAAAAGCGTATGAAACAGCCGCTTCTCTATGCATTGTGCGGCATAGATATTATTTCCCTCATATATATTTTCAGTTGTCCGGGAAATGCAATCCGGAGCGCGCAGGAGATGGCGGGGAGAATGCCGGAGTTTGCTGATTTTACATTCGCAGAGAAGCTCTACATGGGACTTGCCAATGTGGAACGGATCTTTATCGCGGAGCTTGATCCGGTCTATTGCGTTGTGGCAGCAGTGCTTGTGCTGCTTGTGTATCGTAAGACAGGCGATTACCGTAAGACGCTTTTGGCGGGGATTCCGGCGCTGCTGCTGTTTGGACAGGCGGTGGTGCGTGTCAGCCACCCATCCTTGAAAAAGGTGTTCGTGCGACCGGAACAGACGACACACTGGGACTGGCATGCTCTGGTAACCTATATGCCGCTGGTATTTCTGGTACTGTCTGTTTGGGGGATTCTATACGCCCTGTGGCAGCTGGCGGACGGCCGGGCCCTGTGCCGGGAGGCGGTGTATCTGAACCTGTTGGGCAGTCCCTCGGATCGGGTGCTCTGCGGCGCGATATTCCTGCTTGTTCTGGCCCTGGCCGCCGGAATCGGCGGCGCGGCGCTGTATGCCCAAACCCCCGGCGGTTCCGGCATGCGGGTGGCCTTTACATGGTCGCTTCCCCGCCCCCGGCACACCTGCCTGGCGGGACACGAGCTGTATAAGGCGATGATCTCCCGATGCGGGCTGTGGGTATTGCTGGCATTTTTTGCCGTCATCGCCCTGCTGTACGGCCGATTCAGCCCGGAGCGCAGTGAATTTGAGGTGTATTATCGGAACTATTCCGAGATTTTGTCGGGTGCGCCCAGCCAGGAGAAGGACGACTACCTGGCATCAGAGCTGGCGCGGTTTGACGGGCTGAATGAGCAGCTCGCGGAGCTGGCGCAGCAGTACCCCGACGCTGCAGCCTTTGACCGGGAGGCGGAGCCCATACGAAATCAGCTTCGGATGGAGGACGCCTTTCACCTGGCGCAGAATCAGTATCGCGCCCTGCGGCCGGGGCAGGTGTACCTGTATCAGACCGGCTATCAGCGGCTGTTGGGTGCGGATGCCCTGCGGCAGGATGTTTTGGAGCTGGGCGGCGCGTTTCTGGCCGTTGCCCTGCTGCTGTGCGGCAGCTTCGCCGGGGAGCGGGAGAGCGGCGTGGAGGCCCTGCTGACGGCCAGTCCCCGCCGCAAAAGCGTGGTGCAGTGGAAATGCGCCATTGCGGGAGGCTATGTCCTGCTACTGACTCTCGCCCTGTGGCTGCCGGGACTGTTGACGGTGCAGGGAGCCTACGGCTCCCTTGACATGGCCGCTCAGGCCAACAGCGTGCAGTGCCTGTCCGCGCTGGCAGACAATTGGACCGTGGGCGGGGTAGTGCTGGTGCTGCTGGCAGGCCGTTTTCTCCTGTTGGCGACGGCTGCCGCTGCGGTGATGCTTTTATCCCGCCGGTGCGCCATGGTTCCGGCCCTACTGCTGTCGCTGCTGCTTCTCCTGCTGCCCGTGGGGGCGGCATACGCCTGGATGTGAAAGATACAAAAAGGGTGCGGACAGCGATGTCCGCACCCTTTTTGACTTATAACATGCAGGGATGATCCCATATATCGTTCGTATTGGACGCACCTGGCGATAGCTTGTTTCTGATGACTATCCTCAGATCAGCACGGCCCGGTGGAACACCTTCTTGCCCTTGCGGATGATCAGACCGTCGCCGGTGAACTCCTGGCAGCCGAAGGACGCGTCGATGGAATCCACCTTCTTGTCCCCCACGGTGACGCCGCCCTGCTGCACCAGCCGCCGGGCCTCGCCCTTGCTGGCGCACAGGCCGCACCGGACCAGCAGGTTCAGCACGTTGATCTCGCCGCTGCCCAGGTCGTCGCCGGTAAGCTCGGTGGTGGGCATATCCTGGGCATTGGCGCCGCCGCCGAACAGAGCCCGGGCCGCCTGGCGGGCCTTCTCGGCCTCCTCCTCGCCGTGGACCAGCTTGGTCAGCTCATAGGCCAGGATGTCCTTGGCCTCGTTGAGCTTGGCGCCCTCCCAGTCGGCCATCTCGTCGATCTGCTCCAGAGGCAGGAAGGTCAGCATCCGGATGCACTTGAGCACGTCCGCATCGCCCACGTTGCGCCAGTACTGATAGAACTCGAAGGGGCTGGTCTTGTTGGGGTCCAGCCACACGGCGTTGCCGGCGGTCTTGCCCATCTTGTTGCCCTGGGAGTCCGTCAGCAGGGTGATGGTCATGGCGTGGGCGTCCTTGCCCAGCTTCCGGCGGATCAGCTCCGTGCCGCCCAGCATATTGCTCCACTGGTCGTTGCCGCCGAACTGCATGTTGCAGCCGTTGTGCTGGAACATGTAGTAAAAGTCGTAGCTCTGCATGATCATGTAGTTGAACTCCAGGAAGCTCAGGCCCTTCTCCATGCGCTGCTTGTAGCACTCGGCCCGCAGCATATTGTTGACAGAGAAGCAGGCGCCCACCTCCCGCAGCAGGTCCACATAGTTCAGCTTCAGCAGCCAGTCGGCGTTGTTGAGCATGATAGCCTTGCCCTCGCCGAAGTCGATGAACCGCTCCATCTGCCGCTTGAAGCAGGCGGCGTTGTGGTCGATGTCCTCCTTGGTGAGCATCTTGCGCATATCCGTGCGGCCGGAGGGGTCGCCGATCATGGTGGTGCCGCCGCCGATCAGGGCGATGGGCTTGTTGCCCGCCATCTGCAGGCGCTTCATCAGGGTCAGGGCCATGAAATGACCCGCCGTCAGGGAGTCCGCCGTGCAGTCAAAGCCGATATAGAACGTGGCCTTGCCGTTGTTGATCATCTCGCGGATCTCATCCTCGTTGGTGACCTGAGCGATCAGGCCGCGGGCCACCAGTTCTTCATAAATTCCCATGTTTTCTGATTCCTTTCCGATATTTTGGGCGTACAGGGGGCAAGAAAAACGCCCCCTGTCAGATTGACAGAGGGCGACAAAAATCGCGGTACCACCTCAGCTTCGCCGACGCCTCGCGGCGTGCGGCCTCATCGGGTGCAGCAACACCCTATCGCTGTAACGGGCGAACCCGACACATTCCTAATAGGCCCAAAGCTGTTCAGAAGGCTGCTCCGGGATGTATTCTCCCGCCGCCGCCTCTCCCCCTTTCACCAAACGGGGGTTCTCTTTGCAGGCAGACTGGCCGGATACTTCTTCCCTTCATCGCTGTTGCATATGAAGTTAGGCACATTATAGCGTTTCCGTCCCCGGTTGTCAACGGGTCAGGCCAAGGTTTTCTTGAATTTTTCCGCCTGGTCCAGCAGCTCCCCGGCCCCCTCCAGCATGGTGGCGGAGATGGAGGACCCGCCGGTGAGACGGGCCAGCTCCTGCTGGCGCTGGGCACGGTCCAGCTGCACCACCCGGGTGAAGGTGCGTCCCCCCTGCTCCCCCTTTTCCACGGAGAAGTGGGTGTCGGCCATGGCGGCCAGCTGGGGCAGATGGGTCACGCACAGCACCTGCTTGGTGCGGCTGATGCGGGCCATTTTCTCGGCCACCTTCTGGGCGGCCCGGCCGGACACGCCGGTGTCCACCTCGTCGAACACCATGGTGCCCACCTGATCCTGCTCCGACAGGACGTTCTTCATGGCCAGCATGATGCGGGCCAGCTCGCCGCCGGAGGCGATCTTGTGGATGGGGCGCAGCTCCTCGCCCACGTTAGCGGACATCAGGAACCGTACCTGGTCCATGCCGTTTTCCGCCAGAGCCTGCTCCGTAAAGCAGATGGCAAAGCGGATCTTCCCCATGTCCAGCTGCTGCAGCTCCGTGAGGATCTGCTCCTCCAGCCGCTGGGCCGCCTGATGCCGGGCCTGGGACAGGCTCTCCGCCGCCTGACGGGCGGCCTTTTCCGCCTTCTTCAGCTGCTTTTCCAGATGCAGCAGGGTGTCCCCCGCGTCCTGTATGTCGTCCAGCTCCCGGCGGCAGCGGGCCTGGTACTCCAGCATCTCCTCCACCGTGGGGCCGTATTTCTTTTTCAGGCGGTACAGCTGGTCCAGCCGTCCCTCCACCCGGTCCAGCTCCTTGGGAGAGAAGTCGAAATCCTCCCGCTTGTCCCGGATGGTGTCCGCCAGGTCGTAAATCTCGCTGTAGGCGGCTTCCAGCCGGTCATACAGCTCCCCCAGCTCCGGGTCCAGACCCCGCACCGGGGCCAGGGCCCCCTGGGCCTGGCGCACCAGGTTGGCGGCACCGTCGCTGCCGTCGTCACCGTTGAGGCATAAGTCCGCCCCGGACACGGCGGAGATGAACTTCTCCGCGTTGTGCAGCAGGGTCCGGCGGCTTTGCAGCTCCTCCTCCTCGCCGGGGCGCAGCTTGGCTCGCTCCAGCTCCTGGAGCTGATAGGTCAGGGTATCCATCCGCCGGGCCTTCTCCGCCTCGTCCATTTCCAGGGCCTGCATCTGCCGCCGCAGGGCGGCCATGGCCTGGTATTTTTCGCGATACTCCGCCAACAGCTGCTCCGTCCGGCCAAAGCTGTCCAGATACAGCAGGTGCTGCTCCTCGTCCAGCAGTTGCTGGCCATCGTGCTGGCCGTGGATATTCAGCAGGCGGCTGCCCAGGGTGCGGAGTTGGGTAACGGTGACAGGGCGTCCGTTGACCCGGCAGACATTCTTGCCGTCGCCGTGGATCTCCCGCTGCAAAAGCAGCTCCCCCTCCCAGGCGATGCCCAGGTCCTCCCCCAGCCGGGGCGGAATGTCCGTGAAGCACGCGCTGACAAAGGCCACATTGGCCCCGGTACGGATCAGGTCCCGGGAGGTCCGCTGGCCCAGCACGGCGCTGATGGAGTCGATGACGATGGACTTACCGGCGCCGGTCTCGCCGGTCAGGGCGTTGAAGCCGGGCCGGAACTCGATGTCCGCGCACTCGATGATGGCGATATTCTCAATGTGGAGCAATTGCAGCATCTGCGTATCCCTCCGATGTCTGCGCCATGTCCCGCGTCAGCGCAGCATTTCCTTGATCTCTTCCGTGAAGTCCAGGGCGCTCTCCGTGTCCCGCATGATCAGCAGGGCCGTGTCATCGCCGGCCAGGGACCCCACCAGATACGGCACGTCCATGCCGTCCACGGCGGAACCGGCGGCGTTGGCCAGGCCCGGCAGGGTCTTGATGACCACGATATTCTGGGCGTTGTCCACCGTCAGGACGCTCTCCCGGAAGATGGTGCGCAGCTTGTCGGCAAAGTTCAGCTTGGTGCGGTGGGCGGAAACGGCGTAGCGGTACCGGCCCTGCCCGGCGGGCTCCTTGATCAGGTGCAGTTCCTTGATGTCCCGGGAAATAGTGGCCTGGGTGCTCTTGATCCCCTTGGCCTGGAGCCGCTCCAGCAGCTGCTCCTGGGTCTCGATGATCTCCTCGCTGATGATCTGGAGGAGCTGGTTCTGGCGGTCGTTTTTCATTTTTTAGAAGCCTCCGTTCCCATTTTTTTGTCCAGTATTTCGCAAAAGCTCTTTTTGGAGAGCCGCACCAGCCTGGTGGTATATTTTGAGGTGCTTACCCGCACCTGGTCTCCGTTTTTCAGGGAAAACGCCTTGCCGCCGTCCACGGAAAGATAGACGAATTTCCGGTTGGCGTCCGCCGCCTCCACGGTGATTATATGCTCCGGCGAAAGCACATAGGAGGACGAGCGGGTGGAATGGGGGCAGATGGGCGTCAGCAGCAGGTTCCGGGCGGTAGGCTCCACAATGGGGCCTCCGGCGGCCATGGAATAGCCGGTGGAGCCGGTGGGGGTGGAGACGATGATGCCGTCGCCGCCTACCTTGGTCAGGCGGCCCTCCTCCGTGAAGATATCCAGCCGCACCACCCGGGCGATGGAGCCCTTGGACACCACTGCGTCGTTCAGGGCGATGTTGTTATATACCTGCCGCCCCTCCCGCAGCACCGACACGTCCAGCATCATCCGGGATTCCACGGTGAAGCGGCCCTGGGCCAGGTCCCGCAGCCGGTCCAGCTCGTTGACCTCCAGCTCCGACATGAATCCAAGGCTCCCCAGGTTCACCCCCAGCACCGGCACGCTGTGCAGCGCCACGGTACGGGCCAGGTGCAGGATGGTGCCGTCGCCGCCGAAGGCGATCAGCAGGTCCGCCTGGCGGATCTCCTGCTGTAAGGGGCGCATGGACAGGCCCAGCTCCTCGCCGTACCCCTCCCGCTGGAAGGGCAGGCAAACGGAGGTCTGCATCCCCAGACTTTCCAGCATATCCCGGGATTGTCTACACACTTTCAGTTCACTGTCCCGGTACGGATTGGGACAAAGTATCACGCGTTTTGGTTTCATGCCGCTCACCTCAGTCCTTCAATTGGCTGTGGGACGCCTCCACGATCTCCGACAGAGAGAAGTCGCCGGGGGTTCCCTGCCCGTGACGAAGATAGCCCAGATATTCGATATTCCCCTCCGGTCCCCGGATGGGGGAATAAGTGATTCCAAGCACTGTAAAGTGATTTTCCTTCGCATGGTGCAGGAACGTCTCCAGCACCTCCAGGTGCACGGCCGGGTCCCGGACCACGCCCTTTTTGCCCACCTTTTCCCGGCCCGCCTCAAACTGAGGCTTCACCAGGCAGACGGCCTCCCCCTCCGGGGACAGCAGCCCGTCCAGGGCCGGAAGGATCAGGCCCAACGAAATGAAGGACACGTCCACGGAGGCAAAGTCCAGCTCCTGGGGGATCTGCTCATGGGTGAGATACCGGGCATTGGTGCGCTCCATGCACACCACCCGGGGGTCCCCCCGGAGCTTCCAGTCCAGCTGGCCATAGCCCACGTCCACGGCGTAGACCTTCTGGGCGCCGTTTTGCAGCATACAGTCGGTGAAGCCCCCGGTGGAGGCCCCGATATCGGCGCAGACCTTGCCGGTAAGGGTCAGCGGAAAGGTCTTCATGGCCTTTTCCAGCTTCAGGCCGCCCCGGCTGACGTAGGGCAGGGCGTGTCCCCGCACCTCGATCTGCGCGGTGTTGGGCACCGCCGTGCCGGGCTTGTCCACCCGCTGACCGTCCACAAACACGCTGCCGGTCATGATGACGGCCTGGGCCTTCTGGCGGCTTTCCATATGCCCCTGCTCCACCAGCAGCACGTCCAGTCTTGTTTTATTGCTCATGCAGCATCTCCTCCACACTGTCCGCAACACTCCGGGCGTCCAGACCGAAGGCTTTGTATAACTGGTCCACCGTACCCTGGGGGGCAAACCGGCCGCCCAGATTTTTCAGCGTCAGACAGCGGGGCTCCATCCGCTCCTGGGCCAGAATGGCGGCGATCCGCTGGCCCACGCAGCCGGTGGCCATGCAGTCCTCCAGCACCAGCAGGCGCTCTGTGCCGGAGAGGGCCTCCTTCACGGCGGCGCTGTCCAGAGGACAGATCTGGTTCAGCTTCAGCACCCGGACCCGGATCCCCTTCTGGGCCAGAAGGTCCGCCGCGTCCAGGGCCTGGTTCACCAGAATGCCGTAGGTCAGGATCGTGGCGTCCTCGCCCTCCCGCAGGCAGGCAAAGGCTCCGTCGCCGCCGTCCTCCCGGTAGCGGCCCTGGCCGCCCCGAGGATACCGCACCGCCACGGGGCCGTCGATCTCCTCCACCGCCCGGTGCAGCATCCGCCGCAGCTCAGCAAAGCTGGCGGGACACAGCACCGTCATCCCCGGCACCTGGGACAGGTACATGGGGTCGAAGCAGCCGTGGTGGGTCTCGCCGTCGGCTCCTACCAGTCCTGCCCGGTCCACCCCCAGCACCACGTGCAGGTGGTTCAGGGCCACATCGTGCAGCAGCATATCATAACCCCGCTGCAAGAAGCTGGAATACACTGCAAACACCGGCACCATGCCCTGCTGGGCCATACCGGCGCACATGGCCACCCCGTGGCCCTCGGCAATGCCCACATCGAAAAAGCGCTTGGGCAGGGCGTGGGCAAACTCCGTCAGCCCTGTGCCGTCCACCATGGCGGCGGTAACGGCGCAGATCCGGTCGTCCTTTTGGGCCAGGTCCAGCAGCTCATGGCCGAACACGGTGGAAAAGCTCTCCCCCGACGATTTCAGGGGCTTTCCGGTCTCCACATCGAAGGGGCCCACGCCGTGGTACTTCCCCGGCTCCTGCTGGGCGTAGGGGTATCCCTTTCCCTTGACGGTGTGCACGTGCAGCAACACAGGCCGGCGCATATCCCGGGCCAGCACCAGCATCTGGGTCAGGGTCTCCACATCGTGGCCGTCCACGGGACCCATATAGGTAAAGCCCATGTTTTCAAACACCGTGCTGCCGGGCAGCAGGGATTTTTTCAGGGCCGTTTTCACATCGTGACTCATGGCGTACACCCGCTTGCCGGTCTGGCTGCCGGTGAGCATCTGGCGATAGCGCCGCTTGAACTCGTAATACTCCGGCGTGCTGCGCAGCCGGGACAGGTGCCGGGACAGGCCGCCCACGTTGGGGTCAATGGACATGCCATTGTCGTTGAGGATCACGATCAGCGGCTCGCCGCTGGCTCCGGCGTCGTTGAGCCCCTCGAAGCTCAGACCGCCGCCCATGGCACCGTCGCCGATCAGGGCCAGCACATGATAGTCCTTCCCCTGCAGAGTCCTGGCCCGGGCCATGCCCAGGGCCACCGACACGGAGTTGGAGGCATGACCGGCGATAAACGCGTCGTGTACGCTCTCCCAGGGCTTGGGGAAGCCGGACAGGCCCCCGAACTGCCGCAGGGTATCGAACAGCTCCCGCCGCCCGGTCAGGGCCTTGTGGACATAGCACTGGTGGCCCACGTCGAACACCAGCCGATCCACGGAGGTGTCGAACACCCGGTGGATGGCCACGGTAAGCTCCACCACCCCCAGATTGGAGGCCAGGTGGCCGCCGGTCCGGGATACCTCCCGCACCAGGAAATCCCGCAGCTCCGCACAGAGCTGCCGGGCCTGATTTTCATTGAGCCCCTTCACATCGGCGGGGCTGTCCATATGGTCTAAAATCAACGATATCGCTCCATTTCAGCGTGAGAGATGCAGGGCGTGCATGATCCGGGCCACCCGGTATACCACGCTGGTGCACTGGTTGATGGCCACGGTTTTGCCCAGGGCCTTGCCGCCGATGGTAATGCCGGAGATCAGCGCCGTGGCCCCGATGGAGATCAGCACCGAGGTGGTGCTCAGGTCCCTTTGCAGGTGGGTGACGATCACCGCCGCGGTGGAACCGCTGACGATGCCGCAGATGTCGCCCACCACGTCGTTGCACACGGAGGACACCTGGTTGGCATTCTGCAGCAGGCGGATGGCCGCCTTGGCGCCCTTTTCCTTGTGGGCGGCCATGGAGTGGAAGGGCTTGGGGTCCGCCGCCGTAACGGCCACGCCGATCATGTCGAACACGATGCCCAGGCCGATGAACACGGCCAGCACCAACGCCGCCACAACGTATCCCGTGCCCTCCAGGGCGGTGGTGGAGAAAAAGCTCAGCAGCGCCGACAGCACCACCGCCAGCACAAACACCCGCAGGGCCCAGCCCCGGCCGCTTTTCTTTTTCCCGCCGTTTTTGTCCTTGCTCCTGTCGCGATCGCTCAAGAGTAGATCCCTCGCTTTGTTGTTATAGTACACTGAACAGGGCAACGCCGAAGGTTAATCTTACGGCTTAGGTACGGGTTGGATTTCCCCGCAGCGCGCCTTCCGTCGCCGGTCAGGCGGTTTCCCGTTAGGCGCTGCGCCATGGTGTTGCCGGCCATGGGACCCGATTGCCACTTAGTCCGCACTGCAATCCCTCCGGCGTCCCGTTAGGACAGCCTAGGTGATTTCCACAGCGGTCAGACCGTCTCTTAGCCTCTTTTGCAGCCAGGGTTTCAAGGGAATCAACACAGTCTCCCTGGCCGGGGAAACCGGTGCTTCCACTTCCCTATCCACCCTGCCCACGCAAGGCAGGCTACTCTGCACACAGCGTTACGGCGGTAAAGCCGGGTAGCACCGCATTGCAGGTTCATCATCTGCCTCGTACACAGGTCGCTTGACCACAGGGGGAGTACGCCTGTGCACAACAGCAGGTCTCCACGGTGGCAGGGTCGGGTCCCCCATGCCATTGGAGGGCGCCCTACCATCGCAGACGCGGGGGCTCCCGCGTCTCCCCCCAGCACCCACCCCAAACTGGGCGTAAGCAGCAGGCACCAGGGACTTCACAGTTGTGCCCTTTAAAGGATTTTTAGGCCCTTCTTACAAGACGGCAGATCCGACTAGGATACTGCGCCGCTGTTCAGTAATTAAGTATATTAGCACACTTTTTCCAAATATTCAAGCATTTTATGCAATATATTCCGTATAAAATGCGGCAGGGACCGCCGGATGCAGTCCCTGCCGCTGGGGAAGATTCACAGAATGATGCAGATCAGGCCGCCGCTGCCGTCGTTGATGATGCGCTCCAGGGCCTCCCGCAGCTTCTTCTGGGAGTCCTGCGGCATCCGCCGGAGCTTTGCCTGCAGGTCGTCTCCCACGATCTCGTGGAAGCTGCGGCCAAAGATGTTGGACTGCCAGAGCTTGCCGGTGTCTCCCTCGAACTCCTGGAGCAGATAGTTCACCATGTCCTCGGACTGCTTTTCATTGCCCACAATGGGCGAAACCGTGGTGGCGATGTCCGCCCGGATCATGTGGATGGAGGGGGCGCTGGCCTTCATGCGGACGCTGTAGCGGCCGCCCTGGCGGACGATCTCCGGGTCCTCCAGGTTCAGCTCCTCCACGCTGGGCATCACAATGCCGTAGCCCGTGTCCAGCGCCGCCTGCATGGCGGGAGCCAGGCGGTCATACTCCTTCCGGATGGCGGCCAGGCTGGTCAGAAGCTGCATCAGGTCTCCGTCGTCCGTCACGGACAGGCCCGACTGGCGGCTCAGGGTGTCGTAAAACAGGCTCCGGGGCAGGTCCAGTTCCGCCTCGGCAATGCCGATCCCCAGGTTCAGGCTGCGGATGGAGGCGGCGGAGATATCCCCCTCCCCCTGCAGGGCGGACAGGCAGTCCCGCAGCTGCCGCACATGGGCCAGGTCCGCCGCCTCCCGGCGCACCGCCTGGTATACGCCGGTTTTGATGGGGTGGTCCGGCGGCAAGGCCTCCACCCAGGCCGGCAGGAACAGGTCCAGCTCCCGCAGGGGAAATTCATACAGCAGCCCCTGCAGCAGCTCCGTGATCTCCTGCTCCCCCAGCTCCAAGCAGTTCACCGGCAGGCAGCGGACGTCATACCGCCGCTCGATGTCCGCTGCCATGGACTGGGCCCGGGAGCCCTGGGGCTGGGCGGAGTTCAGCAGCACCACAAAGGGCTTGCCAAGCTCCTGCAGCTCCCGGATCACCCGCTCCTCGGCCTCCAGATAGTCCTCCCGGGGGATCTCCGTGACGCTGCCGTCGGTGGTGACCACGATGCCCACGGTGGAGTGGTCGCAGATGACCTTCCTGGTGCCAAGCTCCGCCGCCTCAGTCATGGGGATCTCGTGGTCAAACCAGGGGGTCATCACCATCCGGGGAGACAGGTCCTCATACTGGCCCACGGCGCCGGGCACCATATACCCCACGCAGTCGATGAGCCTTACGGAGAACGTGACCCCCTCCTCCATGCGGACCTCCACCGCCTCCTCCGGCACAAACTTGGGTTCGGCGGTCATGATGGTGCGGCCGGAGCCGCTTTGGGGCAGCTCATCCCGGGCCCGGTCCCGGCGGTAGCCGTCCTGGATATTGGGCAGCACTTGGGTCTCCATAAAACGCTTGATGAAGGTGGATTTTCCGGTGCGCACCGGGCCCACCACGCCGATGTAAATGCTGCTGCCGGTCCGGGCCGCCATATCCTGATAAATGGATGCGGACTGATTCATGGTCCATTCCTCCTGCTCCATAACATCTTGTCTGGTGCTACTCTATGCGTCCCCGGGCCGGGATAGTCGGAAAATTTTTACAGAAAAAGCCGACAACATGTTGATTAATAGGCAATACCTGTGTTAAAATACAGGACAAACAGGTTCGTTAAAAAACCAACAAAAAGGGGGATGCCCATATGGAACAGTCCAGCACAGACCGCCGGGTGCGAAAAACCAAAAAGCAGCTGCGCCTGGCGCTGATGGAGCTGCTGGCGGAAAAAGCGCCAAGTCCATCTCCGTGCGGGAGCTGACCGAGCGGGCGGATATCAACCGCGGCACCTTCTATATCCACTATCGGGACGTAGGGGACCTTCTGCAGCGGCTGGAGGATGAGATGGCGGATCGGCTGACGGCTCTGTGTAAGGAACACAAGCCCGAGGACTCCACCGGGGAGCAGTTCCCCTTCCTGAGGGACCTGTACCGCTTTATCCTGGACAACGCCGACCTGTGCCGGGTGCTGCTGGGTCCCAACGGGGACATCGCCTATACCAACCGCATCTGCTGTATTCTGCGGGATTATTTTCTGTATGACTTCCTGTCACAGTTCCACCCCGGGGACCGGCAGCGGCTGAACCACTTCTGTTCATTTATCGTGTCGGGCAACCTGAATCTGGCGCTGTCCTGGCTGCGGGACGGGGGCCAGGAGTCGCCGGATGAGATGGCCCGTCTGGCGGGCAGTATCATCATGGGCGGCGTGAGCGCCCTGGGTGCGCCAAGTCTGTAACAGGTCCGGAATCCCCTGCAGCTGCTTATAAACAACACCCCTCATGCAGGTTTGTGCGCCTGCATGAGGGGTGTTTCTTTCTGTTTTCCGGTTCGATGCAATTGCTTCCGGAAGCTCTGTCTTTGCTTACAGTTCGTTTCCCTCGTCCGGCTGCTGGACCAGCAGGGTCTCTCCGGCCGGGGCGTCGGTGAAGTCCAGCTGCACCACCGCCTGGGCGGTGTTCACGGAGCAGCTGACGCATTTGCCGCGCTCTGCGGCTGCGGCGGCGCAGCGGTTCAGAAGGTCCGTCAGGATTTCCCGGTTCAGCCCGCCGCCCCGCCAGTGGAACACAAAATGGGGCTGCTTTTTCCGCAGGGCCTGGCGGGCGCGGTTCTCCACGTCCTCCGGCTTGGTGAAGGACAGGGGGCGGTAGTAGTACCCCTTGTCTGCCGTGCAGGGCGGCAGCGGAAGCACCAGCGTCTCGTGATCCCGGAAGATGTGCCGGTCGTCCAGGTTGAAATAGTCGTACCGGGGCGTGCCCCGCTGGAGGGAGTTGTCAAAGGTGGCGTCCAGGTGGTAACGCTGGCCGTCCACCGTTATCACGTTCCAGGTGTGGCGGTATTTCACGCCCCGCTCCGGGGCCGCCTCGCTGAGAGCCACGATGCAGGGCAGCTGCACCGCGTCGCACAGGGCCTTCACCGTTTTGGCGATGCCCTCGCACACCCCCACCCCCTGGGTCAGGGGGCCGATGATCTCGTGGGAATAGGGCTTTTTCAGCTTGTCATACCGGACGTTCTCCAGAATGAAGGCGTGGATGGACAGCTCCTTGTCCCGGTCGCTTTTTCCCTGCAGGGGCCGGGCCAGACGGTCCAGCCGGGCGGCCACCGCCTGGCGGTGCTGGCGGATCTTCCCCTTGTCGAACAGGTACTCCGGCAGCAGCTCCACATGGTCCGCCCCGGGCATCCACCGGTACTGAAACCCGGTGACATAGAACAGCAGCGGCGTGTCCAGCTTCAGCCGCAGATAGATGTCCGACAGCTCCGGGCCGTCCAGCCGGGGCACCCGGATCCCCGGGGCCAGGGCCTCCATACCCGCCAGCATGGCGTCGTATACCCCGCGCTTTTCCCGGTCCAGCTGGCAGTAATAATAGCCCGCCATCAGCGGCAGGCGTGGGGCAGTAGCTCCCGCACCTGCCCGGCCAGCCGGTCAAACTGGTCGCAGGACAGGGCCTGTGCCCCGTCGGACAGGGCGCAGGCCGGGCGGTCGTGCACCTCCACCATCA
>OHAY01002593.1_pt1 | contig 14023 bp, 12 predicted proteins | sample 1577191 | NCBI WGS metagenome assembly OHAY01 (sample SAMEA3541504, study PRJEB24748) | human gut metagenome | biome: human gut; feature: human-associated habitat; material: faeces | place: China | collected 2012 | reverse complement strand
GCACTTGCTTTTGGTGGATTCGTTGATGGCTTACAAGTGTCTACCGTTATGCCGTTTTTACGGTTTCGCCGCTGGATTCAGCCAGCACTTCGTCCAATGCTTTCAAAAATTCAAGATGCGGTTTCAGGGCAAAGCGAAGAACTTTGACCTGTTCCGGATGCGTAAGAAGTTTCGGGTTGAGATCAAATGTTGTCGCCCAGCTTTTCCTCATAAGGGATTCCGCGTTGTGAAGCCGGTAATAGAGTTCAAGGAACTTTTCGGGAACATCGTAACTTTCATCAATGGTGTTACTTTTTGCTTTCGCAGCTTGCTTTACCGTTACCTTGTTGGGCTTGATTTTCTTCGGCTTCGGCACATAATTTTTGATTTCCTCAAAAATTTCAGCCTGTTCTTCGGGCTTGGCCTTGCCGAGATTTTCGAGAAGATAATCGGGAATGTGCAGTTCCTCGCGGAAGAACCGATCACGGAAACCGGGAGACAGTTCATCCGCAACGTCAACGCCGTGGGCATAGTATTCTGCCCGGCGGACTGAACTTGCGCTGCTGTGATTTTCCTGCGCAATGCGCTCACAGGTTTTCATTGGCTTCTGGTTGTGTTCAGATTGAACACTGCCAGATTTCTTTGCAGTATGCTGATTACCGCGAAACGCCTCGGTGCGCTTTTCAGAGGAATACTGCTTGCCCATCAGAAACTTCTTCTGCTCCGGGGTTAAATTGCGCCGCCCCAGCTGATTCTTGCAGATCCATGCGAGGACTTCTTCTCTGCTTTCAAACGGGAGCGGCATGGTGGAGAAAGAGATTTCGGGATGTTCCTGAACGATTTCATAACGATTGTGGCCGTCAACAAGGATGTTATTCCAAATGATCAAAGGAGAAAGCAGCTTGCCTTCCTTGAGGATATTTTCTTCAAGCTGCTTGTACTCATCGTCCGTCAGCGGCGGAATCTGATTCTGGAACTCCGGGTCGATTTTCAGATTGATCATACGCACACTCCTTATCTCTCGTGATGCTGCGTCTGTTTTTCCTCCCGGAAGAACAGGGCAACATTCTGTTTTGCGTCTTTCAGTTTGAGCAGCTCGGACTTGGCTTCCTTGTACTGCTCATAGAACTGTGCCTTTTCGGAAGCAAGAGCGCAGTATTCCGATTCCAGCTTGTTCGGACTGGGCAGGCTGGTGATGTTGTTTGCCTTGAGATAGGCTGCTGCCGCCCGGTATGCTGTCAGTTCTGCACGGTACTGATCTTCAAAGGCTGCGGGGGATTTGACAGCGTTCCGTTTCTGCGTAAGCGGTCGATACTGCTTGTAGGCAGCAGCGTAGCTGCGCAGCTTCTGATTGTCTGCCATGCGGGTTTCGAGGTCGAGCACGACTTCCTTTGCACTGTCGTACTGCGTTTGCAGTTCATCAATGCGCTGGTCAAGTGCGCCCTCGTTGAGCAGACCTTTCTCCTGCAAGAGAATCAAGGTCTGGGCCATGGCTTTGAGGTTATGCTTCTTCGCCCAACGCTCGTAGCCAATGCTCTTGCCCTGCTTCAGCTTCGCCTGAATGTCCACCAGTTTCTGAATCCTGTCGGGCTTGTCTGTTGCGATAGGCTGGATGGTCGGGGCAAGCCGGATGTTCTGAGCGAGTGCGGCGAGCACCTGCTTTTTCTCAAACTTCTTGCTCAGCTTCCGGGCGGTGATGAACTTTACCCGATTGGGCGGGCAGTAGCTCAATCGCCCTCGGCTCTCTTTCACGGCAACGCCGTGTTCCTGCATGAGCAATGCAGAAAATTCCTCGAAGGTGGTAGCCTTCTTCAGAACAGAGTCGATTTGCTTTCGCAGCGTTTCCAGTTCCGTCTGGTAGACAGTCTGTTTAGGCTTCTGCCCCGCTACGATCAGTCGTGCGTTGGCTTGGTCAAGCCGTTTCTGTCCACGCCGCCGCGCCCAGTATTCCCGTTCAGAAACACGGTTGCCTTGTGCTTCCAGTAGGTTGATCTGGTGCAGGTCAGCGCATTCGCACATTTCCGTGACTGCGACACGCAGGTGCCGCATGGTCTGGGCTGTGCTGGAGTGCTTCATGCCCTCACGCCAGTCACGAGGCTTCTGCATATAGGGCTTGCGTTCCACTTCTCGTGTTCGGATGCTGCCGATCACGATGTGGACATGGATATTTCCCGAATGGTTGTGCCCATCGGGATGAGTGCAGACGATGGCAGGATGACCGGGGAAGTTTTCTTCGCAGAATTTCAGGCCAAGTGCCTGTGCCTTTTCCATGGTCAAGCCGTTGTCGGCTGCATCTCGTGGGTCAAAGCTGATGATATACTGGTGACTTTTGATATCACCATGCTGGGTGTTCTTACCATACTTGCGGTTCGCCAGCAGGCAGGCCGTTGCAAACGAGAAAGCGCCGCACTCAAGGGTATCGAGCAGGTAGGATTCCCGCAGCTTCGGTCTGCTTTGTTCATCCAGAAGTTGCTTTCCAGTGAACGCATCGTGCTGGTAAACGAGGTACGCTTCGATGGCGGTGTAGTCCGAGTTTTTAGAGGCGATATGCTTGAGCGTTGCCATACAGTTCACCCAGAACTTTCTCGGCGTGCAGCCGAAATGCGGTCAGGTCTGCAAGTTCGTCAAGGAGTTTCGCCCGGATCTGCTCGGTGTCTGCACCGCCGGAATTGAAGTGCCTTGCAAGCTGGTTGAGGTTTCCGCCCACCTTGCTGCACTGGGCAAGCAAAGTGGAAACAGCGGTCAGGGTTTCTTCGCCGCCGCCTGCAACGATGACCGTTTTCTCGATCTTGACGTTGTGGATGGCGCGGCGGATGAAGGTGGAGAGGGAGAGATTCAGGAGTTTGCAAGTGAGTTCCAGTGACGCTTTTTCCTCCGCTGTCACACGGAACTTGATGACGTGCGTTTTGTTGTTCGGCGTGTCGTGGTGCTGGGAATTGCTAGGGGTCGATTGAACATTCGTTTTGGTCATTGTACCTCCTGTCTGTTCGATAACTCCTCGGTGAAGTTATGTAAAGCACGACACGCCGTTGCTGTTCGCACCGTCAGGTGCGAACCATGAGCAGGGTTTGGGGTGGGACCGCGTTTGCGAAGCGCAGCGCAGCAATGAAAGCCCCAGTGGGGCTTTTAAGCGGCAGCGCGGTCTGCGACAGCAGATGGAGGGGCGTTGCCCCGACAAGCGCTACCCCAACAAGATCACTTCGGAAATGCAGACGCACTGCAGAAGTGAAGTCCCAGTGGAGCACAACATTTTCAAGAATTGAAAATTTGTGGCCACGGGACGGTTCTTGCCCTCTACCGCTGCGCTCAAAACGCTTCATCAGCAAATGTTTCCGAATTGTTAAGACGCAAAAAATAAGTAAAAGGTCTCTGCTCATGTATGGGAGTCACCGTTTGCCCCGAACGAAGTTCCGGCCCCTGTTTGTGCAGCGGCGTTGTCCGGCTCGCTCACGGAAAGTGTGAGGTCATGGCACGGTATCACGTTCAGACGGCTTATTCAAGATTCAAGGTGCGGTATGAAGAAAGCCGGGCGCGTGCGGACACTACGTCCGGCTTCTTTCAAGCACAAGAATGACACTTTGAAGTTGTGTAGTCAACAACTAAAAAACAAATTTTGGAAGATTGAACAACTACATAAGATTTTATTTGTAAAAAAAAAAAAATACCGCCCACGCAGCGCAGCGATGATTTTGTCGGGTGAAACGGCGGCAAAATGAATCGGGTGTGTTGCGGGGCGGTAAATCTTTCAGGGATAATCCACGGTGAGGCAGTGTTCAAAATGAACACGACCACATCTTGTGGATGGTTTTAGACTAATCCACAAAATCAGTGGGATTTGTGACAGAGAATATCATGGTTCGCAAGGCGCGTCAAGATGGTTTTGAAAAATTTATTGTGGTAAAGCGGTGATAGTAGGACTTATAGGAGGCTGCTTGAGCTGTTTTTTCTATTTACAGCTACAATGATAGCCATTGAGGGATTGTGATTGGTCAGGGCTGAAAAGGGCTTTCATAATTTGCTGCAGCGCATCATGTCCTCGACGCTCCCAGCGTCCTCAAAGGACGATTTGATGGGTGTGTAGGGATAAGCTGTAAAAAGAAGCATGGACGCCCCCGAAAAGGAGAGCGTCCATGCTTCTTGCTGTATCCGAATGGAGGAGATTGCGAAATCAGTGATTGTCCGGGCAGACGATTTCCAGCATCTGATCGAAAACCTCTTCCATCTGCCGCACCAGTGTGAACTGGGTGCGGGCGCGGTCGAGGTTGTGATCCGGGCGAGCAATATGGAAATAATGGTCGCCCTCCAGATAGTCAGTCAGAAAACGGATGCCGCATTCCAGCGTCATGAGCCTTGCACCCCATGCAAGGCTCTTTTTTTCTGCCATGCTCATGGATGCCCCGGCAGTGGAGAGATACCCTTTGGCGAACACTTCGTACAGATGCAGGTCAAAATGGACTTTGCTCTGGTCAGGTTCGTCCTCAGCGCAGTCGTTGGCACCGGTGCGGATGGAATCGCCGAAGTCGTAGGCCGAAAGTCCCGGCATCACGGTGTCGAGGTCAATGACACAGATGCCTTTTCCGGTAGCGGCATCGATGAGGACATTGTTGATCTTGGTGTCATTGTGGGTGACGCGCAGAGGAATTTCGCCAGCTGCCAGCTGATCCAGCAGGACATAGCAGTCCTGCTCCCTCGCATGGATAAATTCGATTTCCGACGTGATATTTTTTGCCCGGCCCAGTGCATCGGCGGCGAGGGCTTTTTCAAAATTGGCATAGCGGTTGGGCGTGTCGTGGAAGCGGGCGATGGTTTCGTGGAGGGTGGAGGCCGGGTAATCCGCCAGCTGGTTCTGGAACTTGCCCAGCGTCTCGGCCACGGTGCGGAAGTCGGTTTCGCTGCCGACCTGCTGCAAACAGATGGTATCTTCTACAAAGTCGTAGGCACGCCATGCGCCGCCGTCTGCATCCAGATAGCAAGTCGACCCCGACAAAGTTGGGATGACATTCAGCGTTTCCCGTGCTGGGTCGCCGCCCTCGGCAAGAATTTTCGCCCGCAGATGCCGGGTCACGCCGCAGACATTCTCCATCAGGCCCACCGGGTTAGTAAAGGTATCTGTGTTGATGCGCTGCAAAATAAAGCGTTTGGAATGATCTTCCCGCCAGACCACAAAGGTGTCGTTGATATGCCCCTCACCATAGTGGTGAGCATCGCAGAGCACAGGCCCGCCAAAATCAAAGGCATTTGCAGCAGACCGGACCAGAGAAAGGGTAACGGATTTCATCATAAATTCCGCGCGTTATGCTTCATGCCGTTTTGACGGGGCAGGGCGTTGTCCCTGCCGCACCTGACGGCGGTATTCATTGGGGGTCAAGCCTTCCGCCTTGCGGAAGCATTGGGAAAAATAGCTGGGAGAGGAAAAGCCCATCAACTCGCTGATCTGCGCCAGACTGTAACCGGTGTTGCCCAGCATATATTTGCTTTCCTCAATGCGGCGGCGGTTCAGATAGGTGATCGGAGAGATGCCATACTCTTTTTGGAAGGTATGGGCCAGATAGTATTTGTTGATGTGGGCGATTTCAGCAAGGATATCCAGCGAGATATCTTCGCGGTAGTTGCTGTCCAGATACCGCTTGATCTCCACACACTCCCGGCTGTCGGAGCGGGGCGTTTCCTCTACCTGCAAAGAAAGCGTGGTACACCGCACCAGCCAGATGAGCAGCACTTCCAGCAGATCCTGACAGACCGTTTCGCAGCCGTCCAGACTGCGGTCTGCTTCGGCCAGCAGCATATGGAGCAGCGTCACCATCCGCTCCCGATTTTTCCGGCAGTTGAATATAGCGTAGGAAGAATCTGATTTTCCAAATAAGATCTCGATGCCAGCAACGCCCAATACAATGTATTCCAGCGGTGAAGCATTCAGGCTCAACTCGGTATGCTCTACCTGCGGATTGACGATAATCATATCATCCGGTTTGACCGGATAAAGCTGACCGCTTAAATAAAACTGACCTTCTCCGCTCAGACAGTAGAACAGCTCTGTGCAGGAATGGGTGTGGGCAGTGCTGTTCCAATCGCCGCCAAATTTGCTTTTGCTGATGTACAGCAGCCGGAAGGATTCCCGTGGAGCGGGAGCATGGCGGATATCAAATCGCTCGGTACTCATAAATGGCTCCTTTTGAGGCGAAGAACAAAAAACATAAAAATAAAAGCAAGATACTAAAAATACAAGCCTAAAAACGATGCGCTGCTTCGTACGTTTTTTCTTATTATAGAGGCAATGAAGAAAAAATGCAAGCCCTGATTTTTGGACGGGTTCAATACTTTTGCCTTCGATATAGTGCAAAAAATATGTCAAACTGGTTACAAGCGGGGAAAATGTACCAAAACTACAGTACAAATTTTATTGCTTTTGCTGAAAGAATTTTTCGAAAAGCAATATTTCTAAAAAACTAAACAACAAAGACCTTGTTGCGAACCGTAAAAACCTCTATATTGGAACCAGAAAAAACCACAGCCCTCTCGGACGAAGCCTGTTTGCCCCGGCTGTGTTTTGAACGGAATTTTATGATGGAGGATACACTATGAAACGCATTTCTCGTCGCAATTTTCTGAAAGCGGCTGGCGTGGGTGCCGCTGCACTGAGCCTGGCTGCCTGTGGTGGTGCTGCCAGCTCCACTGTCCCCAGCACCGCATCTTCCGCTGCTTCTGCCGCAGCTGAGGATGTGACCATCAAGGTTGCTGCCATCGAGACTGGCTACGGTGCTGAGATGTGGAAGAAGGTCACCGAGGCCTTTACCGCTCAGACCGGCATCAAGGTGGACCTGACCACCGACAAAAAGCTGGAGGACGTCATCGGCCCCTCCATGCAGGGCGGCGACTACCCCGACGTGGTCCATCTGGCCACCGGCCGTGAAGCTGCCCTGACCGAGCAGTTCATCAAGGGCAACCTGATCGCCGACATCACCGATGTGCTGAGCATGACCGTGCCCGGCGAGAGCAAGAAGGTGAGCGAGAAGATCGCCGGCGGCTTTACCGACACCTCCCTGACCAACCCCTACGGCGACGGCAAAACCTATCTGGCTCCCATGTTCTACAGCCCCTGCGGCCTGTTCTACAACGCCGGTTTCCTGAAGGAAAAGGGCTGGGACGTGCCCACCACCTGGGACGAGATGTGGGAACTGGGCGATAAGGCTGCCGCTGAGGGCACCTACCTGTTCACCTACCCCACCACCGGCTACTTTGATGCATTCTTCTATGCTCTGATGTATGCCGCCGGCGGCCCGGAGTTCTTCAACAAGGCCACCCACTATGAGGAAGGCATCTGGGATACCCCGGAGGCAAAGACCTGCTTTGATATCGTCAACAAGCTGGCTTCCTATACCAACCCCATTACCCCTGCACAGGCCAACGATCAGGACTTTACCCAGAACCAGCAGCTGGTGCTGGACAACAAGGCTCTGTTCATGCCCAATGGCACCTGGATCGTGGGCGAGATGGCCGAGGCTCCCCGTGCGGATGGCTTTGAGTGGGGCATGACCGCCCTGCCCGCTGTCAAGGCCGGCGGCGACCAGTACAGCTACACCTGGTTCGAGCAGGCATGGATCCCGGCCGGTGCCGAGCATCTGGATGCCGCCAAGCAGTTTGTGGCTTACCTGTACAGCGACGAGGCCTGCAAGCTGTTCGCCGAGAGCGGTGCCATCCAGCCTGTGCTGGGCATCGCCGATGATCTGGAAGGCGACAACAAGATGTTCTACTCCGTGTACGACAACGGTGCAAAGGCCGCTATGGGCAACTTTGCAGCCTTCAGCGCCATCCCCGGCGTGGAGGTCCGCACCGTGTTCTTTGACCCCGTCAACTCTCTGGTGTCCGGCAGCATGACCGAGCAGCAGTGGATCGACGGCATCAAGTCCGCCAGCGATCAGATGCGTGCTAATATCATCGAGTAATTGAACCCTGCCCAGCGGGGGCGGTTTTGACCGCCTCCGCTTTTTGTGGTTTTCGGGTTCCGACAGAAAGGAGCGGTTTGTCTATGAGATCTGACAAAAGCCGCAGACGGTTCGTCTTTCTCTGCGTGGCACCGGCCACGATCCTGTTCTTTCTCTTTATGATCCTGCCCACCCTCAACGTGTTCCGCATGAGCCTGTACGAGCGCGGTGCCTACTCGCCCAACGAGACCTTTGTGGGCCTGAAGAATTTCCAGCACCTGCTCAAGGATGCCCAGTTCATCCGCTCCATGCAGAATATGATCCTGCTGGTGGTGGTAGTGACCATCGTCACCTTTGCCTTTGCGCTGGTGTTTGCAGCCATTCTGACCCGGGAAAAGATCAAGGGGCAGAATTTCTTCCGGGTCATCTTCTACATCCCCAACATCCTGTCGGTGGTCGTCATCTCCGGCATCTTCTCGGCCATCTATAAGCCGGAAAACGGTATGCTCAACAGCATCATCGGCCTGTTCCGGGATATGACAGACCCCATCCTCTGGAAGGGCGAAAAGCTGGTCATCCCCTCCATCATCCTCGCCATGGTCTGGCAGGCCGTGGGCTATTACATGGTCATGTATATGGCTTCCATGTCCTCGGTGCCCGCCAGCCTGTACGAGAGCGCCAATCTGGACGGTGCGGGCCGCCTGACCCAGTTCTTCCAGATCACCATCCCCCTCATCTGGACCAACATCCGCACCACCCTGACCTTCTTCATCATCTCCACCATCAACATGGCCTTCCTTTTTGTCAAGGCCATGACCAGCGGCGGGCCCAACGGTGCTTCGGATGTGGCGCTGAGCTATATGTACAGCCAGAAGGACGCGGGCCTGTATGGCTACAGCATGGCCATTGGCGTGGTCATTTTCCTGTTCTCGTTTGCACTGTCCGCCTGTGTCAACAAGGCCACCGACCGCGATCCGCTGGAATTCTAAGGAGGGAAGAAGATGCAGAATACCACCGAAAGATCTTCCCGCTCGGCGGAAGGTCTCTACAAGTTCTTTATCTATTTTGTGCTGGTCCTGCTGGCGGTGATCATCATCGTGCCGGTGGCATGGGTATTCATGGCCTCCATCAAGCAGAACGCGGAGTTTTACGGCAACCCGTGGGCGCTGCCTGCCGGGTTCTACTGGCAGAACTTTGTCAATGCGTGGAACGGAGCCAAGATGGGCGAGTATATGCTCAACTCGGTCATCGTGACCGCATTGGCGCTGGTGCTGCTGCTGGTCATTGCGCTGCCTGCCGCCTACTGCCTGTCCCGCTTCCGGTTCAAGGGCCGTAAACTGCTGAACACCCTGTTCATGGCGGGCCTGTTCATCAATGTCAACTACATCGTGGTGCCCATCTTCCTGATGCTGCGGGACGGCGATGTCTGGCTGAAGAGCCACTTTGGCAGCAGCTTCCTGCTGAACAATCTGGTGGTGCTGGCAGTGGTGTATGCAGCCACAGCCCTGCCTTTTACCATCTATCTGCTTTCGGGCTATTTTGCCACCCTGCCCCATGATTTTGAGGAGGCTGCCTACATCGACGGTGCAAGCTACTTCTCCACCATGACCCGCATCATCTTCCCCATGGCAAAGCCCTCCATCATCACCATCATCCTGTTCAACTTCCTGTCCTTCTGGAACGAGTACATCATTTCCATGACGCTGATGAGCTCCACCAGCGCGCCCCGCACCCTGCCGGTGGGCCTTTTGAATCTGATGCAGGCCCAGCAGAGCGCGGCCCAGTACGGCACCATGTATGCCGGTCTGGTGCTGGTGATGCTGCCCACCCTGATCCTGTACATCTGCGTGCAGAAGCAGCTGACACAGGGTATGACCGTGGGCGGTCTGAAAGGGTAAGGTGACAAACGATGAAAGCATTCTGGAAAAATCATCCCGCCCTGCGCATTTTGCTGATGCTGGTGCTGTTTGTGCTGTCCATCGCGCTGGTGACAGCAGGCTGGAAAATGACCGGGCAGCTGGCTGGTCTTGGCATCATGCTTTTGGGGGTGGCGCTGCTGCTGGCTGTGCTGGCGCTCTATAACGCCCCCTATCAGGACTGAGGAGAAGAGAGGTAAAGGAGAATTCCCATGGAAGAAAATAGAATGACCGGGCGCGTAACGATCCCGACCGATCTGGACGTGGTGCCCGAAACGCTGCAGATCCTGAAAAAGTGGGGCGCGGATGCTATCCGCGACTGCGACGGCACCGACTTTCCGCAGGAGCTGAAGGATGCCGACGCAAAGATCTACTCCACCTACTATACCACCCGCAAGGACAACGCGTGGGCCAAGGCGAACCCGGATGAGGTGCAGCAGTGCTACATCATGACCGGCTTCTACACCGCCCCCGGTGACACCGTGACCATTCCGCTGATGAAGGGCATTAGCCCGGAGTTGATGCAGGTGAACACCAACGATGACATCACCCGCTGGTGGGAGGTCATGGACCGCACCACCGGTCAGCCCGTGCCACCGGAGCTGTGGAGCTACGCCGACGGCAGCGTGACCGTGCAGGCCGTGCCGTTCCATGAGTATACGGTCAGCTTCCTGGCCTACCTGATCTGGGACCCGGTGCACATGTACAATGCCACCACCAACGGCTGGACCAACTTCGAGCACCAGATCACCTTTGACGTGCGCCAGCCCAAGACCCACAAGTATTCCATGGAGCGCCTGCGCAAGTTCATTGCGGAGCACCCCTATGTCAACGTGATCCGCTACACCACCTTCTTCCACCAGTTCACCCTCATCTTCGATGAGCTGAAGCGGGAGAAGTTTGTGGACTGGTACGGCTATTCCGCCTCGGTCAGCCCCTATATCCTGAATCAGTTCGAGCAGGAGGTGGGCTATAAGTTCCGCCCGGAGTACATCATCGATCAGGGCTACTACAACAACCAGTACCGGGTGCCCAGCAAGGAATTCCGCGATTTTCAGGCATTCCAGCGCCGGGAGGTGGCAAAGCTTGCCAAGGAGATGGTGGACATCACCCACGAGTGCGGGTGCGAGGCCATGATGTTCTTGGGCGACCACTGGATCGGCACCGAGCCGTTCATGCCGGAGTTCAAGACCATCGGTCTGGATGCTGTGGTGGGCAGCGTGGGCAACGGTTCCACCCTGCGCCTGATCTCGGACATTGAGGGCGTGAAGTACACCGAGGGGCGCTTTTTGCCCTACTTCTTCCCGGACACCTTCCACGAGGGCGGCGACCCGGTGCGGGAGGCCAAGGAGAACTGGGTCACAGCCCGCCGCGCCATCCTGCGCAAGCCCATTGACCGCATTGGCTACGGCGGCTACCTGAAGCTGGCGCTGCAGTTCCCGGAGTTCGTGGACTATGTGGAGAGCGTCTGCAGCGAGTTCCGTGAGCTGTATGAGAACATCAAGGGCACCACGCCCTACTGCGTCAAGCGGGTGGCCGTGCTGAACTGCTGGGGCAAGATGCGGGCCTGGGGCTGCCACATGGTGCACCACGCCCTCTACTACAAGCAGAACTACAGCTACTCCGGTGTCATCGAAATGCTGTCCGGCGCGCCCTTTGACGTGAAGTTCATCAGCTTTGAGGACATCAAGAAGGACCCCGCCCTGCTGGACAGCCTCGATGTCATCATCAATGTGGGCGATGCCGACACCGCCCACACCGGCGGCATCTGGTGGGAGGACCCGGAGATCTCCTCCGCCATCCGGAAATTCGTCTGGAACGGCGGCGGCCTCATCGGCGTGGGTGAGCCCTCCGGTCATGCCTATCAGGGCCACATCCTCCAGCTTGCCAGCGTGCTGGGCGTGGAGGAAGAAAACGGCTTCACCCTCAACTACGACAAGTACAACTGGGAAGAGCACCCGGACCACTTCATCCTGCAGGATGCCGACCAGCCCATCGACTTTGGCGAGGGCAAGAAGAACATCTACGCCCTCGAGGGCACCGAAATTCTGGTGCAGCGGAACCGGGAAGTGCAGATGGCTGCCCACGACTTTGGTAAGGGCCGCGCCGTGTACATCAGCGGCGTTCCCTACAGCTTTGCCAACAGCCGCACCCTTTACCGTGCCATCCTGTGGAGCGCCCACAGCGAGGCGGAGCTGCACACCTGGTTCAGCTCCAACTATAATGTGGAAGTGCATGCCTACGTGAAAAATGGCAAGTACTGCGTGGTGAACAACACCTACGAGCCGCAGGACACCACGGTCTACACCACCGATGGAAACCATTTCGACCTGCATCTGGAAGCCAACGAGATCAAGTGGTATGAGATCTGAGTTCTCCGTTTCATAAGCAAACACCCCTCTGCATTCCGAAAGGAGCGCAGAGGGGTGTTTGTGTATCTGGGCGGCTCAGCGGGGAGAGCCCAGACGGTATTTGAAATCGTGGTAGCCGAAGCGGGCCAGCGGCTGGGTGGTGCCGTTTTCATGCAGCACCCAGATATCCGGCAGGGGCATCCCGTTGAAGGTGTTGTTCTTGCAGGTGGAATAGATGGCCATGTCGCCGAAGATGAGCCGGTCACCCTCGGTGAGAGGGGCGGCAAAGCTGTAATCGCCCACCACGTCCCCGGCAAGGCAGGTGGGGCCGCCCAGCCGGAAGGTGCAGGGCTTTTCCCCCGGCTCGCCCGCGTCCAGCAGGGGCGGGCGGTAGGGCATCTCGATGACATCCGGCGTGTGGCAGGCTGCGGACATGTCCAGAATGGCAAGATGTGTCTGACCATTCTGCAGGGTATCCAGCACCGTGGTGACGAGGTAGCCCGCGTTCAGCGCCCAGGCCTCGCCCGGTTCCAGATACACCTGCACGCCGTACTTTTCCTGCGTCCCGGTGATGCACTTTTCCAGCGTGGCAAGGTCGTAATCCGGGCGGGTGATGTGGTGCCCGCCGCCAAAGTTGAGCCACTTCATCCGGGGCAGCAGGTCACCGAATTTTGCCTCCAGTGCGGGCAGGGTGGCCGCCAGCGCGTCGGAATCCTGCTCGCACAGGGTGTGGAAGTGCAGGCCGTCCAGCAGGTCGGGCAGGTCAGGGTGCTGCGCCGCAGCGGCATCCCACTGGGCGCGGGTGGTGCCCAGACGGCTGCCCGGGGCGCAGGGGTCATAGATCTCGTGGCCCTCCTGGGTGGAGTACTCGGGGTTCACCCGCAGGCCCACGCTCTTGCCCGCCGCCTTTGCGGCCGGGCCGAACTTTGCCAGCTGGTGGGGCGAGTTGAACACGATGTGGTCAGCGTATTGCAGCAGCTCCTCGAACTGGTCGGCCCGGTAGGCGGCGCAGAACACATGGTTCTCCTTCTCCGGCAGCTCCTCCCTGCCCAGGCGGCTCTCGTACAGGCCGCTGGCCTCGGTGCCCGCCAGATAGGGGGCCAGCACCGGGTAGAGGTCGTAGTTGGAAAAGGCCTTCTGGGCCAGCAGGATCTTGCAGCCTGTCCGCTGCTGCACGCCCAGCAGGATCTCGCCGTTGCGGCGCAGCCGGGCTTCATCCAGCAGGTAGCAGGGGGTGGGCAGGGCAGCCAGTGCAGCCTCAGAGAGGTTCGCCAGCCCCGCAAAGGGCGGGCGGGTGTCGGCCAGCCGCATCAGTCCACCAGAGCCGGGGCGTGGCTCTCGGAGCGGGGCAGGCCGTACTTGTCCAGAGCATCCAGATACGGGTCCGGATCAAACTCTTCCACAGTGTGCACGCCCTTGGTGGTCCACTTGCCGGTCAGCAGCATCAGTGCACCGCACATGGCAGGCACACCGGTGGTGTAGCTGATGGCCTGAGAGCCGACCTCCTTGTAGCACTCCTGATGGTCGCAGACGTTGTAGATGTAGTAGGTCTTTTCCTTGCCGTCCTTCTTGCCGGTGAAGATGCAGCCGATGTTGGTCTTGCCCTTGGTGCGGGGGCCAAGGCTGGCGGGGTCGGGCAGCAGGGCCTTGAGGAACTGGATGGGCACGATCTCCTGACCGTTGAAGTTGACCGGGGTGGTGGACAGCATGCCCACGTCCTCCAGACAGCGCATGTGGTCGAGGTAGCTCTGGCCGAAGGTCATAAAGAAGCGGATGCGCTTTGCCTCGGGGATGTTCTTGGCCAGAGACTCGATCTCCTCGTGGTGGAGCAGGTACATATCCTTCTGGCCCACCT
>OHAY01002584.1_pt1 | contig 14043 bp, 10 predicted proteins | sample 1577191 | NCBI WGS metagenome assembly OHAY01 (sample SAMEA3541504, study PRJEB24748) | human gut metagenome | biome: human gut; feature: human-associated habitat; material: faeces | place: China | collected 2012 | reverse complement strand
TGGGTCTGGCCGCCGCCGAAGCCGCTGCCGAAAATGTCGCCGAAGCCGCCGCCGAAAATGTCACCGAAGATATCGCCGAAGCCGCCGAAGCCGCCAAACCCGGCGCCGCCGGGGCCGCCGGCGGACGGGTCAAACGCCGCATGGCCGAACTGGTCATACTTCGCGCGCTTGTCGGGATCGGACAGCACCTCGTAGGCCTCATTGATCTCCTTAAAGCGCTCCTCGCACTCCTTGTCGCCGGGGTGCAGATCCGGGTGGTTGGCTTTGGCCAGCTTGCGGTAGGCTTTTTTGATCTCGTCCTCGGATGCGCCTTTTTCGACACCGAGCACTTCATAATAATCTCGTTTTTCAGCCATACATGAACCTCAACTGTCTATGGATTCCCCCGCGCGGGGGGTCAGAAAGCTCCAAATGCGGGCGCGCTTTTTGTGGCGCGCCCGCGTTGCTTAGCCCGTGGTTGGGGGCGGGGTGTTTACTTCTTGTCGTCGTCAACGACGGTGTAGTCCGCGTCGTAGTACTGCTGGCCGTTGTCGCCGCCGTTGCCGCAGTCGCCGCCCTGGCAGTTCGGGTCGCAGCCCGGGTTTGCGCCCGGCTGGCCGCCCTGCGGGTTGGCCTGCTGGTACATCTTCTCGCTGAGCTTGTAGAACACCTGCGTCAGCGCCTCGGTCGCGGCCTTGATGGCTGCGGTGTCGCTGCCCTTGAGGGTCTCCTTGAGCTCGTTGAGCTTGCTCTCGACCTCAGCCTTCTCAGCCGCGTCGACCTTGTCGCCCAGCTCCTCGAGCGTGCGCTCGGTCTGGTAGACCATCTGGTCGCCCTGGTTGCGGGTGTCGATCTCTTCCTTGCGCTTGGCGTCCTCGGCGGCGTACTGCTCGGCCTCGTGCACGGCCTTCTCCACGTCCTCCTTGGACATGTTGGTGGAGGAGGTGATGGTGATGTGCTGCTCCTTGCCGGTGCCGAGATCCTTGGCAGAGACGTTCACGATGCCGTTGGCGTCAATGTCGAAGGTGACCTCGATCTGCGGCACGCCGCGGCGCGCCGGAGCGATGCCGTCGAGCTGGAAGCGGCCGAGGCTCTTGTTGTAAGCGGCCATCTCGCGCTCGCCCTGCAGGACGTTGACCTCAACGGAGGTCTGGTTGTCGGCTGCGGTGGAGAAGATCTGGCTCTTCTTCGTCGGGATGGTGGTGTTGCGCTCGATGACCTTCGTCATCACGCCGCCCATCGTCTCAACGCCGAGGGACAGAGGCGTAACGTCGAGCAGCAGCAGACCCTCGACCTCGCCGCCGAGCACGCCCGCCTGCAGAGCCGCGCCGATGGCGACGCACTCATCCGGGTTGATGTTGCGGTACGGCTCCTTGCCGGTCATCTTGCGGACAGCCTCCTGCACCGCCGGAATACGGGTGGAACCGCCGACCAGAATCACGCGGTCGATCTCATTGGCCGTCAGGCCGGCGTCACGCAGCGCGTTCTGCATCGGGGCGACGGTCGCGTCCACGAGGTCGCGGGTCAGCTCGTCGAACTTCGCGCGGGTCAGGGTGATATCCAGATGCTTCGGGCCGGTCGCGTCCGCCGTGATGAACGGCAGGTTGATGTTGGTGCTCATCACGCCGGAAAGCTCGATCTTCGCCTTCTCAGCCGCTTCCTTCAAGCGCTGGAGCGCCATTCGATCGGCCTTCAGGTCAATGTTATTTTCCTTCTTGAACTCAGCTGCGAGGTAATCGATGATGCGCTGGTCGAAGTCATCGCCGCCCAGGTGGGTATCACCGTTGGTGGCCAGAACCTCGGTCACGCCGTCGCCCATCTCGATGATGGAGACATCGAAGGTGCCGCCGCCCAGGTCGTAGACCATGATCTTCTGGTCCTCTTCCTTATCGATGCCGTATGCCAGAGATGCGGCAGTGGGCTCGTTGATGATACGCTTGACGTTCAGGCCGGCAATGGTGCCTGCGTCCTTGGTTGCCTGACGCTGGCTGTCGTTGAAGTATGCAGGAACGGTGATGACTGCATCGGTGACAGTCTCGCCCAGATAAGCCTCAGCATCTGCCTTCAGCTTCTGCAGGATCATAGCGCTGACCTGCTGGGGAGTGTACTCCTTGCCGTTCAGGGTCACCTTGTGGTCGGTGCCCATATAACGCTTGATGGAAGCCACCGTGTTCTCAGGGTTGGTGATGGCCTGGCGCTTTGCCACCTGACCCACCAGACGGTCGCCGGTCTTGGTGAAGCCGACAACAGACGGGGTGGTGCGTGCACCCTCAGAGTTTGCGATAACAACGGGCTCGCCGCCCTCCATAACAGCCACGCAGCTGTTGGTAGTACCAAGGTCGATACCAATGATCTTACTCATAATGAAAGCTCCTCTCAAATTCAGAACGTTTTTTGTTTATATGATGCTCAAATGTTACCAAGCGGATGTTATATTTGAAAACCCTTGCGGGGTCTTGCAAAATCACTCTGCCACAACAACGGTGGCATGGCGGACGATCTTATCGCCCAGCTTGTAGCCCTTCTGGTAAACCGTGATCACGGTGCCGCTCTCCTGCCCATCGGGGGCGGGGATCTGCTGCACGGCATTCATAAAGTTGGGGTCAAAGGGCTTGCCCAGCGCCTCGATCTCCTCCACATGGAGGGCATTCAGCGCCTTGGCGGCTTTGTCCAGCGTCATGGTCACGCCCTTCTTGTAGTTCTCGTCGGTGGTGGGGGCGTTGGCCGCCATCTCCAGCGTATCCAGAATGGGGATGATCTGGTTCACGGCAAAGGACACGCCGTCGTTGAACTTCTGGTCAGCCTCACGGGTGGAGCGCTTGCGGTAGTTCTCATACTCGGCGGCCATCCGCAGCAGCTGATCCTTGGCCTGATTGGCATTCTTCTCAGCCGCGTCCAGCTTTGCCTTCACAGCCTCCAGCTCCCGGGCCTTCTTGTTGAAGAAGCCATCCTTTTTCTTGGGGTCTGCCGCTTCAGCGTTCGTCTCGGGAGCCGCTGCCTGCTCAGGTGCAGTTTCCGGGGCGGCCTGCTCGGCGGTGTTGGGCTCCACGGCAGGTTCTTCTGCCTGCGGGGTCTTTTTTGTTTCTTCGCTCATTCCAGGTCCTCCTTATAGATCACAGTCCGCCGGGGTGCGGCTGCCTGCGGGGTATCTTTTCGTTTGCCGCTCATTCCTTCGCCAAGCTGATCGGCAAAGGTGTGGAGCAGCGGCATCAGCTTCTGGAAGGGCATCCGGGTGGGGCCGATGAGGGCCACGGAGCCCCAGAGGCCTCCGCCCACCAGATACCGGTCACTCACGATGCACAGGCCGGGGATCTGAGGTTCCAGATCCTCGCCCAGCAGGATGCTTTCGCTCTGCTCTGCCGGGGGTGCAATGAGGGCGGCGGCCTGCTCTTCGTCGTTCAGCAGGCTCAGGATGCTGCCCACCTTGCCGTCCAGCTGGGGCCAGTCCAGCAGGTACTGCTCACCACCCAGATACACATGGGGCTGGGTGGAATCCTGCAGGATAGCGGCTGCGGCGCTGATCACCGGCACCAGCTCCGGGCTGATCTGGCTGCACAGCTCTGCAAGGAGCCGGGGCGACAGATCAACAGGAGCCACAAAGGTCAGGTTCTGGTTGAGCAGGGCGGCAAGCGCCGCTGCATTTTCCCGGGAAAGCCCGGTGCGGACCCGCGCAACACGGGTGCGGACATAACCGGCAGTGGTCACAGCCAGCACCGCTGCGGCGCTGCGGCCCACCTGCACCACCTCGTAGTGGGCGATGCAGAGATCCTCAGCACAGGGGGTGCTGACAGCGGCGGTGCAGCCGCTGATGGCGGCCAGCGCCTTGGCGGCACCCTGTGCCAGCTTTTCCGGCTCGTGGTCAAGGCTTGCGAACACCGCGTCCACACGGGCGCGGGTCACACGGTCCAGCGGCTGGTCATCGGTGAGAAGATGATCCAGATAATAACGGTAGCCCTTGGCACTGGGGACACGGCCTGCGCTGGTGTGGGGCTGCTCCAGCAGACCCAGCTTGGTCAGCGCGGCCATCTCGTTGCGCAACGTGGCACTGGAAACTGCCATATCAAAGTAGTTTGCCAGCACACTGCTGCCCACGGGCTCGCCCTCGAGGCCATACAGCGCAACGATCGCCTGCAAAACACGCTGCTTGCGTGCATCCATCGTCATAGCGCCTGCCTCCTTCGTTCGCTTTTTGTTCTTTAGCACTCCTTCTTCCTGAGTGCTAAGACCATTATATCCAATTTTGCGGCGCTGTCAATAGCTTCTCAGAAAAGTTTTGAAAGATTCATAATTCTGTCATAAAGGCCGCACAAAAAAGAGCCGCCCTGCGGCGGCTCTCCTATATAATAGATCATTCCTCCATCTGCTTTGCCAGAAATGCCGCCGCCACATTCACCGCCTTGAGCTGGGCGGCATCGGGCTGGGCAGTGCGGTCCTCCGTAAGCAGGCCCACACTGCCGGTGACATCTCCCGCCGCAATGATGGGCACAGCGCACAGCAGCGCCCGGGGTGAGCCCTCACAGGGCAGCAATGCCTTTTCGGGGCTGCCATCGCTCTGGTAGGGCTTGCGGCTGTCCATCAGCTTTTCCAGCGGCTGGCTCACGCTGCGGTCTGCCAGATCCCGCCTGCCCGCACCGGATGCCGCCAGAATGCGGTCCCGGTCTGAGACAAAGGCCGTCAGGGCAAAGCACTTGCTCAGCACATCCACATACTGGGCCGTCACCCCGCTCAGTTCCCCCATGGGCGAATACTTTTTGAAGATGACCTCGCCGTCCCCTGTTGTGAAGATCTCCAGCGGGTCTCCCCTGCGGATGCGCTGGGTGCGGCGGATCTCCTTGGGGATGACCACCCGCCCCAGCTCATCGATGCGGCGCACGATGCCGGTTGCTTTCATAAGGTTCCCTTCCTTTCCATGTTCCGGTTTTGCTTCCAGATTTCTGCGAAGTATGGTTATTCTGTGGAAACAGGAAGGGAATTATTCATTCAGCTCCTGCCGGAGCGCTGCTTATCCTCATACATCCGGTGGTCGGCCAGGATGCGGATGGCACGCACATCGTCGCTGTCGCAGGGGTAGACCGCACAGCCGCAGCTGGTGCCAACCTGCACCTCTGCATCCTTCAGGCGGTAAGGCTCCCGGATGGCTGCCTTGATCTTTTCCACCCGGCTCTTGCAGAACCCCTCCGTTACGGTTCCGTTGACGATGAGGGCGAACTCATCCCCGCCGATGCGGAACACCGCATCGCTCTCCCGCACGCAGCCCCGCAGGCGGCTGGCCACCTCCTTGAGCAGCTGGTCGCCCACATCGTGGCCGTAACGGTCGTTCACAGGCTTGAAACGGTCAAGGTCGAGGTAGAACAGGACAAACGGTGTCCTGTTCAGCTCGTTTTCTTTCAACAATGCGTCAAAATAGCGTTCATTATACAGTCCGGTCAGGCCGTCAGTGTTAGCCAGGTCCTCCATCTGCTGGCGGGCCTCCCCTTCCTGCCGGAGGGCGCGCTCCTTTTCCTCCACGCGCAGGCGGGCATCGGTGCGGACACCGTGCACCAGCACGATGCCTGCGCAGAGGAACAGGCCCGCCAGCAGCAGGATGGTGGCGTTCTGGATCTTCCGCATTCCACTGTCCACCACGTCACGGCCGACGATGCCCACAATGGACAGATCCTGAAAGCCCACAGGCTGGTAGACCAGATAATAGCTCTTGCCCTCAAGCCAGTAGGAAAGGCTGCCGCTGCGGCCCTCTGCCACGTCCTGCCGGGCCCGGGTCAGTGTGCCCGCATCCACCTGCGCATACTTCTGCAGGTAGTCGAACAGGTTGTCCATCCAGTCCTCGATCTCGCTCTTGGGCTCCTCCGAGAGCATCACATCGCCATCGGGATGGATGATGTAGCAGTCGCTCTGGCCGCCGTAAGCACTGCCGCCGATCAATTCCTCTATGGTCTTATTCCGATAGCTCACGGCAAGGCTGGTGTAGGTGGTGCCGTCGATCTCCACCGGCGCAATGGGCGCAGAGTATACCACCCGGCGCTCCCCGCTCCGCATGATGTAGCTGGACACCGTAGGCTTGCCGGTGCGGTACATCTCCTCAAAGGCCGTCCAGAGGTGATCCACTTTTTCATGCTTGCCCCGGATGCTCCAATATTCGCAGTTTTCATTGAACAGATACACGCTGCTGTACCGCCAGATCTCCCGCTCGGCCTCATAGCTGCGCAGGCGTTCCTCCGCCAGGCCCTCCTCACTGGCAGCCTGCAGGCCCTTGCCCCACTCGTTCAGCATGTTCCAGTTGCTCCGGCTGAAGATGGTAAACGCCTTATCCACCTGCTCATAGGTCTCCAGCAGGTTGCGGGTGCCTTCGTCATAGAACTGCTGCCGGATGTACAGGACGTACCAGCACAGACCTGTCACCACGACCATCGCCAGCAGCAGCGCAGCTGCCGTCCATCTTTCTTTTTTCTTCCACATATTCAGCTTCTCCTCAGCAGAGTCCCAACTCTCTGCCCTTTTCCGGCCGCATTTCCACAACCTGCGAAACCACGCAATTCCGTCGAATCAACACTACCAAATTCTGCTTTTTCTGTCAAGGCTTTCGTCAAAGATTATTCGCTGCAAATTTGGGGCATTCTTCTATCCTTTTGCTGCTGTGTATGTTATAATAAAATGTATGGATTTCTGAGGGGGTGCTCTTATGCAGCAGATCGTGATATTGGGCGGCGGTGCAGCGGGCCTTGCCGCCGCATTGGCCGCCGCCCAGTCTGCCCCGGCAGGGGCAGTGCGGGTGACGGTGCTGGACCGCAACCCCAGGTGCGGCAAAAAGCTGTTGGCCACCGGCAACGGCCGCTGCAATCTGGACAACACCGGCATTGCACCGGAGCAGTATTTCACCGCTGATCCCGCCGCCCTGCGGCCCCTGCTGGCCGCGGTGGATGCCGCCGCACCGCTGGAATGGTTCGCGGCGCTGGGCCTGTACACCCGCACCGATGAGGCCGGGCGGGTGTACCCCTACTCCAACCAGGCCGCAGACGTGCTGGCCCTGCTGGAAGGCCACCTTGCCCGGCTGGGCGTGGAGGTGCGTACCGGCTGCACTGTGCAGACCCTGAGCCAGAACCGCAGCGGCTACACCATCCTGTGCGAGGATGCCGAGGGTCAGGACCAGACCCTGCGGGCCGATGCCGTCATCTGCGCCATGGGCGGCAATGCCGGGCCGCAGTTCGGCACCGACGGCTTCGGCACCCGATTCGCCGCCCAGTGCGGCGGAAAGCTTGAGCCGCTGTACCCCTGCCTGACCGCCCTGCAGACAGCAAAGCCCAACCAGTCTCTGGCCGGCATCCGGGCCAAAGCCGCCGCCACCCTGCTGGACCTCGACCGCCACTGCACCGTGGCTGTGGAAAACGGCGAGGTGCAGTTCACGGACTACGGGCTTTCGGGCATCTGCATCATGCAGCTGTCCGGCCATCTGGCCCCGGGGCGGGGGCCAAAGCGCCCGGCCGTTGAGCTGGACCTCTTCCCCATGCTGGACGAGACTGCCCTGACCGCCCTGTTTGCGGCCCGGGTGCCCCTGCTGCCGGGCAAGGCACCTGCGGATTTCTGGACAGGTCTGCTCAATCCCAAGCTGGGCCGCGCCCTGTGGGCAGCGGCAAAGCTGCCTGAAAAACCGGTGGACACCCTGCCGGATGCCGCCTGGCAGGTGCTGGCCAACGCGGCCAAGCACTGGCTGTTCGAGGGTCTGACCCCCTGCGGCTGGAAGCAGGCCCAGACCACCGGCGGCGGCCTGAGCCTGACCGAAGTGACCCCAAGCTTCCAGTTCAAGGGCTGCCCCGGCCTTTACTTTGTGGGTGAAACGCTGGACTGCGCCGGCAGCTGCGGCGGCTTCAACCTGCACTGGGCCTTTGGCAGCGGCATCGCCGCCGGGCGTGACGCGGTGCGGAGCCTGAAGCGGCCTGCCCCGAAGCCGAATAAAAAGAAGCGATAAAGAATGACCCTCTCCGTCCCGCATCTGACAGACAGACTGCAGGGACGGAGAGGGTCATTTTCGTTTCAGATACGCTTGTGTCTCCCGGACCACCACTCCCGAAAGCCCCACCACGCCCACAAGATTGGGCAGCATCATCAGGCCGTTGAAGGTATCGGAGAGCGCCCAGGCCAGATCCAGCTTCATCACAGCACCCACCAGCACCATGGCCGCAAACACCAGTTTATATCCTGCGGCGGCACGCTCCCCCAGCAGATACACCACTGCCCGGGTGCCGTAATGGCTCCACCCCAGCGTAGTGGAATAGGCAAACAACAGGATCGACACCGCGATAAACTGCGGCCCGAACGCCCCAAACACCGTGGAAAAGGCCTGCCCCACCAGTGCGGAGCCCGCCACACCGGTCAGGGCCGCACCGGTGTCCAGATCCACAAGGCCGCTGGTGAGTACCACAAGGGCCGTGAGGGTGCAGACCACCATGGTATCTGCAAACACCTCGAACATCCCCCACATTCCCTGCTGGACAGGCTCCTCCACGTTGGCCGCGCAGTGCACCAGCACCGACGCGCCCAGTCCTGCTTCGTTGGAAAAGGCTCCCCGCTTGAATCCCCAGCTGATGGCCCGGGCCATGCCGTAACCCAGCACCCCGCCCCCGGCGGCCTGCAAGCCAAACGCCCCCCGGAAGATGGCCGCGAATGCCGCCGGAACAGCCGCCCAATGGACACAGACCACGGTCAGCGCCCCGAACAGGTAGAACAGGGCCATGAGCGGGACGATGGCCTCCGTGACTGCGGCCACCCGCTTCAGCCCGCCCAGTATGACCCGCCCGGTGAGCAGGGCCAGTACGATGCCCGTTGCCACCGGCGGCACCCGAAACACTGCCTGCAGATTGCCCGCGATGGAGTTGATCTGGCTCATATTCCCCATGCCGAAGCTGGCCAGCACGCAAAAGCAGGCAAACAGCACCGCCAGTGCCCGGCCAAAGCCGCCGCCCAGCCCCTCGGCCAGATAGTACATGGGTCCGCCGCACCATCTTCCGGCGGCATCCCGGCGGCGGTAGCAGATGCCCAGCACGTTCTCGGCATAGCTGGTCATCATCCCAAGCAGGGCCATGACCCACATCCAGAACACAGCCCCTGGCCCGCCCGCCAGAATGGCTGCCGCCACACCCACGATGTTGCCGGTGCCGATGGTCGCCGCCAGCGCCGTGCAAAGGCTCTGGAACTGGCTGATGGCTTCATCGTCCGTGTGGGCGGTCACGTTCCGATCCAGGAAGATGGCCCCGATGGTGTGGCGCATCCAGTACCCGAAATACCGCAGCTGGAAAAATCCGGTGCGCACCGTCAGCAGGCAGCCGGTGCCAAACAGCAGCGCCAGCCCCACCGGCCCCCATACCACACCGCTGACCACCGCGTTCACCCGCGCCAAGCTCTCCCACATACACAAACGCCCCCTGTGCTCTACTGTATGGCACAGGGGGCGTTTTCATGCCCGGGCAGCGGTTTCTGTATAAAAAAGCGCATCCCGGCCCACCCTGTTCCAAAACGGAACGGAGGAACACGGGATGCACAAGAACGGTTGGAGGCCCTTCTGGGCTGCTTTGGGGGCGGCACTTCTGGTGCTGCTTCCACTGGTGGGCGGCACAGTCCTGCTCACCCGGCAGATGGTGCGCACCCGCATCCAGACCGCCCAGCCCCAGAGCGGGGTACCCATCCAGCTGCCCCGGGCCGAGCACCGGATGACCCTGCTTCTCTGCACCGCCGGGGAGCAGCCGGGCTTTTTGCTGGTCTACCTGAACGCCGCCCAGAACAGTCTGAACCTGCTGGCCGTGCCGGGGGAGCTGACGGTTCCCTTCAACGGAGAGACTGCCAGCCTTGCCCACTGCTACGGAGCGGCGGGGCCCGCCCGGTGCCGTCAGGCGCTTCTGGAGGTGCTGGGCCTGCCGGAGGATATGCTTTATCTGGCGCTGTCCCCCGCCGTGCTGGAAAAGACTGCTTCCCGTTACGGACCGGTGCGGGTGGGGTTTTCGGGGGCACTGACTGCCGATGAGCTGGCCGAAACCGGGCTTTCCGCCGCCGTGCAGAGCATTTCGGCCAAGGAGGCCCATGCTCTGCTCTCCGGCTGGGATGCGGACGGCACCCTGCCGCCTGCCCGCCGGGCCGCTGCCCGGGTGGCAGTGTGGGAAGCCTTTTTCCGGCAGGACCTCGCCCTGCTGCCCGCCACCCTGCCGGATGCCCTGCGGGCCAGCAGCACGGCCCTGCTCACCGACTTTGCAGCACAGGATTACACCCTGCTGGGCACGGTCCTGGAGTTTCTGGCCAACAACAGCGCCCTCCCCCACGCCGAGGCCCTGCCCGGGGCGTTGGATGCAAAAGCGGGCACTTACACGGTCACAGACGCTTCCCGGGCGGTGGTGCAGACCTTCCTCAGCGTTTCGCCCGCCTCTGGGAATGATGCCTCGCTCAGGGAGCCATAGCCCAGCACAAACGTACCGGAAAAATCCTGTTCCCCGCCGGTCAGGTCATAATCGCTCAGTAAACTCAGGGCCACGCCCTGCGCCTTTGCGGCGGCGCGAAGGGCGGCATCCGGCGGGGCATTTTTCAGCCTTGCCAACAGATGCAGGCCGGTGTGCAGGCCGGTCAGGGTCAGCTCGTCCGGCGCAAAGGCAGCGCGCAGAGAGGCAGCCAGAGCATCCCGCCGGGCCTTGTAGGCCACACGCTCCCGGGCAAGATGCCGGGTAAAGTAGCCCTCGCGGATGAAGCGGGCCAGGGTCTGCTGCTCAAACCGGCTGACGGTGCCGGAATAGATCCGGTACTTTGCCCGCCAGGCGGGCAGCAGCTGCCGGGGCAGCACCATATAGGCGATGCGGATGCCGGGGGCCAGACTGCGGGAGCAGGTGGAGAGGTAAACCACCGGGCCGTCGGCCCCGGCCATGCCCTGCAGACTGGGCAGGGGGCGGGTATCAAAGCGGAACTCCGAATCGTAATCGTCCTCTATGATATACCGCTGTCCCGGGCAGCGGGAGGCCCAGTGGAGCAGCTCCGTGCGGCGGCCCGCCGGCATGGTCACGCCCGTGGGGAACTGGTGGCTGGGCGTGACATAGCACACCGCCGCGCCCGAGCCGGACAATGCCTCAACAGAAAGGCCGTCCGCATCCACAGGCAGGCAGCAGCACGCCACACCGTTGTTTTCCAGCACCTGCTTCGCGCGCTGGTAGCCGGGATTCTCCACCGCCGTTTTGCCGGGCAGGAGCGGGGCCAGCAGGCTCAGCAGATACTCCATACCGGCACCCACCACCACCTGCTCGGCGGTGCACCGCACGCCCCGGTATTCCTCCAGATAGTCCGCCAGCGCCTGCCGCAGCTCCACGTCCCCCTGTGCATCGCCATGGGTCAGCAGCTGGGGCGAGGAATAGAGCAGCTCCTTCTGCAGCCGGGCCCAGGTGCGGAACGGGAACAGCCCCGGGTCCACGCCCCGGGTGGACAGATCGAACCGGACGGGCGGCTCAGCCGCTTCCGGCTGCGGAGCGGCAGATACCGGGGGCAGTACTTCCTCGGGCCGGGTGGGCAGGGCAAGATATTCCTGTACATAAAAGCCGCTGCGCTCCCGCGGCTCCATGTAGCCCTCGGTCGCCAGGATCTGATATGCCGCGTCCACCGTGTTGACAGAAACCGACAGCTCTGCCGCCAGCCGCCGCTTGCCGGGCATCCGGGTGCCCGCCGGAATGGCCCCGCTGCGCATCTCGGCGGCAAGGCTCTTATAGAGCTGCTCGTACAGCGGCACCCCGCTGGCGGCATCCAGTGCTGTTGTCAGATGAAACATAAGACCTCTCCCCTTTTTGGATGCTTTGCCAAACTGACCCCATAAAAAAACTTTATTCTGGGTATTTTCATGGTGCCAGTTTCGCGTATAATAGGAGCATACCAACCACACACCCAAATGTCAAGTAGTTTTATGGGTAAGTGGCTTTGAAACGGGCGAACGATCCTGCGAAACAGGATGGAGGGGTTTCGCCCCGAAAAATTTGGAGGGAAAAATCATGTCTACAACTGCAATGTGGCTGCTGCTGGCTGTGGTGATCGTCGTCATCCTGTTCGGCAGTGTGCTGTACAAACGCACCTTTACCACCAAGGAGCTGGCCCTGACCGGCGTTATGGCCGCGCTGAGCCTGGTGGCATACCTGTTCTTCCGTGTGCCGTTCTACGGCGGCTCCTCGTTCCATCTGGGCAACACCTTCACCGCCCTGACCGCCCTGCTGCTGGACGGCGTTTCCGGCGGCCTGGCCGGTGCGATCGGTCTGGCTCTGGCCGATATCCTGGCCGGTGACCCGGGCTATGCCGTGACCACCTTTGTGCTGAAGTTCATCATCGGCATCACCTGCGGTGCCGTGGCGCACAAGGCATTCAAGCTGCGCGACCTCGACAAGCACAGCTCCGGCTATCTCGTCAAAGTGATCGTTTCTGCTGGTTCCGGCCTGCTGCTGAACGTGCTGACCGACCCGTTCCTGGGCTACTTCCGCAATGTGTACATCTTTGGTCAGGAATACACCGTGGCGCAGGCGCTGACCAAAATTGCAGGCGGTGTCACCTTTGTAAACAGCGTGGCCTCCACCGTGTGTGCGGTCATCCTGTACCTCGCCCTGCGTCCGGCCCTGGAGCGTGCCGGTCTGCTGCCCAAGGGCGAAAAACACTAAGCGATCTCTCTATCCTGATACAGCACTGCTGCCCTCACCTGCCGGACTTCTCCTATCCTCCGGCGGTGGGGGCAGTGGTGTTTTTCGTGGACGACCTATCACACGGAACTCCTCCAGTCTCGCATTCGCTCGACAACCCCCTCGGGGATGGGGCTTTTGACAGAAACTGAAGCAAAAAAGCGCTCGTCACACAATTCTGCATGACGAGCGTTTCTGCTTTTTATCGCAATTTTCAAAAATAGTGCCTATTAAAACGGCATATTTGCGATATGCAGTCTGCGGATGTTGCTTGGACATTAAAAACGCAGACTGCTATGTACACAGCGGTACAATGTTCACACAAAAGGACTTTTGTAAAAACACCCGGCGTGCTATACTGGGTGAAAAGAAAAGAGAACGAGGTGTTTTGTATGATCCTTCAGAATGCACTGGTCTATACCCCGCGCCACACCTTTGAGCGCGGCACCATCATCATCCGCGATGGCCGTATCGTGCCCTTTGCCGCCCCGGAAGAGGGCGAAGAGGTGCTGGACGCCGAGGGGCTGTACGCCCTGCCGGGCCTTGTGGATATCCACTTCCACGGGGCGATGGGCAAGGATTTCTGCGACGGCACCGAGGAGGCTATCCAGACGCTGGCGGATTTTGAGGCCAGCAAGGGCGTGCTGGCCATCTGCCCCGCCACCATGACATTCTCCGAGGAGATCCTGAACGGCGTCATGGATGCCGCGGCCGCTCACAAAAACGGCAAGGGTGCCGATCTTGTTGGCATCAACATGGAGGGCCCGTTCATCAGCCCCCACAAGGTGGGCGCGCAGAACCCGGAGTACCTCCACAAGGCCGATGTGGAGATGTTCCGCCGCCTGCAGAAGCGGGCGAACGGTCTCATCAAGCTGGTGGACATTGCCCCGGAGGAGCCGGGCGCGCTGGAGTTCATCAAAGAGTGCCATGGGGAGGTCCGCGTCTCGCTGGCCCACACCTGCACCGACTACGACACCGCCATTGCCGCTTTTGACGCCGGTGCCACCCACATGACCCACCTGTACAACGCCATGCCCGGCATCACCCACCGCGCCCCCGGCCCCATTATCGCCGCGCTGGAGGAGGGTGCCGAGGTCGAGCTGATCACCGACAACGTGCACATCCACCCCGCCGTGGTGCGCTTTACCTTCAACACCTTCGGCGACGACCACGTGATTCTGATTGCTGACAGCATGATGGCCTGCGGTCTGCCCGACGGCCAGTACAGCCTGGGTGGTCAGGCCGTCACCGTGCACGGCCGCCGCGCCACCCTGACCGAGCAGGAAGGCACCATCGCCGGCAGCGCCACCTGCCTGTTTGACTGCATGAAGCGTGCGGTGCAGGAGATGGGCGTGCCGCTGGAAAGCGCCGTCCGCGCCGCCACCCTCAA
>OHAY01002583.1_pt1 | contig 14045 bp, 6 predicted proteins | sample 1577191 | NCBI WGS metagenome assembly OHAY01 (sample SAMEA3541504, study PRJEB24748) | human gut metagenome | biome: human gut; feature: human-associated habitat; material: faeces | place: China | collected 2012 | reverse complement strand
TACACTGAACAGGCAAGCATGGCAACCGCCGTATGCGCATACGGCGCAGAAGCATTTCCAATGTTTGAAAAAAACGGTGTCAGCCTCGAAGCTTATCCGGGACTGGTATATGAGCAGGTGAAAAAGTAATATGAAATGTAACTATTCAGAGCCATGCGAAATGGAAGAAAATCGTGAATCATGCTTGCATGAATGAACGATTTTCCGGAATTTCATATGGCGAGAAGCCACATCGAGATGCAGCGCAAGCGGAATCGAGATGGGGTTCTGAATAGTTACTATGAAATAAGAAAGTCATAAACTCCCGGCAGTGCCGGGAGTTTTTCCGTGCATAGGGAGAAGGAAAAGAGTGTGTCCCGGAAAAATTTATGATATACTGAAAAGAGAAAATTCAACTTTTGGAAGGTTCCCGGAATGTCTGTTTTGGAAGAGAGGTGATTCGCCCGTGTATTTTAAAACTGAAAGAGGAGAATCAGGAAAAACTGAAAAGCGGAGAGGCAACACAAAGAAGGGTTGCGATTCCATAGAAAAATAGAGAAAAGCGTGCCTGGAGAACAGACACGCTTTTTAACGTCATGCAGAATGAAAAAGTCTGATGAATATTTGGAAGTACGATTTTAATTTGCACAATTCCGCTCACACAGGAACGCCAGCCCTTTCAGCAGAAGGTTCGGGTCATAGATATGAGGATGTAAAACGAGCGGTTCGACGAAGCGTGCCGCGCCGCCGGTGAGGATGAGGGTGGCGGGGGAGCCGAGTTCGGCTTCGATGCGCTGGACCATTCCGTCGAGCATCGCGGCCATGCCGACGATGGTGCCGGAGAGAATGCATTCTTCGGTGTTTCTGCCAATGATGCGTTTCGGGATCTGGAGGTCGAGCCGCGGGAGCTGGGCGGTCCGCTCGGAGAGGGCGCCAAGTCCCATATCGAGTCCCGGTGCGATGGCGCCGCCGCAGAAGACGCTGTTTTCCCGGATGACATTGAAGGTCGTCGCTGTTCCAAGATCCACGGTGATGACCGGCAGCGGATAATGTGCGGCGGCCCAGGCTGCATCAACGAGGCGGTCGCGGCCTACTTTTTCCGGTTCCGGGATGGAAAATGTCATGCCGAGATCACTTTCGGATGTGACGAGCAGCGGTTCTGTGCCGAACAGATTACGGACACATTCCTGCAGAAGCGTCAGAACCGACGGAACAACGCTGGAAATGATGACGCCCCGAAAGTCGGACGGGGAAAGATTCTTGTCTTCAAAAAGCTGCTCGATCGCAGATTCATACTGGCTGGCAGACCAGGTGTGGTTGATGTCAATCCGGGCTGTGAATTCGAGGGAATACGCTTGCTGCGGTGCGATCCGGACGCCGCCGAGCGTAACGGTTGTGTTCCCGATATCAATGGCTAAAATCATAAAAATACCTCGCGATTATTTTAAAAGTAGAGCTCTTTTGTACTTTTATTATAAAGCCTTTTTGCATCAATGGCAAACAGGATTGGTTGTAATCTGTTTTTCTGTCTGCTATACTTAAAACTATCATAGGAAAAAAGCTGCTTCGAGGCAGCAGAACGGAGTTACAATGGAAAATCTTGACGGAAAATGTGTTGTACTTGGTGTGACAGGCGGAATTGCCGCCTATAAAATGGCAAATGTGGCGAGCGGTCTTCGGAAAGCCGGAGCAGACGTGCATGTCATCATGACCGAAAACGCGACGCAGTTCATCACCCCGCTGACGTTCGAGACGCTGACCAACAACCGCTGCGTGGTCGATACGTTTGCGCGTGATTTTAAATATGAGGTGACGCATATTTCGCTGGCAAAAGCGGCGGATCTGATTATGATTGCCCCGGCTACCGCCAATGTGATTGCAAAAATGGCACACGGCATTGCAGATGATATGCTGACAACGGTGGTGCTCGCAGCGAAGTGCAAAAAGCTGGTCGCTCCGGCGATGAATACGGCGATGCTGGAAAATCCGATTACGCAGGATAATCTGGCGACGCTGAAAAAATACGGTTTCGGCATCATCGAGCCGACCGTGGGAATGCTGGCGTGCAAGGACGTCGGAAAAGGAAAACTGCCGGACCCGGAGGTGCTGCTCGATTATATCGCGATGGAGCTTGCCCGCGAAAAGACGCTCGCTGGTGTGCGTGTCACCGTGACTGCAGGCCCGACGCAGGAATCCCTCGATCCGGTGCGGTATCTGACGAACCATAGCAGCGGCCGCATGGGATACGCGATTGCGCGGGAGGCGATGCTCCGCGGCGCGCAGGTAACGCTGATTTCCGGCCCGGTTTCATTAGCCCCGGTTCCAGGCGTTGCGATGCGACCGGTGACGACGGCGAAGGACATGCTGGAGGCGGTGCGGGAGACATTGCCGGAGACGGATATTCTGATTAAGGCGGCCGCGGTTGCTGATTACCGGCCTGTGACGGTGGCGGATCAGAAAATCAAAAAGAAGGACGGTGACATGAGCATTCCGCTGGAGCGCACCGACGATATCTTAAAGTGGCTGGGAGAGCATAAGAAAGAGGGCCAGTTCCTCTGCGGCTTCTCGATGGAGACGCGGGACATGCTGGCCAACTCCTCGGCCAAGCTCGAGAAAAAGAACCTCGACATGGTGGTGGCCAACAATCTGAAGGTCGCCGGTGCCGGGTTTGGTGTGGATACCAACGTGGTAACGATCATCACCCACGAGGGGGCAGAGCAGTTGCCGCTGCAAAGTAAAGATGATGTAGCCATGGCGATTGTGGATCATTTTGCCTGATTTTTGATATTGTGCTAGACCGGCTCTGCCTACCTTGCGGCAGAGCCTTTTATAATGGCATATTGCTGTTAAAACGAGAGAGCCGCCGCAGGGTGGCGGCGAATAGATAAATAAAATACTAAAACCACCCCCTTCCCGCATACTCATGCAAGAGAATGAGCACAGCGAAAAGGGGGACTTTTTATGTGTGGGATCGCAGGGCAGATCGGGCGGGACCCGCGGGTGATCCAAGGGCAGTATGCGGCCTATTGCGCGATGCAGCAAACTTTATCCCGCCGTGGGCCGGACCAGCGGGGCATGTTCATCAGCGGGCGGGCGGCGCTCATCCATGCGCGGCTGGCGGTGGTGGATATTGAGAACGGTCTGCAGCCTATGCAGCTGGATTGGCAGGGCGAAAGCTACACCCTCGTGTATAATGGCGAGCTGTACAACACGCCGGAGCTGCACGCCCAGCTTGCGGCTCTGGGCCATCGCTTTGTAAGCCATTCCGATACTGAGGTTTTGTTACATGCTTTTGCCCAGTGGGGGCCGGACTGCCTGGAAAAGCTGAACGGTATTTTTGCATTTGCTGTGTGGCAGCAGCGGGCGCAAAAGCTCTTTCTGGCGCGGGACCGCGTCGGGGTCAAGCCGCTGTTCTATGCCCTGCGCGGGGACAGCCTGATCTTTGCTTCCGAGCTGAAAACGCTGCTCTGCCACCCGGAGATCCCGCCGCAGGTGGATGCCCATGGGCTGGCCGATGTGCTGCTGCTCGGCCCCGGCCGCACGCCGGGGTGCGGGGTGTTCCGCAATGTGCAGGAATTGAAGCCCGGCTGCTGCGCAGAATACACTGTGCCACAGGTTGGTGCGCCGCGCCTCACCGTGCGCCGCTACTGGCAGCTGACCGACCACGAACACCCCGATGATTTTACCCACACCGCAGCCAAAGTGCGGGACCTGGTGATGGATGCCGTCACGCGGCAGCTGGTATCGGATGTGCCGGTGGCAACCTTCCTTTCCGGCGGGCTGGATTCCAGCCTGATTTCGACAATCGCGGATTCCCACTTTACGGCGCGGGGCAAAACGCTGCAGACTTTCTCGGTCGGTTATCAGGATAACAAAAAGTACTTCCACGCCACCCATTTCCAGCCCAGCCCGGATGCGCCGTATATCCGCACCATGAACCAGTTCTTGAACGCGCAGCATACCTGGGTAACGCTGGACAGCGAAGCACTGGCCGCCGCCCTGCTGGAAGCGGTGGACGCCCGCGACCTGCCCGGTATGGCGGATGTGGACTCCTCGCTGCTGCTGTTCTGCCGTGAGATCCGTAAAACAGCCACCGTGGCACTTTCCGGCGAGTGCGCGGACGAGATATTTGGCGGTTACCCCTGGTACAGGGATAAGACCGTGCGGGAGCGGTATGGCTTCCCTTGGGCGCAGAGCACGGCATACAGGGTCAGCTTTTTTAAGCCGGAGGTGTTCGGCGGCATTGACCCGGCGGCGTATATTGATGAAGGCTACCGCGCCACGCTGGAGCAAACTTCCATCCGCCCCGGTCTGGATCCCCTGGAACAACGGATGCGCCAGATGTTTGCCCTGAACTTTAACTGGTTTATGCAGACCCTTTTGGACCGCAAGGACCGAATGAGTATGTACAGCGGGCTGGAAGTGCGTGTGCCGTTCTGCGATTACCGCATTGCGGAATACCTGTACAGCGTGCCGTGGGAATATAAGGATTACGAGGGCCACGAAAAAGGCCTGCTGCGCCAGGCGATGCAGGGCGTGCTGCCCACGGAAGTGTTGTGGCGAAAAAAGAGCCCCTACCCTAAAACATGGAACCCGGCGTATTTGAACGCTGTCAGCGCCATGCTGCGCAGTGCGATGCAGGACCCGGATGCCCCGCTGCTGCGTATTGCCAAGAGGGCAGCGCTGGAACAGCTGTTGACCGCTGCCGAGACTGCGACCCCCTGGTATGGCCAGCTGATGACCACCCCGCAGACCATTGCCTGGTTTGTGCAGCTGAATTACTGGCTGCAAAAATACCGGGTGGAGCTGGTGTAAATACCCGTGTGGCGGGCCCGGCATCAAACGCATAACACCAAAAACAGACGAGTGCCCACCCTGCACACGGATAACGGCGGGAAGGGCACTTTTTGTTTGCAAAGCGTAAAAAACGGGAAAATGCAGAAAAAACGCAGGCTGCAACCCATACAAAAAACACACAAGGTAATTGGGCATTGTGCCAATTAGCGGCATTTCAAGGATTTGTCAAGTGGCAAAAGAAATGCAAAAATAGCACTTTGCCAAAAGAAATGTGACACGCAGCCGGGCGTTCAATTGCCTGATAAAAAAACACGCAAAATGCCAAAAGAGCCCTTGACAATCAGCTTTTTGGCTGGTATACTGGCATAGTATCACAAAATGGAATAGAGCGCCCTAAAGGAATTTTGATTTTTTTGCGTTTTTTCAAACTTTGTTAAAAACGACGAATGTTCCAAGAAAATCATTGCTTCGGCGGAGCGCTTTTGCCAAAAACAAATCTGAACGGAATAGGAGTGGTCGCATTTTATGGTAAAGGTCAAGCCCGTACAAAACGGTCGAACCTCCAGAATGAGCTTTTCCCGCATCAACGAAGTGATTGGCATGCCCAACCTCATCGAGATCCAGAAAAACTCTTATAACTGGTTCCTGGACGAGGGCCTGCGCGAAGTGTTCCACGACATTGACGCGATCGAGGATTACACCGGGAATCTCTCGCTGGAATTTGTCGATTACCGTCTGGACAAGCACCCCAAATATACCATTAAAGAATGTAAAGAGCGTGACGCAACGTATGCTGCGCCGCTTTATGTCACTGCGCGCCTGTTGAACAAAAGCACCGGCGAAGTGAAGGAACAGGAAATTTTCATGGGCGATTTCCCGCTCATGACGGATTCCGGCACTTTCATCTCCAACGGTGCAGAACGTGTTATCGTCAGCCAGCTGGTTCGTTCGCCCGGCGTGTTCTATGCTTCCAGCAAGGACCGTACCGGCAAGGACCTTTTCACCGCAACCATGAACCCCAACCGCGGCGCATGGCTGGAATACGAAACCGATTCTTCCGATGTATATTATGTGCGCATTGATAAAAACCGCAAGCTGCCGGTTACTACCTTCCTGCGCGCACTGGGGCTTGGCACCGATGAGCAGATCCGCCAGTACTTCGGCGATTCTGAACCCAAAATCAACGCCACCCTGGAAAAGGATATCACCCATTCCACAGAGGAAGCCCTGCTGGAGTGCTACCGCAAGCTGCGCCCCGGCGAGCCGCCGACGGTGGAAAGCTCCCGCAGCCACATCAACCTGCTATTCTTTGATCCGCGCCGTTACGACCTGGCTCGTTTTGGCCGCTTCAAGATGAACAACAAGCTGTGCCTGTCCCGTCGTATTGCGGGCTATAAGACTGCCGAGGACATCATTGCCCCGCTGACCGGCGAACTGCTGGCCGCCAAGGGCGAGCGCATCAGCCACGAAAAGGCTGTTGAAATTGATAACGCCGGTGTTTCCCGCGTTACTGTTATCGTGGAGCGCAAGGGCCAGGATCCGATCAATGTGATCGTGTTCTCCAACGGCTGTGTCGATGCCCAGAGTTTCTTCAGCTTTGACGTGAAGGAATGCGGCATCAACGAGCGCGCTTCCTTCGCCGAAATCCGTAAGATTCTGGATGCTACCTCCGATCCGGAAGAGCAGAAAGAACTGCTGACCAAGAATCATGATAAGCTCATCAGCCGCACCGTTACCGTTGACGATATCTTTGCTTCCGTCAACTACCTGCTGGGCCTTGACCATGGCATCGGCGTGACCGATGAAATCGACCACTTGGGCAACCGCCGCGTGCGCAGCGTTGGCGAATTGCTGCAGAACCAGTTCCGCATCGGCTTTGCCCGTATGGAGCGCGTTGTGCGTGAGCGCATGACCCTGCAGAACCAGGAATCCGGCGAGATCACCCCGCAGAGCCTGGTCAACATCCGCCCGGTTGTGGCTGCCATCCGTGAGTTCATCGGTTCCAGCCCACTGTCTCAGTTCATGGACCAGAACAACCCGCTGTCTGAGCTGACCCATAAGCGCCGTCTGTCCGCTTTGGGCCCCGGCGGTCTGTCCCGTGACCGCGCAGGCTTCGAAGTCCGCGACGTTCATTATACCCACTATGGCCGTCTGTGCCCGATTGAGACGCCCGAAGGTTCCAACATCGGTCTGATCTCCTATCTGGCATCTTTCGCCAAGATCAACAAGTACGGCTTCATTGAGGCACCTTACCGCCGCGTAGATAAAGAAACCGGCGTTGTTACCGATGAAGTTGTTTATATGCCCGCCGACGTTGAAGATGAATACATCGTGGCACAGGCCAACGAACCGCTGGACGAGAACAACTGCTTTGTCCGTCCCCGCGTTTCCGGCCGTCATCGCAACGACATTCAGGAATTTGCCCGTGAACAGGTCGATTTCATGGATGTCTCTCCGCGAATGATGGTTTCTGTGGCTACCGCCTGCATTCCCTTCCTGGAAAACGATGACTGTAACCGTGCTCTGATGGGCTCCAACATGCAGCGTCAGGCTGTGCCTCTGATGGTTACCCAGCGCTCTCTGGTTGCTACCGGCATGGAATACAAGGCTGCTACCGACTCCGGTGTCTGCGTGCTGGCTGCCCATGACGGCACCGTTGAAAGTGTTGACGCAGATAAGGTCGTTGTCCGTCTGGAAGATGGCTCCGCCGATACCTATGAACTGATTAAGTTTATGCGCTCCAACCAGGGAACCTGCGTCAACCAGCGCCCCGCCGTCTATGTGGGCGATGTTGTCAAGAAGGGCGACGTTCTGGCTGACGGCCCCGCCACCAAGGACGGCGAGATCTCTCTGGGCAAGAACGCTCTGATCGGCTTCATGACCTGGGAAGGCTACAACTATGAGGACGCTGTTCTGCTGAACGAAAAGCTGGTCCGCGAGGATATCTACACCTCTATCCACATTGAGGAGTACGAGAGCGAAGCCCGCGATACCAAGCTGGGACCTGAAGAGGTGACCCGTGATATCCCCAACGTCGGCGATGATTCCCTGAAGGATCTGGACGACCGCGGCATTATCCGCATCGGCGCCGAAGTCAAGACCGGCGATATTCTGGTTGGTAAGGTTACCCCGAAGGGTGAAACCGAACTGACCGCCGAAGAGCGCCTGCTGCGCGCCATCTTTGGCGAAAAGGCACGGGAAGTACGTGATACCTCCCTGCGCGTTCCCCACGGTGCTTACGGCATTGTTGTGGATGTTAAGGTCTTTACCCCCGAAAACTCTGACGAGCTGCAGCCCGGCGTGCGCACCTGCGTGCGCGTCTATATCGCCCAGAAGCGTAAGATCAGCGTTGGCGATAAGATGGCAGGCCGTCACGGCAACAAGGGCGTTGTTTCCCGCATTCTGCCGCAGGAGGACATGCCATTCCTGCCTGACGGTACCCCGCTGGATATCGTGCTGAACCCCTTGGGCGTTCCTTCACGTATGAACATCGGTCAGGTGCTGGAAGTCAACCTTGGCTATGTTGCCAAGGCCCTTGGCTGGCATGTGCAGACCCCCGTGTTCGATGGCGCGCACGAATCTGATATCCGCGACTGCCTGGCCGAAGCCCGCGATAAGTGGCATGGCGACCATGCACCGGAATATCCCACCAAGCTGCCCCGCCTGATGGGCGATAAGGGCCACATCATCGATTTCAGCAAGATCGACCTGACCGATGACGGCAAGACCACTGTTTACGATGGCCGTACCGGCGAAAAGTTCCCCTCCAAGGTTACTGTCGGTTATATGTACTACCTCAAGCTGCATCACCTGGTTGATGATAAGATCCATGCCCGTTCCACCGGCCCGTACTCTCTGGTTACCCAGCAGCCTTTGGGCGGCAAGGCCCAGTTCGGCGGCCAGCGTTTCGGCGAAATGGAAGTTTGGGCTCTGGAAGCTTATGGCGCGGCTTACACCCTGCAGGAGATCCTGACTGTCAAGTCTGACGACGTTGTGGGCCGTGTCAAGACCTACGAAGCAATCGTCAAGGGCGAAGATGTGCCGAATCCGGGCATCCCCGAAAGCTTCCGCGTTATGCTGAAAGAACTGCAGAGCCTTGGCCTGGATATTGTTGTTCAGGATAAGGAAGGCAACGCTGTTGATATGCGTCAGGAATATGACGATGACGATGCCAACTTTGACAACAGCGATATCGGTGATAACGTTCTGCTGGAAAGCGAGCTGCAGGATGATTACAGTGTCAAGGATGCCGATGAAGGCTTTGACGACGACCTGGGCGATGAGGAGCCGGATGAAGCTTCTCTGGCACAGATCGAAGCCGACAATGGCGACGACCTGTTCGACGGTGAATGATCGGAATGCTGTTTACGTCACGATTAAATGAGAGGGTTCGCTGAATGGAAAATAAAGAGTTCGATTCTATCAAGATCGGCCTTGCTTCTCCCGACCAGATCCGTGCCTGGAGCTATGGCGAGGTCAAGAAACCTGAAACCATCAACTACCGCACCCTGAAGCCGGAGCGCGACGGCCTGTTCTGCGAGCGCATTTTTGGACCTACCAAGGACTGGGAATGCCACTGCGGCAAGTATAAGCGCATCCGCTATAAGGGCAAGATCTGCGATAAGTGCGGTGTCGAAGTTACCCGCGCTAAGGTCCGCCGCGAGCGCATGGGCCACATTGAGCTGGCTGCACCCGTTTCGCACATCTGGTATTTCAAGGGCATTCCCAGCCGCATTGGCCTGATGCTGGACATCGGCCCCCGCCAGCTGGACAAGGTGCTCTACTTTGCAAACTATATCGTTACCGATCCCGGCTTTACTCCGCTGGAGAAAAAGCAGCTCCTGACCGAACGCGAGTACAAGGAGATGCGGGAAAAGTACGAGGATACCTTTGAAGCCGGTATGGGCGCCGAAGCCGTCCAGAAGCTGCTGGCTGAGATCGACCTGGAAGCTCTGTCCGCAGAGCTGCATGAGGAACTGGAAAAGGCTACCGGCCAGAAGCGCGTCCGCCTGTTGAAACGCCTGGAGTGCGTTGATGCATTCCGCCTGTCCGGCCAGCGCCCGGAGTGGATGATCCTGAACGTTGTTCCGGTCATTCCGCCGGATATCCGCCCCATGGTCCAGCTGGATGGCGGCCGCTTTGCGACTTCCGACCTGAACGATCTGTACCGTCGCGTGATCAACCGCAACAACCGTCTGAAGCGCCTGCTGGAGCTGGGCGCTCCCGACATCATCGTGCGCAACGAAAAGCGCATGCTGCAGGAAGCAGTTGATGCCCTGATCGATAACGGCCGCCGCGGCCGCCCGGTCACTGGCCCCAACAACCGCGCCCTCAAGAGCCTTTCCGATATGCTGAAGGGCAAGCAGGGCCGCTTCCGCCAGAACCTGCTGGGCAAACGTGTTGACTACTCTGGCCGTTCCGTTATCGTTGTCGGCCCTGAGCTGAAGATGTACCAGTGCGGTCTGCCCAAAGAGATGGCTCTGGAGCTGTTCAAGCCCTTCGTTATGAAGGACCTGGTCCAGAAGGGCATTGCCTCCAACATCAAGGCTGCTCGCAAAAAGGTCGAGCGCGCTTCCACCGAGGTGTGGGACTCTCTCGAAACCGTCATCAAGGGCCATCCCGTTCTGCTGAACCGTGCACCTACCCTGCACCGCCTGGGCATTCAGGCATTTGAGCCCGTTCTGGTCGAAGGTCACGCCATCAAGTTGCACCCGCTGGTCTGCACCCCCTTCAACGCTGACTTCGACGGCGACCAGATGGCTGTCCATCTGCCGCTGTCCACCGAAGCACAGCGCGAAGCCAAGATGCTGATGCTGGCTTCCGGCAACCTGCTGAAGCCGTCTGACGGCGAACCCGTCACCGTGCCCACGCAGGATATGATCCTGGGCTCTTACTACCTGACCATGGTCAACCCCGAAGACCCCGGCCACGACAAGGTGTTCCGCGATGAGGACGAAGCCCTGATGGCTTACGCCGAGCATATCGTCACCCTGCAGGCTCCCGTTAAGGTGCGCCGCACCATGGACTTTGGCAACGGCCCCGAAACCGCCCTTGTCACCACCACTGTCGGCAAGATCATTTTCAACACCCCCATCCCGCAGGATCTGGGCTATGTGGATCGCACCGACCCCGAACATAAGTTCGATTACGAAGTCGATTTCCAGGTCACCAAGAAGAAGCTGCCCGACATCATCAGCCGCTGCCTGACAAAGCATGGCACCAAGCGCTGCGCTATCATGCTGGACCACATCAAGGCACAGGGCTATAAGTATTCCACCCTTTCCGCCATCACCGTTGCCGTGCCTGACGCTATCATCCCCGAAGAGAAGCCGGAGATCCTGGCTGCGGCTGACAAGAAGGTTGAAAAGGTCATGAAGAACTTCAACCGTGGTCTTATCTCTGATGAAGAGCGCTATAAGAACACCGTTGAGATCTGGCAGGCAGCTACCGAGGAAGTTTCCAACGCTCTGTCTACCAACCTGAAGACCCACCACCAGCGCAACCCCATCTATATGATGTCCGACTCTGGTGCTCGTGGTTCTATGGACCAGATCAAGCAGCTGGCCGGCATGCGCGGCCTGCTGGCTAACACCGCAGGTAAAACCCTGGAAATGCCTATCCGTGCAAACTACCGCGAAGGCCTGAACATCTTGGAGTACTTCATCTCTTCTCGAGGCGCTCGTAAAGGTTTGACCGATACCGCACTGCGTACTGCTGACTCTGGCTACCTGACCCGCCGTCTGGTTGACGTTTCTCAGGAAGTCATCATCCGCGAGGAAGACTGCCACGCTACCGAGGGTATCCTCGTCAGCGAGATCAGCGAAGGCAACGCTACCATCGAAAGCTTCTCCGAGCGTCTGATTGGCCGTTATGCTCTGCATGACGTGAAGGATCCCAAGACCGGCGAACTCATTGTGTCCAAGGACAAGATGATGGATATGTTCGACGCTGAAAAGATCAAAGCTGCCGGTATTACCGAGCTGGAGATCCGCAGCGTGATGACCTGCCGTGCTCACGTTGGCGTCTGTGCCCGCTGCTACGGCTCCAACATGTCCAACGGCCAGTGCGTTAAGGTCGGTGAATCCGTCGGTATCATTGCGGCACAGTCCATCGGCGAACCCGGTACTCAGCTGACCATGCGTACCTTCCATACTGGCGGTATCGCATCTGCTGAAGATATTACTCAGGGTCTTCCGCGTGTTGAAGAACTGTTCGAGAGCCGTCGCCCGAAGGCAATGGCTATCATGTCCGAGATCGCCGGTACCGTCCATATTGACGATACCAAGAAGAGCCGCCACGTTGAAGTGACCGGTGTTGACGATAACGGCGCACCGGTTACCAAGAGCTACCTGATCCCGTTCGGCCACCGTCTGAAGGTGATGGAGGGCGATGTGCTCGTCAAGGGCGCACTGTTGACCGAAGGCCATGCTTATCCGCAGGATATCCTGGCTGTCAAGGGCCGCATTGCTACCCAGAACTACCTGATCAGCGAAGTCCAGAAGGTTTACCGTCTGCAGGGCGTTGAAATCAACGATAAGCATATCGAAGTTATCGTCCGCCAGATGATGCGTAAGGTTCGCATTGACGATGCAGGTTCCAGCGAGTTCATCATGGGCAGCGTTGTCAACCGCCGCGATGTGATGATCGAGAACGAGAAGATTCAGGAACGCATTGATGCAGGCGAAACCGACCTGAAGCTGGTCCAGGCCAGTCAGATCCTGCTTGGTATCACTAAGTCCAGCCTGGCAACCGACAGCTTCCTGTCCGCTGCATCCTTCCAGGAAACCACCCGCGTTCTGACCGAAGCCGCCATCAAGGGCAAGGTTGACCCGCTGGCCGGTCTGAAGGAGAACGTCATCATCGGTAAGCTGATCCCCGCCGGAACCGGTTTGCCGGAGGTTGAAGAAGAGCTGGCTCGCGCCGAGGAAATCCGCGATGCCGAAGGCAGCGCTTACGACCACGCTGAAAAGTAAGACTTTTCTTATCTGATAAGCTTAGCCTGACAATAAAACATAACATCCCCCACAGCATTCTCCGCACGGGCAACTGCGAACGGAAAGGGTACTGTGGGGGATTTTTTATGCTGCTTTGCGGGGAATGAAACTGCTTATTGCGGAAAAGTGGCAGAAAAGTGATACAAAGTTGCTTGAAAATAGTAGTACAGCTGTGCTATGCTGTCCCCAAAGAAAGGGGAATAGCACCATGACATTGGGAGAGAAAATTGCATTCGCCCGGAAAGAAAAAGGCATGACCCAGGAAATGCTGGCAGAGCAGCTGGGGGTAACACGGCAGGCTGTGGCAAGGTGGGAAACAGGAAAAGCTCTGCCTGGCACAGCCAACCTGTTTATGCTGCGGCAGCTGCTGGGAATTCCGTTGGAAGCAGCGGATATGGAAGCGACTGATTTAGAAGGGACAACGGGAACGGAAAAATCGGGAACATTAGCAAACACAGAAAAAGCAGAAAGCCTGACAGCAAAGCAGAAGTGGATGCTGCTTGCGGCAGCGGCAATTCTGCTGTGGTTTGCTCTGCAATTTGTTGGGCTTGGCGCGGCAGTGGGGCTTCTGCTGCTCTTGCTGATTCTAATTATTGTGTTCTTTTTGATAGCAATAGGGAAAAGCGGTATTGTGGCGGCTGCAAAATCAACAGGCAAAAGAATGTTGTATCTGATAGCGGCAATGCTGCTGGCACTCGTTCTATGGAGCGTTGCTTTTGTGGCATCAGCAAACTACCAAAGCAAGGCCATCTGGAGTATGCCGCAGGAGGAATGGCAGAGCTACCCCGAGGTTGCCACATGGATGCAGCACTGCGAAACAATGGGAAATGGTGTTTATATGCAGCGGGTGAACCTGCCTTCCGACCAGGGGAATACAACCGCATATCTTGTCTGCCGCAATGACGTGACCAATGAACAGGCGGGAAAAATCACCCCCAATCCACTGCGGCTGCGCTTCTGGGTTACTTATCAGGCAGGGGAGAGCGAGCCCATGCTGGATGTGCTGACGTTTCAGGGAAATAAAGACTATCAGGTGTTTTTCAGAATCGGGAAAGACCAGTCTGATTGTATCTTTACGACAAATGAAAGTGAAGCGTTGGCAGGAGAAGTAAGAAGCCTGCTGGAAAGCCGGGCAAATGACAAATAAAGAAAGTTAGAAAAATGAGCCTGTGCAGGAACCGTGCATAAACACTGTTTCTGCGCAGGCTTTTTGTTAAGGTAATACCGCATAATTCTAAGTGCCGATACGGCGAGCGAGGTGCGGCAGATGCTAAG